>Ga0131853_10002362_pt1 | contig 33711 bp, 30 predicted proteins | sample TergutLab28metaG_FD_92764 | JGI IMG/M metagenome (GOLD analysis project Ga0131853, IMG submission 92764) | Labiotermes labralis P1 segment gut microbial communities from Petit-Saut dam, French Guiana - Lab288 P1 (version 2) (version 2) | ecosystem: Host-associated > Arthropoda: Insects >... | reverse complement strand
GATGGTATTCCCGGTCCCGCGATTGCTGAGTGTGTGAAAGCCGCAGGTGCCGAAGTTATATTCGAAGCTACCGAATGCTTCGTCTGAACCGCGGCTGGCGCGATGGACCTGGAAAATCAGGCAAGGATCAAAGGTTTTTGTGAGCAGTACGGCAACGAGGACTTTATCGTTGTTCTGGGCGGCGGGGAAGCTGAAGCTTCCGGGCTGGCCGCTGAGACTGTCTCCACCGGGGATCCTACCTTTGCAGGCCCTCTCGCCGGAGTCTCGTTGGGACTCAAGGCTTACCATATGTTCGAGCTGAAAGATGAAGTTGACCCGGCTATTTACGAAGAGCAAATCGCCATGATGGAAATGGTATTGGATGTTGACGCCATCATCTCCGAAGTGAAAAACTACCGCGGCTAAATGCCGGCGACAAAACTAAAGGAATGGAGGTAGCCAGATTGAGCAAAAAGCGAATTGTTCATTATCTTAACAATTTCTACGGCGGCATTGGCGGCGAGGAAAAAGCTGATATTCCACCGCAAAAGCACGACGGTAAAGTTGGCCCCGGCATGGCGCTAGAAAAAGAGCTGGGTGACGCGGCCACAATTGTAGGCACTATCATATGCGGGGACAGCTACTTCAACGAAAACCTGGAGAAGGCTTCGGACGAAGTGCTCTCGATGATCAAAAGCTTTAAGCCCGACCTCGTTGTAGTCGGACCCGGCTTTAACGCCGGGCGCTATGGCATGGCTTGCGGTACTGTTGCCAAGCTTGTAGACGAAAACCTGGGCTTGCCCGTTGTTGGCGGGCTGTACAAAGAAAACCCGGGACTCGAAATCTTTAAGCGCCACGCGTACTTTGTGCCTACCGGCAACTCGGCCCCCAGCATGAGAACCGCTATCCCCGAGATGGCCGCTCTCGCCAAAAAGCTGCTGGCAGGAGAAGCAGTAACCGAGGGTTACTTTGAGAAGGGCCTGCGCGTTAACTTCTTCGCCGAAGAGCGTGGCTCCAAGCGCGCGGTTAACATGCTGCTCAAAAAGATTTCTGGCCAAGAGTTTGAGACCGAGTACCCCATGCCTGACTTTGACCGCGTGGCCCCAATGCCCGCTATCAAAGATATCAAAAAGGCGCGGATAGCTCTTGTCTCTTCTGGCGGCCCGGTGCCCAAGGGCAACCCCGACCACATCGAGTCTTCGAGTGCGTCCAAGTTTGGCAAATACAGCCTTGTGGACATCGTCGACTTCACCGCAGAAAACGGCGAGACCGCTCACGGCGGCTACGATCCCGTTTACGCAAACCTTGACCTTGACCGCGTGCTGCCCGTTGACGTACTCAAGGAGATGGTAAAAGCCGGCGAAATCGGTTCTCTGCACGACTACTGGTATTCCACCGTTGGTAATGGCACCGCAGTTGCAAGCTCTAAAAAGTTTGCGACGGCAATAGCTGAGGATTTGCTGGCCGACAAAGTCGACGGCGTAATCCTCACCTCCACCTGAGGCACCTGCACACGTTGCGGTGCAACGATGGTAAAAGAGATCGAGCGGCATGGTATGCCCGTAGTGCACATGTGCACAATTGTCCCAATATCTATGACAGTTGGCGCTAACCGCATAGTCCCCACTGTGGCGATTCCCTACCCGCTGGGTAACCCCAACCTCACCCCTGAGGACGAGAAGGAACTCCGCCGCAAGCTGGTCAAGAAGGGTCTCGAGGCCCTGACCACCGAAGTACACGGCCAGACTGTGTTCAAAGACTAAGAACATGTCACAGTGAGAGCTGGAGAGTTCGCTCTCCGGCTCTCACTTCAATTAACAATTAACAATTAACAATTAACAATGGTGGTATCCGCTTTGCGGATGGATTTCGATAAGCTATACCGCAACATTGCAATTGTTATTCAAAAATCATCGCCGCTGGCGATGCCTTCATTGTTAATTGTTAATTGTTAATTATCTTGGAGGTGGACAAATGAATTTCCCTGTACTAAAGGGGGCGAGCTATGCTCTCATTCAAGCGAACGATATGGTGGTTCACCAGGGCAGCACTCAGACCAGCGAGCGCCATCTGAACCCAAATTCAGAGCACTTGACAGCACTGCCGGGCAAGCTGCGCTCTTTCGAGGACGCGGTGGGGTACGCGCCCAACCAGGTATATATCGGCAACCTGCGGCCCAAAGACCTTAACAATCAACCCGAACCGTGGTACGAGAACCCGGTGAAGGGCGCAAAGCGTCAAGGCAAACACGGCGAAATCATGCCCCAGGACGAGTTCTTGGGCCTGCTTAAAGCGGTCGATGTTTTTGAGCTGGTGTTGCTCGAGGAGAGCTTCCAAAAAGCGGTTGAGTCAAAGCTCACAGCCCACCCGGTAGTTGGCGGCTGGAAGTTCCTCGAGAAGCTCTCGAAGGGTCACGCCACACAGGCTCAGATTGAAGAGCTGGTCAGTGGCAAGAAGGCTGAGGGAATCTACCACGAGGGCAAGCTGGTGGGCTGTGTCAAAAAGGCTCACGACTTCGACGCAGCGCTCTCCGAACACGTTATGTTTGAGAACTTGGTCAGCAAGGCCTCAGCGGCCTTCTGCCTTGAGCTGCTGCTTAAGAACACCGGTCTCAACCCGGCTGATGTCGACTATATCATCGAGTGCTCGGAAGAAGCTTGCGGCGACATGAATCAGCGCGGTGGGGGCAACTTTGCCAAGGCTATTGGCGAGGTTTGTGGCTGTGTAAACGCCACAGGCTCGGACACTCGCAGCTTTTGTGCGGGGCCGGCCCACGCCCTTGTGCAGGCGTCTGCTCTTGTGCAGGCCGGTGTTTACAAGAACGTTGTGGTGCTGGCGGGCGGCTCTTGCGCCAAGCTGGGCATGAACTCGAAGAATCATATCGCAAAAGGCTTGCCGGTGCTGGAAGATGTAATGGGTGCTTTTGCCGTGCATATCGGCGAGAACGACGGGAAGTCTCCGGTTATCCGCACCGATATCGTTGGCCGCCACACAATTGGCAGCGGGGCTACTCCCCAAGCGGTTATGCAAGCGCTGATTGCCAACCCGCTTGAGGCGGCTGGGCTTAAAATCTTGGATGTCGATACATTCTCAACCGAGATGCACGACCCCGGAGTTATGGTTCCGGCGGGCGCGGGCAATGTGCCTGAGGCCAACTACAAGATGATAGCCGCCCTGGGTGTTATGCGCAAAGAGTTTGAAAAGAGCGAGCTTGCCAGCGTGATTGAGCGCATTGGCATGCCCGGTTACGCGCCGCCGCAAGGGCACATTCCCTCTGGCGTACCGTTTTTGGCACACTGCAAGGACATGATGGCCCAGGGAGAACTAAACCGTGTTATGATTGTCGGCAAGGGTTCTCTCTTCCTAGGCCGCCTGACCAATCTGTTTGACGGCGTCTCATTTGTAGTTGAGAAGAACTCCGGCGCGGTTGACACCGGCTCTGGCACTGATAAAGAGGCTATTCGCCAGATGGTGGCCGAGGCTATGCAGGACTTTGCCGCCAGCCTAAGGGCGCAGTAAGGGGGCCGGGGTATGGATCACATTAAAGAAAGTATCGCCCAAGTGTTCGACGAGATCTCCCAGGGTCTTGCAAGCGGCAGCTTTGGCAAACGTATGCGGGTGGCCCTAACACTCGAGGGCAGCGAGCACGGCCCAGAAGAGATGCTGCGCGGGGCAACCCTTGCCCAAGCTGCAGACCCCTCGATAGAGGTCGTGGTCATCGGCGAGAAGATGGAAACTGGTCTTACCTTCATCGAGGCGGCTGACCAAAAGACCGCCCACGAACTGATGGACAAAATGCTGCTTTCCGGGGAGCTGGACGCGGCCGTCACCATGCACTACAATTTCCCTATTGGCGTTGCGACCATCGGCCGAGTTATCACACCCGCTTTTGGGCGCAAGATGTTCGTGGGCACCACCACCGGCACCTCGGACACCGAGCGCACTTCGGCTATGCTGAAGAATGCCATAGGGTCTATCGCTTGCGCCAAAGCTTGCGGCATCGAGGCGCCAACTGTTGGTATTCTCAACATCGAGGGCGCCCGGCAGCTTGAGCGTGCGCTGATAAAGCTGCAAGAAAGCGGATACCCGATAACCTTCACCCAGAGTGCCAGGGCCGATGGCGGCGTGGTCATGCGGGGCAACGACCTTCTGCAGGGTGTGCCGGACATCATGGTTATGGACAGCCTGACCGGCAACGTCATCATGAAGGTGACATCGGCCTTTAGCACCGGCGGCAGCTACGAGTCACTGGGCGACGGCTACGGCCCCGGTGTGGGCGAGGGGTACGATAGAATTATCAACATTATATCCCGGGCTTCCGGTGCGCCGGTGGTGGCGGGGGCGATCACCTATGCGGGTGCGCTTGCTCGTGGCGGGCTGCTTAGAAAAGTAGCCGCCGAGTTCGCTATGGCTAAGAAGGCCGGGCTGGGCGAAATCCTTGCCGGACTTGCCAAAGCCGGCGAAAAGGGCAAAGAGTCCAGCGAGGAAGAAGTAAAGGCCCCGCCCGAGAAAGTTGTTACCGAAGAGATTGCCGGCATAGAAATTCTTGAGCTTGAAAATGCCGTGCGTGTGCTCTGGAAGCTGGGCATCTTCGCTAGCAGCGGTATGGGCTGCACCGGCCCGATTATACTGGTCGCGCCTGAAGACAAAGAAGCCGCCGGCAAGGCTCTAAAAGAGGCGGGCTATCTCTAAACGGGTAGCCGTTGCAGCGTCAAATAGTTCTTGACGCTGTACTGTTGGCGTGTTAAAATTGTATCATAGATTTCGCGACCGGTCAGCAATTTCAATATAATATACACAAGAGGAGAGTTTGCAATGGACAAAAAAAGATTAGTAATGATCCCGGGGCCAACGCCGGTTGTTGACTCCATTCGCGCCGAGATGGCACGCGAGATTCAAGCTTTTGGCGACCCGCGCTTTATAAAAGACTACAAAGAGCTTATAGACGAGCTGCACGTGATGCTGGGCAACGACGATGGTGGCAAAACCTTTGTTCTGGCAGGCTCCGGCACTTTGGGCATGGAAATGGCTATCGCCAACTCCACCAAGAGGGGCGACAAAGTTCTGGTTGTAAGCCACGGCTTCTTTGGGGATAGGTTTGTTGACATATGCACAGTCAAGGGTCTGGAAGTTGATACTATCAAGAGCGAATGGGGCACGACTGTCCCTGTGGCCGACATAGAGGCAAAGCTTAAAGAAAAAGACTACGCGGTAATGACAGTCAGCCACGTAGACACCGCAACCGGCGTAGTGGCCGACGTAGCCGCTATCGGCGCGATGATGAAGAAGTTCCCGAAAACTCTCTTTATAGTTGACGGCATTTGCTCGACCGCGGCACAGTACGAGAACATGGCCGAAATGAACATCGATATCCTCTTTACCGGAAGCCAGAAGGCGTTTGGCGTTTGCTCAGGTTTGTTTATGCTCTGGGCTAACAAAAAGGCCATGGAGCGCCGCGAATCCCTGGGCACAATCCCCGAGTATTATGTGGATTACAAAAGATGGATTCCCGTCATGGACGACCCCATGAATTACTTTGCCACACCGGCGGTCAATCTTATCTGGGCGCTTAAAGAATCCGTGCGGATAATCAAGGCCGAAGGCGGGCTGAAAGTTCGCTATGAGCGCCATCTCAAGAACTCAAGAGCTATCCAAAAGGCGCTTGAAGCAATGGGCCTCAAGATATTGGCTGGCGAGGGTTGCCGTGCAGTCACTCTCTCCGATGTTCTCTACCCCGAAGGTGTTGACTGCCTCGCGTTCCGCAAGGCCATGATCGCCGAGGGCGTCATAGTAGCCGGCGGCCTTGGCGCGTACAAAGGCAAAATGTTCCGTATGGGCCATATGGGCAATATCGATACCAACGACATCGTGGCCGCGCTTTCGTCTGTTGAGCGTGTGCTCCACAGCTTTGGTAAGCTCTCCAAGTTCGGTGTTGGCGTAAGCGCCTATTTGGCGGAAGTTTCTAAGTAAGCGGCAACTTATAACCAACCACTAAACCACCGCCGCCCAAAGGGGCGGCGGTGGTTTGCACGTAAACTCAAAGCGAGGGAGGGTCAAATATGGAAAAAATCCGGTTAACACAGATGGCGACAGGCGCCGGCTGAGCGTCCAAGATAGGGCCGGGTGTCCTATCGGAAATACTGAGCGGGCTGCCAAAGTTTGCGGATGAACGCCTGCTGGTCGGCTTTGATACCAGCGACGACGCCTGTGTTTACAAACTCAGCGAGGAGCTGGCAATCATCCAGACGGTGGATTTCTTTCCACCGGTTGTGGACGACCCCTGGATGTATGGGCAAATTGCCGCAGCAAACGCCCTTTCGGACGTCTACGCAATGGGCGGAGAACCGACGTTTGCGCTCAACATACTCTGCTTTCCCAGCAGTCTGCCGCTTGAAATGTTGCGAGAAATTCTCGACGGCGGCTACCAAAAAATCAAAGAAGCGGGGGCTATCATTGCGGGTGGACACTCTATTGATGACCCTATACCCAAGTACGGTCTGTGCGTCAGCGGTATGGCCCATCCCGGCAAGATATGGTCAAACGCCACCGCGCGGGAGGGCGACCTGCTAATCCTCACAAAGCCGCTGGGCAGCGGGATAACTACAACCGCCGCCAAGGCGGGGGTGATCACCCCCGAGGAGCTTGCGCCGTCAGCTGCTGTTATGGCCACGCTAAACAAGGGAGCGAGGGACGCTGTAGCTACCTTAGGCGCGAGTGCCTGCACCGATATCACCGGTTTTGGTCTGCTTGGCCACGCGGAAGAAATGGCCCGGGGCAGCGGCAAGACTATCCAAATTTTCGCGGGTAAGGCGCCGCTTTTGCCTGGGGTGCTCTCTTTGGCCGAGCGGGGCATGGCGCCGGGGGGGGCTGCCCGCAACCAAGAGTACCTGCAAGAGAGTGTTACCTTTGCGCAGGATGTGGCACCCGCCCTGCAAAGCATCTTGTGGGACCCGCAAACCTCGGGGGGGCTGCTTGTGTCTATCCCCGAAAGGGACGCGGGCGAGCTGCTTAAACGGCTTGAGGAGCCTTGCCCACAAGCCGTTGTAATAGGCCAGGTGCTGCCCCGAGAGGACGTTAGCATCCGGGTTATACACTAAAGAAGGCCCGCTTCGGCGGGCCTTCTTGCTGTCAATGCGGCCTGAGTGCCTGGAAGGTATTGTACAGGTTTAGCCTGCCGTACCCCCACTGATTATTGGGGTAATCTTTGCCCGGGTCGCGCGAACAGCCGGCTATTAAGTCGGCGCGAATACGGTAGGAGTCTAGAAAGACGTCGTTGCCATCTACGATTCCCCATTGAAGTAGTAGGGCGCAGGCCCCAGCCGTAATAGCAGCCGACACGCTCGTGCCGCTCATTTTGCCAGGGCCGCTGGGGAATATACCGTCCACATCTACGCCGGGGGCCACAAGGTCGGGCCGAATAGCCGGCAGCCTTGAAGGCCCCCAGGACGAGGTCGGCGAGAGGCTGCCGTTCGCGCTGTTGTAGGCACCGCAGGCAATAACCCCGGTTGAGGTTGCGGGTATAGTTATAGTGTAGTTTGGCTTTGGGACGAGAAACGCGGTGTCAGGGCCGACAAACCCGGTAATTGGCAGCCACATGTGAAAGCTCCCATCCAGAACGTAATCTCCGTAGACTGTAATTGTCCATACACCGGGAGTTGCGGAGAGAATATGGATTTTTGTGTATTGAATGGAGTGTTTCCCAACAGGGAACTGGTACTCGATAAGCACAGTCGCACGCTCAAGGATAAGCTTTTGGGTGTAAGTGCTACCCGAACGGGCGGGCACACGGGTTATATGTTCCCCGGTCGGCGAGGTTATTGCCACCGACATTCTGTCTCCCGCAAAGTTGATCATGGTAATGTTTATATCCTGAAAGCCACCCCCGACCCTAATTTCGACATCTTCAGTGTCCCCTGTGTTCGAGAGCTTGAAGTTGGTGTGGTGACCGGCCTGGCCTTCGTTACCCGCCGCAACGCAAACCGCTGTGCCAGTAATACTCGCCACCCTAGAAAGATATCCTTCCAATGAGCTTCCTCCATCGTGGGCTCCTATGTTTGTGCCTAGGGGGATGCAGATAGCCACCGGTCTGCCAAGCTCTGCTGCTTTCTCGGTAATATACTCTACGCCCATTATTACATCGGCGGAGGAAAAAGCGTTCTCTTGCTCAGTAGGAATAAGAAGCCGCTCGTAGTCCAACGGATTGGCTCTTTTAAGCTTGACGACAATAAGCTCGCTGTCGGGGGCCGCGCCTATATACTGTCCTTTTTCTCTGCTTGCCGCCACACTTGCAAGAAATGTCCCATGGCCAACGCTGTCGACATGGGGAACGGCCTCCCGGGGGTCTTCCAGCGCAAGCGCGTCATTTATCTCCTGGTTGTCGTACTCTGTCCCATAGTGAAAGCCGTCAGGCGCGCCGCCTCTGATTGTCTGGTCCCATATATACTGAATTTTGCTACTGCCGTCCTCGTACCTAAACGCCGCTTGTGTGTAGTCGATACCGGTGCCCACAAAGCCAAGCAGAACGCCTGACCCCATAAGATTCAAAAAAGGCTGCCGGTGAACTTGCAAAATCCCGGACGACTCAAGGTCGGCGCTGCCCAAAAGCCCCAATACAAACGGAAAGACATTTGAGGAGTACGCGCCCTCAGTTGTAATAATTCGGTCAACGTCGTGGTAGTGGACATAAAGTATTGTATACCCGCCTGTAACCGTGGTTTTGTATTTGATATAGGGGTTGTTTTCCAGGAATGCGGGGGATCGCGCTTCGCTTTCCAGTATGAGCGCTACCATGTTTGGGTCGTAGATAATATCTTCGTAACCGTTCACTCTCTTACCTACCTCCTTGCCTATTTGCGTTGTACTCTGCCAGCGTGTCCATAGCCGCGCCCAGACAGAGGGCGCCATACCCCCAAATGGGGTTGGGGTACGGGGTGCCTACGGTCCTTATGGCGCTTTGTTGCAAAAACGCTTTTATCCGCTGGCCGTACAAAAACGGGTCGTTGCCCTTTACGATTCCCCACTCCATCATCAGTGCCGCGGCGCCGGTGACAAAAGGGGCAGCGAAGCTCGTGCCGGTAAAACTGTCGTACCCGCCCCCTGCCCGGGTGGTGCGCACCCCAACAGCCGGCGCGACCAAGTCGGGCTTTACCTGCACTTGCCCAAAGGTGTAACCCCGCCCCGAAAAATCGGCTGGCGCGCCTATAGCCGCGTTATAGCCGCCCACTGAGATTACTCTGGTGGCGGTGGAGGGCAAGGTAAGGGTCATGTATGGGTCGGGGCGCAAAAAGGCTGTGGTCACTCCAACCTCTTCGATAGTCGGCAGCCAGATGTGGAAGTCCCCCTGCACCACTTGCCGCCCAGTTATAAACAGCTGCCATATCCCTGGGGTGACATCGCCCTGTGACCCCTTCAGTTGGATGAACACCTCCTGGTTGGGGTTGTAAAAGGAGGGCTGCCCGTAGTGTACGGTAAGGGCGGTTTGCCCCAGCCGCATCTGGACGAGTGGAGTGGTAGGGCGCAAAACGCCGCTGGACTGGCCGCCGGGGGCTATTAGCTCAAGGTCGAGGGTGTCGGCAAAGTGTTTCCAAAGGGCCAGGTAAACACTGCTAAGACCGCCGTCCACCCGGAAAGGGGCGTCCAGCGTTTGCCCCTGGGTAAGCTGTCCCCCAAAGTGGTGCCCGGCGAAACCCTCGTTGCCGGTAGCAGCTACGATTACTGTTTTGCCTCTGCCTGCCACGGAATCTATATACGCCTCAAACAGCGAGCTGCCGCCGTGAGAGCCGTTGTTTGTACCGAAACTCAAGTTTATGGCAACCGGCATCCCCAATTCCCCAGCTTTGTCGGTGATGTACTTTAGCGCGCGCATTATGTCGGTGGTGCGCGCGCTTCCGCCGCGGCCACCCTCCCCCAGTTTGACCACAATCAGCGAGGCACGCGGGGCAGCTCCCAGCTCCATCCCGCCGGAGGATCGCCCATTTCCAGCAGAGATTCCGGCGACGCCGGTGCCGTGGCCAACTCTATCCATAGATGGAACTACGCTGTACGGTTGCGGGCTTTGGAGCGCTGCGTTGAGCGCACCTGCAGTGTACTCTACTCCGTGGCCAAACCCCGAGGGCGGTACGCCGCTGCCCGACTGGTCCCACAAAAAGAGTATGCGTGTATCCCCGTTTTCGCCGCGGAAGTCGGGGTGGGTGAAGTCGATTCCGGAATCTACCATCCCTATTATGACGCCTTGCCCGCTCAGCCGATACCGACCCCCAGGGCTGTGTACCGGGGTGATACAGGCTGCTGCCATGCTCTCACGCAGGGTAAGGCTGACGTCTTTGGGCAGCTCGATGTACTCTATCTGGCTGAAGCTATACAGCCGCGGGATAAGCTCAGGTGGTAGGGTAAGTATGGCAAAGTTGTCTCCCAGCAGTTCAACGGTGGCCTGGGTCCCGGCCTGTACCGCGCTCAGGTCCCCGTTGTATTTTACTATGACCTCCCATTGCTGGGCGATGGGCTGGCTCTCCTCTCCGCCTGAGAGCAAAGCTTCTATTTCAGCGTCGGTCAGTGGGTATTCCGGCAGGGTAATCACCACCTATTTTTTAATAGTCAACTGTCAATATATATGCGGATGGCTGCTTGTATCTTGCCGGAAGTTGAGTTTGATCCCCGGTTGTGTTACAGTTATAGTGGAGGTGGGACGATGAAGAAATTTTTGTGGCTGGTACTGGTTTTTGTTTTGGCGGGCTGTGGCAACCACGCGGATGAAATCGCCCGCTTGGAAGAGCGCATTGCTGACCTGGAAACCGAGCGATATCACTTGCAGGCCACGATTGCACAACTGGAAGGGCCGGGGCATACCGAAGATTTCTCTCGCGAGGAAATTTTGGCAAGCTTTATGGAAAACCTGCCCTTGGTGGCGGCTTTTTTGGGGCTTGATGAGCTTGAGGTAGCAGAAGAGGACATTGTACTGCATGGGGATATTGTTACGGCACACTTCCCTGTTAATATTCTTAACCAGCATCGTGGGCGCTTGATTTTTCGGTATTGGGTTTGGGGGGAGGAAATCCGTTGGCGGCTCCTTGAGTATGAGATGGGGGCGGCTAGTGGCCCAGGTTTTTTGCACAGCGGCAGGTATTGGTGGCGGTCACACCGGCCGTTTGACCAAAATTTTGCTGTGCGTTTCGCATTGCTTAATGACTCCCTTGATTTTGATGTCCTTGAATATATTGAGGAAGAAATTGAGTATGAAGACTGGCAAGCCCAGGTTATTGCCCACATGCAAGCCCACACCGGTATACAACTTGCCGACCTGTGGTATGAGGAAAACCGATTAGTGGTGGACTTAACGCCAGCAGCTTCTATCTCCTTCAACTTTGGAAGCACAGCTGGCATAATGCGCACTGTCTCGTTGATAGCCAGTCTGTCCACTCTGCCGAGTGTGGAGGAGATTGAAGTGTTGGTGGGCGGGCAAAGGGGTGTGTACGATAACCATTTCAGCTTTGCCGGCGTTTTTCGGGTTAACGGGCCACAAGCCGCCAGAAGTTGACAGCGACTTTTGACCCCAAGGCCTTTGCAGACTCGCAAACTTTCTGGTACAATGTAGACATAACTATTAGCCGAATTTGCGATATAAAATCTACCTAAAGCCGCGAGCACGAAACAAAGCGCCCTCAGAAAGCTGAGCGCGCGAAGTAGCCCTTGCGGTCCACTAGCGCAAAGGAGGGGAGCAGTACATATGAAAAAAGTATTGACTGCGGTGCTTGCCGCTGTGATGCTACTGGGCGCGTGTAGTGGGCAACCCGCCCAGCCCGCCGAAGTCTTGCCCCCAGTGGTTTTGCCCCCGGTTTGGGAGTCCAGGCAACCTTACGAGGTTGTTTTTGCCGTGTCTAGGGACGCGGGCGGCACACTTATAGGTGCGGCCCGGGATTTTGCAGCCCAGCTGGAGGCAAGTACAAACGGCGGTCTTACTGCTCGAGTTATGCTGAGTGCCGAACCTGACGAGGACTTGCTGGCCGGCAGAGCACAGATTGCGCTGCTAAACAACAGGCGTCAGCTTGAATTCTGCCAGCCGCTGGCCGCAACCGCGACGCCGTTTTTGTACCACAACGTTCCAAACTTTCTTATGCGGGCAAACGCCGGTGCGACAATCAACATTCTTGAGTTTTCACTGCGGGAAAACCACGGACTTGTGCCGCTCGCGGCATTTTACCAAGGGGCTGGGCATCTGCTCATTAACTTTTCCCCCGGCGGATATCATCACTTTTTAGGTGCGAACATTCTGCTTTCCCCCCACGAAGGTGCACACGAACCCTTTGCGCGGCTGGCTGGTCAGGATGGCCAGGTTACGTACTACGACACCGACCTGCAACGCCTTGAAAGTTTTTTGCAAGGGCAGGTAAACGCGGTGCAGGTGTCTGCCGACACTTTGGCGGGAGCCTACCAAAGTTTTCTGGATTTAGGCCACCCGCTTCTGGAACCGGCCCACTTGATTGTGAGCTACCATGACCTTACACCGGTTTGGCTGCTGGCAAACGCGGGGTTCATGGACGGGCTGCCCCCCGGGTGGCAAGCAGAGATAACCGAGCTGCAAGCGCAAATGGCCAGCCGGGTGAACGGCACCTACCTAAGCCGCGAAGACGAAATTCTGCGCGAGCTACAGAGCTGGACGGACCTTTCGGTCGTGTTTGAGTTTTCCCATATACGCAACCGGGTGTTCAATACAATGCCCGAGCTTGAGCATGGCGCCGACGCCCAGCAAAGGCTGGCCAGAGACCTTGTGGAGATAATGCGCAGGACGGCATAAAATCCTACATCAAAAGCGGGTACCCATCTTGAAGGGTACCCGCTTTATGATGTAGAAGGGTGCTGCTTTATCGAGAAGAAGGTCACATCGAACCGTTATAATTGTTATAGTCACCGAACTTGAAAATCGCCCTTTAGATTTTCAAGTTTACACACTCTACGAGTGTGTGCGGCAAAGCCGCAGGTGACGTATACACGGTTCGACTGGCGCTATGCGCCGGTGAGCGCCCTAAGGGGCGCTGTGCTTCAAAAGTGGACTTCTTTTGAAGTTCGATGAGTATATTAGCATCTTATGCGTTAAGTTAGGTACGCAGCCAATAGTATTATCGCGAAAACCCCGCCGATAGACACACATATGCTCTTGAAGTTAAGGTCGATAGCCTTTACTTTTTTCATCAGCTTGCTCTTGGAGACATAGTGTTTGTAGATAAGGTAGCCAGCAATCAAGCTCAACGCGAAGATACCGACCTTTTCGAAGTACCCCCTAAGGCTCAGGTCGGTGGACACACCGAATAGGAAGTAGATAAACTGGCCGCCAAATATGCCGCCAACAAAGCACATAACGCCCAGGATTAAAACGGCGAACTGCTTGTTGCGGTCAATCGTTACGACCTCGCCGGCGGGTTCCCCACCGAGCATGGTGGAGTACTTGACGAAAGAGATTATCGTGCCCAGCGACATGAAAATTAAGACGCCGTTCATCAGCGGGTTGGCGCCGTAAGTTATGAAGTATTTTGAAATCATACCATTAAACAGCGGCGCTCCAGTAATGCCCAAAATAGCCATTATCGTTGCCGCACCAAGTACAGGGTAACGCTTTAGCACGCCTCTTATCTGATAAACATCCCGGGTGCCGTAGGACTTGATTAGCAGCCCGGCACTCAAAAACAAACCGCCCTTAAAGAACGCGTGGTTAAAGACATGGTAGAGCGCGCCGGTCTGCGAGATATAGTCGGGCATATTAAGGCCGGTCATTATGAGCCCGACTTGAGAGACTGTGTGGTAGGCCAGTATCAGCTTGATGTCCGTCTGCGACATGGCCAGTATAAACCCGCCGATACCCGTGATTATCCCTAGAACCATGAAGAACTGGGTCGCGGCAACCATGTCAAACACCTCTTGGAAGCGGATGAACAGATAGACGCCGCTCTTGATATGCACGCCGGAGAGCAGCGCAGAGACCGCGGGTGGTGCGCCCGGTGTGCCGTGGGCTTTGGGCAGCCAGCTAAACAGAGGCAAGAGTGCGCACTTCAGCGCGATTGTTACCATGATAAAGGCATACGGCAAAATCTGTACAGAGGCGGGGAAGTTCTCGCGCAAAACAATGGCGGCGACGTCCATGTCCAGCACACCGGTAATCATATAGACATAGCCAGTCCCAAACAGGTAGAACTTGATGGCCACAACATTGACCATCAAGTAGATAATACCGTCGTACATCGACCGATTGTCGCGGTTAAACATTATAAGGATAGCAACAACGAGGGTCACGACTTCAATGAGAACAAAGACGTTAAAGAAGTCGCGGGTGAGGAAGATGCCTATGAGTGAGCTTTGCCATAAGAACATAAGAAGCCAGAAGAACTTGCCATTTTCTTGGTTAAAGCTATAAATGGACGCTACGAAAAACATAAAGGTGGTCAGCAAGATAAACACGGCTGAGAGGGTATCGGCTGTAAGCACAACACCCATAACGCCCTGGTAACCACCGACCATGGTGACGACATCACCGATTTGGCTGAGCGTGAACAGGTAGTAAGAAAAAGCCACCAGCCCTAGCTGCACTATCATGGCAATTATTCTGCCCGCATTAGCGCTGGAAAAAAGGTATAGGAAAATCCCCAGCAAAACCGGTATGATTACAAAATAAGTTAACATATCATCTACTGCGTGCTCTTGGACTTAAGCACATCCTAATCTGTAGATTTTACTTTTCTGACCAAGGTGATGAGCATGACTATATTGGCGGCGGTTACCGACATGCCTATGATGATAGCCGTTATCATAAGCGCCTGTGGCAATGGGTCGGCAATGTATGCAATGTCCGGAGTGGTCAGCAAAAAGTCCCCAACAGGTGGCACTATGCCGACCCTAAAGCCAAGGCTAACCCAAAAGATAATTACCGCCATCTCCAAAATGCTGACAAATACAATGGACTTAATGACGTTGTTGCTTGTTATCAGTCCGTAAAACCCTATAAAGAACATAATGAGGGCGAATATTTCTATCGGAGAGAGGTTCATGCTCAGCACCCTTTCATATCCTCCAGCCTCTCGATACCAACGTACCTGTAGAAGAGCAGGGTAAAGCCGCAAGCCACCTTTACGCCTATAAGCGCGTTCATGATGATAAGATAAGCGTTCTGGAACGGAACAAGCAAGTTTTGGGGCACATAGGCGGCAGTTCCCAAGAAAATACCGACGATGGCGAACAAAACAATGCTGACAAAGACCAGCTCCTCCATTCGGAGGATTCTGCCAATGGGCAAATCGAATATATTATAAATCATGTACCGGCAGATGAAGAAAGTAGCGACAGCAACCCCGCCCTGGAACCCACCACCCGGCGTTAAAAAGCCGTTTGCAATGAGGTATACGCCCAGCATAAATATAAGCGGCGTGACAATTCTGATAATAAAGATGGCAAGACCCGAGCGGTTGATATCGCAGTGTATGCCGTCCTCGACCGCTGCCCGCTCGAACCAGGACATGTGCAGCACGGCCACCACGGCCACCACCAAAACAAGGGCCTCGAAAATGGTATCGTATACCCGGTAGCCCAAGTATATCGCGGTTACAGCGTTCTCGCCGCCCATCTCCGCCATAAAGCGTGCGATATACTGCTCCTTGAGAAAAGTGTTGTGCTCTACCCCCGGTGCGAAGTACAACACCAACCCCAAGATAAATACCGTAAAAAGTAAAGGGGCAACCACACACCTGAACCGCCCCTTCTTTTTAGTGCACTCGCAGCCCTTCTCGTTTTCCTCTTGGGACATTTCCGAGTCTTGGGTGAGGTTGTAGTATTTCTCGGCGCCGATGACAAAGAAGATTGTGGCAAACGCGCTGATAGCAATCTCGGCCATGGCTACGTCTGGTGCGCCCAATATTAAAAGAGCTGCGCCTGCCACCAGCGAGTAAACGCCAAAGTAGACGATAACTCGGCCTATCCGGTCCTCCTGCAATATCATATACGCGGTGAATATCCAAAAGAGCATGATGGGATATATCATAGGCAATCCCCTTCGTACTCACTGTCCCCCTTATAAGGGTCGGAGAGCTTGTGGCCGCTTATATAGGCCGAGCGTGCAACCATATGACCCACCAAGGGGCTGAGTATAAGTATGATTATAACGATAAGCAGCAGCTTGCCGGAAAAAAAACTAAACCCGTGCCGCAGAGCAAGTCCCGCCAAGAAAATTATAGCTCCGACAGTGTCGACCTTAGATACCACAAGTATCCGCGCGTAAAAACACTTAAACTTAAATATGCCTATAATTCCGATCAACATAAAGACCATGCCTATAATCATCACGACAACACCTGTTGCCTCTAGGACTTCATTCACTTTTTCTTCCTCCTTCTCTTTCGCTCGGCGAAGAAAAGAGCGATATATATTGTGCCTATAAATCCAGAAAGGGCGTAGATTAAAGCGAAATCTAAAAGGAACGCAGTGTCATTTATAGAGGCGTAGACAATTATGATAACCACTATCTTTGTAGCGACGACGTTCATTCCCAGCAGCCTATCCCAGATAGTCGGGCCTTTTACCAGCCGTATAAAGCACAAGAATAGAAAGGCTATCAAAACCCAGAATATCCAGTTCATTACATGGCCGTATGCGTAGCTCATGGAACCCTCCACCTACTTTTGTGCTTTTTCCAGCTTGCCTTCCAGCTTGCCCATAATCTGTTTGTCGATACCTACAGTATTTTCGACATCCGGGTCGTCCTTGTTTCGAAGCCATAGGATAGTCATTTCTTCGCCCTTTATTTCAAGCAGCAGAGAGCCGGGGGTGAGCGTGACTGAGTCCGCCAGCATAATGCGCAGTGAATCGTTTGTAAGACCGGTACGCGCCTGCACAATATCTGTTCTGGCCCCGCAGAGAATTATTTTGCTGACATATATGCCGGCCGAGAAAATTTGGCCAACAAGGAAAAAGGGGTAGGTGGCAAGTTTGCCAAAATCCACCCCTTTTATTTTTGCGAGCGGGAGGTACCGGTGAGAAAAAACAACGCAGCCAATACTGATAGCAAGCCCCACGCCAATGGCAACGGCAGAAAAACTCTCTACCATAATTATCCACACTAGAGTGAGCGCGACAACAACGACAACATTGACCCTGGTCATAGGTTAGCCCCCTTGAGCGGCCGACAGCTCACGCAGGTTATTTTCCACAAAATTGAAGACATTCACATCGTATTTAATAGCAAGTATACGCTTCCACGTGGGTTTTGTCAAGCGATTGCAAAGGGATTTATCTGGATTGTCGCAAGTCGCCAAAGTGAAAAATACAAAGCCTCGCAAAGCGTTCTAAAGTTACCCTGCGTTATCTGCTTTTGGGGCGTTTGGAGTTCTCGGACGACATCAAACTCAGGGTATCGCGAATGGTAGAGATAGGGCCGCCGCCCTTAATTTTGACAGCGAGGTAGGGCTTTGGCCCGGGGTTTACCAGCACCTGGCCGCGCATCTGGCCGGCGATTTTGGCGGCCACCGCCATATCGAAGGCCTGGGGGAAAAAGAGCACCCTGTCCTCCCGCTGGCTGATTTCTTTAAAGCCCAGCTTGCCTGCCATATTGCGAACCAGCGCGACCTCAACAAGCCCGGAGACCGACGCAGGCGGCTCACCAAAGCGGTCAATAAGCTCGTCGTTTAGGTCGAGCACGTCCTCGGGTGCGCTGAGGGTCGCAATCTTTTTGTAGATATCAATACGCTGGGAGAGGTTTTCGATGTAATCCTCCGGTATATGGGCGTCGATTTGCAGGTCGATCATGCACTCGCTGGCTGGTGTGTGCTCGGTCTGGCCGGTTTCTTCATTGACTGCTTCGCCAAGCATTTTGAGGTAGAGGTCGTAGCCTACCGCCTCCATGTGGCCGTGCTGCTGGGCACCCAAAAAGTTGCCCGCCCCGCGTATTTCCAGATCTCGCATGGCTATGCGAAAACCCGAGCCAAAGGTAGTGAACTCTCGTATGGCAGAGAGCCGCTTGGTCGAAATCTCCGAGAGCGCCTTACCCCGCCGGAAGGTGAAGTAAGCGTAAGCTCTGCGGCTGGAGCGCCCTACCCGCCCGCGTATCTGGTAGAGCTGAGAAAGCCCCATGTGGTCGGCGTCCTCAATAATGAGGGTATTGCAGTTGGGCACATCCACCCCGGTTTCGATTATGGTGGTGCAGACCAGGATATCTATCTCGTGCTCAAGCAGCTTTTGCCAGACTTCGGATAGTTTCTCCTCGCCTACCCGGCCATGGGCGGTGAGTATGCGCGCCTCGGGGACAAGCTCCTTGAGCTTTGCTGCGCGCAGGTCGATTGAATCAATCCGGTTGTGCAGGTAGAAGACCTGCCCGCCCCGGCGCAGCTCTTTCTGTATTGCCTGGGCGATAACGCCGTCGTCGTGCTCAAGTACGTAGGTCTGTACCGGCACGCGGTCTTGGGGCGCTTCCTCAATTATGCTCATGTCGCGGATTCCGCTCATAGCCATGTTGAGGGTGCGAGGTATGGGGGTTGCCGTTAAGGTGAGCATGTCAACGCTGCCCCGTAACTGCTTGAACTTCTCCTTGTGTACAACCCCAAAGCGCTGTTCCTCGTCTATGATACAAAGCCCCAGGTCTTTGAAGTCGATATCCTTTTGTATTAACCGGTGGGTGCCGACCACTACGTCTATCCGGCCTTCTTTTAGGCGGGAGATGATGTCCGCCTGTTGTTTTGGCGTTTTAAACCTGGAGAGCAGCTCGACCGTGACCGGGAAACCCTCCAGCCGCTGGGTAAAGGTCTGGTAGTGCTGCCAGGCCAGAATTGTGGTGGGTACGAGCACCGCGCATTGTTTGCCCTCAAGCACGCATTTAAAGATAGCCCGCAGGGCAACTTCGGTTTTGCCAAAGCCCACATCCCCGCAGAGCAGCCTGTCCATGGGTGAGGCGGTCTGCATATCCCGTTTGATTTCGGCGGCGCAGCGCAGTTGGTCGTCGGTTTCCTCAAAAGGGAAGCGCATCTCGAAGTCCCGCTGCAAATCATCGTCGGCTGCAAAGGGGTGGCCGGGGGTGTTAACACGCTTAGCGTACAGCTCAATTAGCTCCTTGGCCATGTCCTTTACGGCAGCCTTCACCCGCGAGCGGGTCTTCTGCCACGCGTCGGAGTTGAGCTTGTTCAGCCTTACTTTGGCGTCCTCGCCCCCGCCGATATATTTGCTGACTAGGTCGAGCTGGGTTACCGGCACAAACAGCATATCGGTGCCCGAATAGCGGATTTTAATGTAGTCTTTCACTACACCCTCAATCTCCCGTTTGACGATACCCTCAAACACCCCGATGCCATGTGCGGAGTGAACAACGTAGTCGCCGGGGGAAAGGTCGCTCAGCGCCCGCAGTCGCTTCTCGCCCTTGCCGAGCTTGCGGCGCTTTTGCTGTTTGGGCTGAGTGGTCTTCCTGTGGGTAATAACCGCGAGGTTAACTTCGGGGTAGTCCATCCCGGCGCTCAGAGTGCCCTCTAGGATAAACACCCGCCCCGGAACCGGCCTTGCAAGGTCTTCCATTACCGCGGCGGGTACGTTGTCGCCAACGAGGTCGGCGCAGAGGGCGGCGCAGGCTCGGGGGGCACCGGCAAAAACCACTACGCAATAGTTCTGGGCCAGGTAGGCGTCAATGTCCTCTTTGAGGAAGCGGTATTCGCCGCTCCAGGCCGAGAGTTGGGTGGCGGTTACCGCAAGCGTATCCTGCAGGCGGATATCATTTAAGCTGCGGGCAAAGCTGTCAAGCAGTAGGGTGTTCTCGCCCTCAATGTGGGGGAGAATATCGGCGAAGCCAATGCCAAAGGTATCGCAGCCTTTGAACAGCACGCCCTGCTCAAGCAGGGTTCCTAAGTCTTCCTGCTGCTGGTAAGCCGCGTTCTTTAGCGTCTCCTTTATGCTGACCGGCTCGCAGACGAAGAGATGGCGGCCGGCGCAGTAATCGAAAATCGTGGATGGTTGTGGGTAGAGCAGAGGCAGGTATTTATCGGCGGCAGGCAGAAAACCCATCTCGGTTATGTGTTCGATATCTCGATCGATCAGCTCTGCGGCAAGCGCCCCGTATTTGCCGCGCAGAGTGGCTTTTTTAGTCTCCAACAGCGTGACAAACTCCCCCGCGTTGCCGATGAGAGTCTCTCTGGCTGGGGTTATAAGCGCGCTGTCGACCTGTGTGATGCGCCGCTGGGTGGCCACCTCGAAAGTGGAGATGGTGTCGACTTCGTCTCCCCAGAACTCGACCCGGTAGGGCAGGGGGCTGTCCGGCGGGAAGAAGTCGAGCAGCCCGCCGCGAATGGCAAACTGGGCGATGCCCTCTACCTGTTCGGCGCGGACATAACCGGCCCCCACGAAGAGCGCGGCAAGTGCGGTCACGTCTTGGGGCTGTCCCGGCTTTAACTCTTGGGTGTGGGCAGCGAAGACGCTTCCGGGCAGAGTGCACTGCACCGCGCCTTCCACTGGAGAAACCACAATGGGCGCACTGCCCGCCAGAATTCGGCCCAGGGTGCGCAGACGGGCGTGCTCGTACTCAAGGGAGACGCCTTCCACGCTGCGAAAAGTCAGCTCCCGGGAAGGGAAGAGCAGCGCGGTCTCCTCCCCGCAAAATGCGTTTATGTCCTCGCAGAGTTTTTGGGCGGTCAGCTCGTTGGGGGTAAGGATATGTGCGGGATGTTCGCCGGCCCCGCACAGAGAGTAGATATAATGCGCCTTATGCACGTTGCCCAGCCCGGTGGCCAGGGTGGGAGAGCGCCGGGCGCTAAGATTGCTCAGCAGCCTTTTGTAGCTGCCCGCGCCCTCTAAAAGCTTTGCGAATTGCCTCATTAAGTCTCCTCGCTTGGGGCGGGGGCAGCGCTCGGCTTTGGCCCGACGCCGCGCTTATTGTAGCGGTTCATCGCCCCCTCGATATCCCCGGCCACAATCATTTCGGTCGCCGCAGCCACCTGTTCAAAGACCGGGTCCAAAAGCTCGCCTTCCTCTTGAGAAAAGCGGGTCAGCACCCAGTTGCGCAGATCGGCGTCTTGGTGGGGCTTCGCGCCTACGCCTATGCGTATTCGGGGGAAGGTATCTTCTCCGGTGAGGTAGATTATATTCTTGAGTCCCTTCTGACCGCCGTCGCTGCCCTCTTTGCGAATACGCATTGCCCCGGTGGGCAGGGCGATATCGTCGACGAGTACCAGCAGGTTTTGCACCGGCAGCTTGTAAAAGCCCAAAGCTTCGGTTACCGCTTCGCCGCTTTTGTTCATGTAGGTGGCCGGTTTTAGCAGCAGCACTTTTTTCCCGGCGAGCACCCCTTCCCCGGTGTAGGACTTGAACCGCACTCGATTTACCTTGACATCAAGCTTTTCGGCGATCTGGTCGATAGCTAAAAAGCCCGCGTTGTGGCGGGTGTGCTCGTAGTCGGCGCCCGGGTTGCCAAGCCCGGCTATGATGAATTCGACCGGGCCTTGGGGGGCTGCGGATTTCTTAGGGAAGAGCTTTGCAAATAAATCATCCAGCATTTGAGTTTCTCCTTAACGAAGAGTAGGATTATTATGAAGCTATACGCCGAGTAATTTTTCTTTCTTACGGTCATATTCTTCTTGAGTTAAAACGCTGTTATCAAGCAGAGCTTTAAGCATGGCAAGTTTTTCATCCGCATTTAAAATAGAAGTATACTCAGTCATTTCTTTTTTCTTGAGACATTTCTTGGTTTCTATCACTATAACGATTACAAGGTATAAGATGCTGAATCCGATTAAATTCCCACGCCAATTCGTATGATTAAAAATACCAAAGAAATTCATTATCAAAAAATAAATAAAAATAGCACCTATATACAATATATAGTCGATAATATGCACTATAGTTTGATTAACAGTCTTATTGTATTTTGAGATTTTCGGTGCAACGAGCTTTTCTGTATTGAACGTAAGGAGTATGATTAATATAATCAATATATCCTGGGTGAGCAATCGGTTAAGCACGGCTTCTCCCATAGCCCATAAACCGCCTTGATAGAGTGCGGCAATGATGATGTCAAAATAATATACACTTTTTGAGATTACGAGAAATGCAAAAAACATTTTCCAGAGTGCTGACCGACTCTCTTTTTTTACGTTCATAAGTACGTTCCTTTCCGCAGCCTACAAAAGAGGTAGCGTACATATTTATAAAGTTCTTACACTTTTTTGTACAAACTGCCGCACAGCAATATCGTCACGCAAGTCAACGCAACTATGCGCCGACAAGGCTTCCTTCCCCCTGTCGGCGCAAATGCGACCAATCTTTGATATGGCTCCAATCAAGCAAACAGCGGCGAGACCGGCTTGTCTTTGTAGATGCGCTCGATAGCCTCGGCGAAAACCGGCGCGACCGGGAGATAGCTTATCTTAGCCGCACCCTGCGCAGTCTCTCGATTGACGGTGTCCAGCAGTATTAGCTCAAGGATGGGGCTGGCCTCAATCCGCTCCAGTGCGGGTGGGGAGAGTACCCCGTGGGTTGCGCATGCATAAATTTCAGTCGCGCCACCTTTTTCTATAAGGGCGGTGGCGGCTTGGCAGAGGGTACCCGCAGTGTCGACCATATCGTCGACCAGTACCACTTTTTTGCCGCGCACGTCCCCAATTATATTCATTACCTCGGCAACGTTTGCCTTGGGGCGGCGTTTGTCTATGATAGCCAGAGGAGCGTCAAACTTTTCGGCGAATTTGCGCACACGGGCGACCGAGCCTAAATCGGGAGAAACGATAACCACATCCTGCCTGCAGTCGGCAAACTTCTTGCAAAAGTGGGGGACGAGCAAGGGCGAGCCCAGCAGGTGGTCGACCGGGATATTGAAGAACCCTTGAATCTGTGGGGCGTGGAGATCCATTGTGAGAACCCGGTCGGCTCCGGCAGCCTCGATAAGATCGGCCACCAGCTTGGCCGAAATGGGGTCGCGGGCCTTGGCTTTGCGATCCTGTCTCGCGTAGCCCAGATAGGGAACAACCGCGGTTATCCGCCCGGCCGAGGCACGCTTGAAGGCGTCGATCATAATGAGCATTTCCATAAGGTGGTTGTTGACCGGCTTGGAGGTGCTCTGAACCACAAAGACGTCCGAGCCGCGCACGCTCTCTTCGATAGAGACGCTTATTTCCCCGTCGGCGAAAGCGCTGACCGTACTCTTGCCCAAAGGCAGCCCCAAGGCGTGGGCCATGCCGGCAGCCACCGGAAGATTAGAATTAGCCGAAAAAATTTTAATGTCCTTACCATGCAAGTTCATTTTCTTTAACACTCCCCATGCTTTTACAATGGACAATTAACAATGAACAATGGTTGCACACGCTTCGCGACTGAATTTGTATACTATAAATTTATCACTACAGGTGAGCGCTGTCAACCTTTTCCTTTCTTGAATTTCACTCCGCCTTTATTCCAGTTTTCCCTTACGGTCTGGCGGACACGGCCGACTACCAGGGCGCCGGCGGGCACATCTTTTGTGACAGTGGTGCCTGCGGCGCAGTATGCCCCATCCCCCAAGGTTACAGGCGCGATAAGGTTTACGTTGCAGCCAACGAAGACGCCGTCCCCTATGGTGGTGCGGTGTTTTGCGGTGCCGTCGTAGTTGACGGTGACAATCCCGCAGCCAAAGTTGCAGCGCGTGCCCACATCGCTGTCCCCAATATAGCTCAGGTGGGCTATCGAAGTCTTTGCGCCGATATTTGAGCCCTTAACCTCGACAAAGTCGCCAACTTTGACCCCCGGCCCAATCGCGCAGCCCGGACGGATGTTCGCCATTGGCCCTATGGTCGCACCCTCCTCCACCCGGGAGGAGTCGACGAATGAGGAGATTACCTTGCACCCATTACCGATAGCCGTGTTGGTTAGCTGAGTGTTTGGGCCAATCTCGCAGCCGCTGCCAACGGTTGTGTCACCTTTGAGGATGCAGCCCGGCAGGACTGTGGTGTCCGGCCCGATTTTGACATTGGGGCCAATCACTACCTGCTCACGGAATGGTATGTTCACGCCAGCATCCAGCAGGGTGTCTATTACGTCATCTGCAGCAATGCAGTTCAACTCAGCCAGAGACTTGAGGTCGTTTGCGCCTTGTGCTGTAGTCTGGCGGGTGCTATGGCCGCCTATCTGCTTGCCTTGTTTTACAGCGGCGGCTACGGTGTCGGTCAGGTAGTACTCACCTTGGGCATTGCTGGCGCTCATGCCACCCAGCGCAGCCAGCAAGAACTCGGCATTGAACCAATACGCCCCTGCGTTAACCTCTTGTATCTCCAGGGTAGTCGCATCAGCGTCAGCCTGCTCGACAATCGCACTCACCCTGCCATCCTGCCGCACAATCCGTCCATAACCGGTAGGGTCGAATAACTTAACAGTAAAGACGGTCACGGCGTTACCATCGGTCTTATGCTGGGCATACGCAGCCTTAATGTCATCCGGGTTTATCAGCGGCACGTCGCCACAGAGCACCACCACGTCCTTAAACCCGCCGCTTCTAATGTAGTCCGCCGCCATCATGACCGCGTGGCCAGTGCCTTTGCGCTCGGTCTGCATAGCCACTGAGTAATGGCCAGGCAATACCGGCCGCACCTGCTCGTGTCCTGCTCCCAAAACGGCGCAGCAGTTTTCGACCCCGACCGCAGCTAGGGCGTCTGCCACCCAGGTTATCATCGGCTGAAAGAGAACTTCGCAGAGCACCTTGGGTTTTTCGCTCTTCATCCGCTTGCCGTCTCCCGCTGCTAGCAGCACTGCGCAAACCTTTTCCACACGCGGCCTCCTTACGGCTAACTTCATACAAAGTGTATATAAATTCCACACCTATATTATTACAAGTTTTCACCGGTAATGCAAGGGCAAAAAGGGTATTTTTGGCCAAAGCGTAGAACTATTAATAGATTTACAAAAATTAACCGCAAGGCTAGATAACTTATTGGGGAATGTGATATACTAAAAAGCGACTGCGGTAAATAATGCGAAAATAGGTATATTGTGGGGCGCATCTGCATAGGCCCCCAGCCAAAGTCAAATGAAGTGTGGCCGCGGCGCAACCTACGCAGGAAAACAGAAATTTTAGGAGGGGAAAATTTATGGACGCAAACAAGTACGTATATCTCTTTTCCGAGGGGGATGCCTCGATGAAAAACCTGCTGGGTGGCAAGGGCGCCAACCTGGCGGAAATGATAGGAATGGGTATGCCTGTCCCCCAAGGGTTCACCGTTACCACCACAGCCTGCAACCGTTATTACGATGACGGCAAAAAAATCGACCCCAAGATAGAGCAGCAAATCTTTGCCGGTATGCAGGAGCTTGAGAAGATTTCTGGCAAAAAGTTTGGCGACGCCAAAAACCCGCTGCTGGTTTCGGTGCGTTCCGGCTCGCGCGCCTCTATGCCCGGCATGATGGACACCATACTAAACCTTGGCCTGAACGACGCGGTGGTCGAGGGCTTTGCCGAGCTTACCGGCAACCCGCGCTTTGCATACGACAGCTACCGCCGCTTTATCCAAATGTTCTCGGACGTTGTTATGGACGTGCCCAAGCACAACTTTGAGCGCGTTATCGACCAGATGAAGGAAGAGAAGGGGATCAAGCTGGACAGCGACCTGACCGCCGAAGATATCAAAGAGATGGTGGTAAGGTTCAAGGCTTATTTCAAAGAGCAAAAAGGGTTCGACTTCCCCAACGAGCCCAAAGACCAGCTTATAGAATCCGTCACCGCTGTCTTCCGCTCGTGGGACAACCACCGCGCAAACGTCTACCGCCGGATGCACAACATCCCCTACTCTTGGGGCACCGCCGTTAATGTCCAGGAAATGGTCTTCGGCAACATGGGCGACGACTGCGGCACCGGCGTTGCCTTTTCCCGCAACCCCTCTACCGGCGAGAACAAGCTCTACGGCGAGTACCTCATCAATGCCCAGGGCGAGGACGTTGTAGCCGGCATACGCACCCCCGAGCAGATTGCAACCCTCGAGAAAGTTATGCCCGCAGTTTACAAGCAGTTTGCCGACACCGCCAAAAAGCTCGAGAATCACTACAAAGACATGCAGGATATGGAGTTCACCATCGAGAAGGGCAAGCTCTACATGCTGCAGACCCGCAACGGCAAGCGCACCGCAGCCGCCGCGCTAAGGGTAGCCTGCGAGATGGTGCAAGAGAAGCTGATAACCAAGCAAGAAGCGGTCATGATGGTCGACCCCGGCACATTGGACGCGCTGCTTCACCCGCAGTTTGAAGCCAAAGCTCTCAAGGCTGCCAACCCGATTGGCGCTGGCCTACCTGCTTCCCCGGGCGCTGCTTGCGGCAAAGTTGTCTTCAACGCCGAGGACGCGGTTGCTCTACACGAGAAGGGCGAGCCGGTTATCCTCACCCGGCTGGAGACTTCTCCCGAAGACATCGAAGGTATGGACGCTGCTGCAGGTATACTCACTGTGCGCGGTGGCATGACCTCCCACGCCGCCGTTGTAGCCAGAGGAATGGGCCGCTGCTGCGTAGCCGGCTGCGGTGAGATCACAATCGACGAGAAGGGCAAGAAGTTCACCATCGCGGGCAAGACGATCAAGGAAGGCGACTTTATCTCGCTGGACGGTTCTACCGGCAACATTTACGGTGAGAAGCTGCCCACCGTTGAGGCTCAAATTGGCGGCGACTTTGGCACTCTTATGGGCTGGGCGGATAGCTTTAGGCAGCTAAAAATCCGCACAAACGCAGACACCCCCCGCGACTCTAAGAAGGCTATTGAGTTCGGCGCCCAGGGCATAGGCCTTTGCCGCACCGAGCACATGTTCTTTGAGTCCGATCGCATACGAGATATGCGCGAGATGATACTCTCCACCACCGAAGAGCAGCGCCGGGCCGCCCTCGACAAGCTGCTGCCGGTACAGCGCAGCGACTTTGAAGGGATCTACGAGGCTATGCAGGGTTACCCGGTAACCATACGCTATCTTGACCCACCTCTCCACGAGTTCCTGCCCACCGAGGAAGCCGACATCCAGCAGCTCTCGAAGCAGATGAATATACCAGCCCAGCGCATCAAGGAAGTCATCTCCTCCCTGCACGAGTTTAACCCTATGATGGGCTTCCGTGGCTGCCGCCTGACAGTCGCCTACCCCGAAATCGCCGAGATGCAGACCCGCGCGGTAATAGAGGCTGCCATCAACGTCCAGAAGAAGCACCCCGAGTGGAAGATGGTTCCCGAAATTATGATACCGCTTATCGGCGAGGCCGAAGAGCTTGCGTTCGTAAAAGACATCGTAGTCAGGGTAGCTGATGAGATTATAGCTGCCAGCGGTGTCAAGCTCGAGTACCTGGTGGGCACCATGATTGAGATTCCACGTGCTTGCGTCACCGCCGACGCGGTTGCCGCCCACGCCGACTTCTTCAGCTTTGGCACCAACGACCTCACCCAGATGACTTTCGGCTTTAGCCGGGACGATGCCGGTAACTTCCTGACCCACTACTACGACAAGAAGATTTACGAGTCCGATCCCTTTGCCCGCCTGGATCAAGTCGGTGTGGGCAAGCTGGTCGAGACCGCTGTCAAACTGGGCCGGGGCGCCAAGGGCGACCTAAAAGTGGGTGTTTGCGGCGAGCACGGCGGCGACCCCTCTTCTATCGAGTTCTTCCACAAGGTGGGGCTGGATTACGTTTCTTGCTCGCCCTTCCGGGTGCCGATAGCTCGGCTGGCAGCGGCGCAGTCGGCGTTGCGGTTCCCTAGATAGTAAAGTGTGAAGTAAAGTGTATAGCGAAGCCCCCGCAGTGGTTGCGGGGGCTTCGTTTTGCGACGCTGTAATTGTTATTTAACTTTCTGCGTCCTTGAGCGTCCGCGTTATCTCACCCATCCACCCCGGTATATCTATATGCTGGGGGCAAAGCTCCAGGCAGGCGCCGCAGCTTGTACAGTCCTCTGGCTGGCTGCCTTTGCCTATATGCACGTACTCGACGCAGAACTGCTCTAGATTACCGTTGCTTTTGAGCAAATTGTAAAGCCCAATGCTCTCGGGGATATCCACCCCCACCGGGCAGGGCATACAGTACCCGCAGGCCGTGCAGGGGATAGCGGAGTTTTTGCGGTAAGCCACAACCGCCTGGTCTATGGCCCCTCGCTCCTTTGCGGTGAGCGGGGAAAGGGGGGAGTAGCTGGCGACGTTGTCTTTCACCTGCTCGAGGGTGCTCATACCCGAAAGGACTGTCAGAACGCCGGGCAGATCTGCCGCGTAGCGCATGGCCCAGGACGCCTGGCTGTGTTCAGGGTTTGCCTGCTCGAGTATTTTGGCGGGTTCCGGGGGGAGGCTTGCAAGGGTGCCACCGCGCACCGGCTCCATTATAATAGCGGGGATGTTCCGGCTGTGCAGGGCCTCGTACAGTCCCTTGGAATCGAGCTGGTCCCAGTCCAGGTAGTTGAGCTGTATCTGCCCGAAGTCGAAGTCGTATTTTCCCAGCAGCTCTTCCATAAGCGCGGTGCTGTCGTGAATCGAGAAGCCCAGGTAGCGCAGCTTGCCCTTCTTTTGCTGCTCGCGCAGAAAGCCGTAGGCGTCATACTTCTCGAACATGGGCAGCGTGCTTCTGGTTATGCAGTGCAGCAGGTAGAAGTCGAAGTAATCTACCCCGCAGTTTTTCAGCTGCTCGTCGAACAGGCGCTGCAGGTCTTCCTCTTTCTTTATGTTCCAGGGGGGAAGTTTGGTGGCTAGATGGAATTTTTCTCGGGGGTAGCGGGCAAGCGCTTTGCCGGTAAATTTCTCTGAGGCGTTGTCGTGGTACATATAGGCTGTGTCGAAGTAATTTACGCCGTGCTCGAAGGCGTAGTCGAGCATCTCGTAAGATTTTTCCACGTTGATGCTTGAGGGCTTGCCGTCATCAACAGGAAAACGCATGGTTCCAAACCCAAGCAGAGAGATATCCAGGCCGTCCTTAAACTTCCTGCGTTCCATTATGCATCCCCTTTTCGTTGAGTATTACGCAGATTAAGTATACCATATATCTCCAGACAAAGCCAGAGGACAGAAGCGGTTTCGCCTCTGTCCTCACTCACTCTGATTATTCTCAATGGCTGGGCGGTATCTGCTCTGGCTGCGGGCTGGGTAAGGCAAGGCCGTGCATAAAAGCGTCATCCCCCAGCGAATAGATATCCCCGCCAATAACGCGGTTATCTCTGACAAGCAGGTTCAGCCGCACATCTTGGTCTTTGCCGGGATAGTTGGTCACCACATAGGTGTAGCGTTTGGTCCGCCTTCCCATATGCTGGGAAAGGTCGTACCCCAGCGGGGTCTGCAGCGCGTTGTACTCTTCGTACAGCTCGTCGAAAACAGCGGGGATAATTACCTCCATAATTTCGACGGGCTCAGGCTCGACGATCCAGCCGAAGCTGGCGATGTACTCAAGGCGCTGGTCGTTGGTTCTCACCCTTGAGGGGCGCTCGGGCTGTTCGACGACATCCGCTCCGGTGGCCACCGCTTGGTCGCCGAAGAAAGTAATCCCGCCCATTACCGCAAACCCCAGCATAGCAATGATTGCCGCCGCAACAATTATCCTTCTCTTTTTTAGCCTAAACGAAACCATAAACATTAAACCCTTCACCTCACAGGAAAATACTTTTAACCTGACCGCGTACCAGCCATTACAAGCTCTAATAGAGAGTATTCCCATGCCTTGCAGAATATGACAATGTATAGGATAAGGGCGATTGCAATCGCAGGTGATCTTGTGAATGTAAGTGAATTAATTGTGCGGGCGCGTAATATGCGCCCCTATTTGCTCAGCTGCGCGCGCAAGTTCTGCAATATTTTCTTTTCCCGGCGGGAAACCTGTACCTGTGTCATTCCCAGCTCGTTTGCGGTTTGGGTTTGGGTTTTGTTCCCAAAGTAGCGCAAATATACCAGCCTGCGATCCCCAGGCTCAAGGGAGCCGAGCACCTGCTTTAGGGAGAGTATATCGCTGAGCATACCTTCGGGAGAGTCTATGGGCAGGTCAAGCTGGCCGGACCCGTCTTCGTCTGTGGCGGTAAGAGAGACAGGTGGCGCCGCAGCGGAGATAGCTTCGACTATCTGGTGTTCCTCAACCTCCAGCAGTGTGGCGAGTTCGCTTATATGGGGCTCGCGACCCTGCTCAAGAGAGAAGCGCTCCCGCGCCCGATTGATCTTAAGGGAAAGCTCTTTGAGCGTGCGGCTGACCTTTATAGTGCCACCATCCCGGAAAAGCCGGCGCATTTCGCCCAGAATAACCGGAACGGCGTAGGTGGAAAACCGCACCCCGCGCTCGTGGTCAAAGGCGTCAGCGGCTTTGACAAGCCCCATGCACCCGGCCTGGAAAAGGTCGTCATACTCCATCCCGCGACCCTTTAACTTCTGAGCGCAGGAGTGCACTAGACCGATATTGTTTTGGATAAGCTGCTCCCTGCTAGTGTCGGCTTTGGTGTTATTCATCAGGTATCCTTACTCTTGAGTGTCGTCCTGCCCGCGCATGGCAAGCTTGCGGTAAAGGGCGACGGTTGTGCCTCTGCCTGGCCGCGAGACAACCTTTACTTTGTCACAAAGGCTCTGCATAAGCGCGAAGCCCAGGCCGGCGCGCTCGCCCTCGGGGCAGGTAGTGTAAAGGGGTTCCATCGCCTTTTCAATGTCTTCGATACCGCAGCCTTTGTCCCGTATCTTGATAATCACCCGGTTGTCCGGGTAGGTAGCCGCGGTTATGTAGATGGTTTGCACGCTGTCTCGGTAGGCGTGTACAATGCAGTTGGTCACCGCCTCCGAGACCGCTGTCTTGATGTCGGTTATCTCGTCCATAGTGGGGTCTAGCCCGGTTATAAAGGCGGCGACAGCCGTGCGGGCAAAGCTTTCGTTAACGCTCTTGCTGAGGAAGCTCAGTTTCATCTGGTTTGTCATTTTCATCGCCGTGCCCTCCCGTTTTCCATGTTGGCCAGCCTGTCCAGTCCGGCCAGCTTCATCACCCGTTTGATATGCTCGGGCATGTTTTCGACGACCAGCTCCCCTTCCAGTTCTTGCATGAGGGCGTACCGCCCCATCACAAGCCCTATACCCGAGGAATCCATAAAGGTTACGTCACTAAAGTCCATCACTAAGCGGGAGGGTTGCGCCCTGCCTGCGCGTTCGTCAATCTCTTCTCTAATCTCCCGGGAGGAGTGGTGGTCAATCTCTCCCAGCAAATGGGCGGTCATGATCTCGTCCGCCAAATACACCCGTACCGGCATAAATCAACGTCCTTTCTTATGTAATGCTGTGACAGCCTGTCCAGCAGTTGGGCAACCTTGGCCGCATACACTTACTATATTTCCCAATAAAAAATCTCCCATCCACAAGGATAGGAGATTTAGGCTGAAAATATACACGCAATTTGTCGCAAGCTACAAGTCGATGGTAAATTTTAGGCGATAGGTTGTGGGGCTGGAGCGGGGAGCTGTTTTAGCTGCAGGGCTGCACGTTCCCATTTGCGGTTGCGCAAGCTGATAAGCCCTTCGCGCACGGCGCAAAATTTATCCACAAAGGTAACTATGAAACCCTCTTTGTAACGGGGAGGGGTTAGGGTCGCCAACCACATGTGCTTGCGGATGATATCTTCTTCGACCTCGTTGAGTTCGAGTATTTTGCGCGCGTTCTCCAGGGCGATTTTGGGGTGGCTGCGCAGGTGGCCTTTGTGAGCCTCTTTGCACTCGCCGCGGTTGTAGAGGTAAAGGTCGTGCAGAAGGGCGCCCCGGGCGGTGCTGCCGGTATCCCAGCGCAGCAGCTTGGCTATAAAGAAGCTGTAGTAGGCTACATCCAGTGAGTGGTTCAGGCGAGAGTAGCAGTGGTGGTGTCTGTAGTTATCAAGGTTTTGAACCAGCTCGTTTTCCAGCAAGGGGGATATATGTAGATAGAACTCGGCTACAGCGTCGGTCTTAAAGCGGCGAAAACTTTTCCTCAGGGAAAATGCCAAACACTTCAACTCCTCAATTGTATATAGGTACTATATTATATGTATGGTATGCTTGGTTGTCGGCCATCCTCAGCAAGTCTCTGATTGGGCAAGCGCTTCAACTATTATAGCAGAACTTTTCGAAATGTCTATGCCTGGGGCAAAAAACATACAAAGCAAATTTTGTGTGATTAATAAAAAACTTACCTAACCGACATCCGGCATAATGAATCGCATTTGTCTGAAAATAAGATAAAAGTTGTAAAGGAATAAAGACATGAAGCAAATTATCCCTGAAGTGTATATTAAGGATGCGAATACCGCACTCAATTTTTATCAGGAATTATTTGGCGGTAAAATAAAAAATTTACAAATGAGTGATGAACTCAAAATGTTTAAGGACCAAAAGGGCAAAGTGGTACACGCCGAGCTGCATGTAAACCCTCGCTGCGTACTTTATTTTGCAGACATCTTTGATGAGCGCCGGAAGAAAACCGGCAACATGACGCTTATGCTGCACATGGATAGCATGGCGGAAATTCAGCGTGTGTATGACGTGCTTGCCCAGAATGGCAAGGTGGGCATGCCGTTGCAGGAGACGTTTTGGGGGGCATACCATGCAATAGTTACCGATAAATTCGGTGCGCCCTGGGCACTAAATTTCGCCCCCAAAGAAAAGGGGAAAACAGTCAACTAGTGCAAAAACCACAAAAAAAGGTTGAAATACGAGCAATTGGGCAGCAATGTGTCGTTTATTTGGTTTTCTGTTGCAATTTGGTGGGTTATCAGGTATAATCTGTTCCATTCTGGCCGGAGCCGGGGCTGCGGACGATTAGCTCAGCTGGTAGAGCATTCGCTTGACGTGCGAAGGGTCAGCGGTTCAAGTCCGTTATCGTCCACCAATGGTGCTGTCTCTGCAATAGTGGGGGCGGTACTTTTTTGCCCTGACGCAGAGGCTTTTGGCGGCATAACTATGCTATTTTGCAAAAAAATGAAAAAATAGTAAAAAAAGGTTGAAGAAAGTATTGACAGCAGGGGAGTGGATGTGATATTATACTCTGGTCGCGAAAAGCGGAGGCTCTAAAAAAACACTTGACAACTTGAATGTGCAATGGTAGAATCAAAACCTATGACGCATGTTCCAGGTAAAAGAAGTTTAGCAGGAAGAGTATCCGCTGCGTCAAGTGCACCTTGAAAATTGAACAACGTTTATGCTTGTGAATTTACTGAGTTGTTGTGTATATATTGTGTGATGAGTTGCGGGTGACATTTTGGTGTTATTTGCGGTTATAAAGCACAGATTATACTGTATGGCGATGTAAATTAGCATAGAACCCTTGAGATTGTTTGATAAGTTTCAAGTAATTGCGAACGAATGTAACGTTAAGTGATTCGTGAGCTTGATTGAGCTTAGTTTGTGGTATTAGCGTATATTGTTGAGAGATGATATGCGTTGAATATACTAATGAATTAAGAGTTTGATCCTGGCTCAGGACGAACGCTGGCGGCGCGCCTAACACATGCAAGTCGGACGGGTATATATTGGGTGCTTGCACCTGGTATATACTAGTGGCGGACGGGTGAGTAACACGTGAGCAACCTACCCTGGAGTGGGGGATAACGTCTGGAAACGGACGCTAATACCGCATGATAACGAGAGCTGGCATCGGTTTTCGTTCAAAGGATTTATTCGCTTTGGGATGGGCTCGCGCCCGATTAGTTAGTTGGTGAGGTAACGGCTCACCAAGACTACGATCGGTAGCCGGACTGAGAGGTTGATCGGCCACATTGGGACTGAGACACGGCCCAGACTCCTACGGGAGGCAGCAGTGGGGGATATTGCACAATGGGGGAAACCCT
>Ga0131853_10002360_pt1 | contig 33729 bp, 17 predicted proteins | sample TergutLab28metaG_FD_92764 | JGI IMG/M metagenome (GOLD analysis project Ga0131853, IMG submission 92764) | Labiotermes labralis P1 segment gut microbial communities from Petit-Saut dam, French Guiana - Lab288 P1 (version 2) (version 2) | ecosystem: Host-associated > Arthropoda: Insects >... | reverse complement strand
TACGTGTATATTATATTCTCATTGAGTTTGGTATCCCTAGGAAACTTGTAAGGTTAATAAAGATGAGTCTGTTTGAAAGATTTAGCAGAGTCCGGGTAGGCAAGAATGTGTCTGACAGGTTCCCTATTAGGAATGGCTTGAAACAAGGAGACGCTCTATCACCACTGCTTTTTAACTTTGCTTTAGAGTAAGCCATTAGGAGGGTTCAGGTAAACCAGGATGGCTTGAAACTAAATGGTACACATCAGCTTCTGGCTTATGCCGATGATGTTAATATACTGGGAGAAAGCATACATACTCTAAAGGAAAATGTAGAAGCTTTAGTGCCTGCTACTAGGGAGATTGGATTGGAAGGAATTGCTGATAAAACTAAGTACATGGTCATGTCTCGAGATCAGAATGCAGGACGAATTCACAGTGTGAGGAATGATAATAGTACATTCGAGAGGGTGGAAGAGTTTAAATATTTGAGAACAACTTTAACAAATCAAAATTGTATTGCGGAAGAAATTAAGAGCAGATTGAGGTCAGGAAATGCTTGCTATGATTCGGTGTAGAATCTTTCGTCTTCCAGGTTGCTATCCAAAAATTTAAAGATCAAGATATATAGAACTATAATTTTGCCGGTTGTTTTGTATTTGTGTGAAATTTGGTCGCTGACATTACGGGAGGAAAGGAAGCTGAGGGTGTTTGAGAACATGTGTTGAGGAGAATATTTGGACCTAGGAGGGACGAGGTAACGGGGGAATGGAGAGATTGCATAAAGAGGAGTTAAATGATTTGTACTCCTCACCCAATATTGTGCGGGTGATAAAATCGAGAAGAATGAGATGAACTGAGCATGTGGCGCGTATGGGTGAGGAGAGGGTGGTGTATAGGGTCTTGGTGGGGAAACCGGAGGGAAAGAGACCACTGGGGGACCTAGGCGTAGATGGGTGGATAATATTAGGATGGATCTCCAGGAGGTGGGATGTAGGTATGTGGACTGGATTGTGCAGGTCCAGGACAGAGACAGATGGCGGACGCCTGTGAGTGCGGCAATGAACCTTCGGGTTCCGTGAAATGCGGGGAATTTCTTGACTAGCTGCAAACAAGTTAGCTACTCAAGAAGGACTCTGCAGCATGGAGTAACTAAGTAGGTAAGAGGTATATATTTACTAATTTTTTAATTTGGTATTAGAAGAAAGTGAGCGGTCAATAACACTCCAACCGCTTATCACCGTGAAAAGCCCCTAGTACTCAATGAATATGAGGTTGGGTGGGTACCAGAGTTGGTACAGACGATATGGGAAAAGAAAAATCACTAACCCTTGTTGGGATTGGAACCCCGGTTTGTCCACCCCGTAGTCTAGTCATTGTACTGGCTCCTCTTGCGTCTAATTTCTATTTGGAAAACACTGTTTGCCAATACATTCTAAAACCGAATCTCCAGGCTTGTTATGTTTTCAGTAAGCCTGTCTCATATTCTGGAGGCAGCAGATTCGAACTGTACCTGCTGGCTACTCCAACATTTTATGAGGAATTTTCTCAGTTCTTCGAAACAAGAACAAGCGAAAGATAATTATTCGACATTGACAGGTAGTTTAAAGACGAAACAACAAGAACGCCAGGATATGCCGCCTGTGACCCGAGTATTTAACTCGGGACTTCAGAATATAAAGTAAAGGTACTACATATTTAATCGCAGGGGTGGTTAGTGGAATGTATTCATATATTAAATAATTGAACTTTATATGTTAAATGAAATATGTAACATGTTATGTAACTTTTCTTGAAACGATGATAACCTTATATAGTTAGTTACTCAGTTGGTCAAGAAATTTTCTGAAATTCGAAGTTGCATCACTTTGTTCATTGTATAATATTCTGAATCTGATTAATCAAACATTTTTTCATTAATAAGCATGGAGAGAATGAGGGTATAGTCCAGGTAGCATTAATATTAACCTCTGAACTGGATGAGGAAGAGACGTCAGCTTCACATTGCAGCTGATTTACGCCTAGCCGAAGATGTCGCCATAACCACTGGTCTGAGTGGGCCACCGAACAAATCTGGAAAATGTGACGGAGATAAAACTCCATGCCACCCACGGTCTTCCTTTCTGAAGTCGGTAACAATGTTCTAAGAAAATTGTTCAGGTTTATTCACATTCAATTATGGATCCCAAAAGGTTTCATGCTTTGAGTTTCTGACACCAACTTTGTATAGATATTTATGCTTCTTTGTATTGGTGTTAACCTGTCTTGTGTATAGATTCCGCCTTGGTTTGTTCAGACACTAAATATTATGGTAATTATCACAACTCTTTAAGTCACTCATACAGAAATAATTATCTGTCCTACTTTCTACAAGTGCTCTAGTCACTGTTATTTCAAGCACGCTGAGCCCTCGTAAATAGCTACGAATTTGGGGCGTTTTAAACACGGTGCGAACCTCAGCGTTTTGTGCAATACATAGAATACCTTGACTAGCTGCGATATTATCACTGCACAAAGAGAGTCTTACAAAATGTGTTTTTATCTAAGGCCGAATTAATTCAAAAAACATTATAGTAAATGTAGGACTTCATCAGTCTCCACAGAATAACAGCAAATTATGAATTCCTAAATTTTCTTCCTTCAAATAAAACTCCTGAAAGTAAGAATTTCCTTCCTTTGGAGTTGCTGTGGTTCCTGTATGGAGCAAGTGTATGGAGCACGTGTATGGAGCACATGTGGATGTTTCAGCGACTGCTGAAACCACCCTCGTTGCTTATTTTGGAGAGGGGGAGGGACAGCGGGTTCATTTTGCACTCACAACACGTGATCGGTTTAGCCTTTCCACCAGATGGAATGCTAGTTTGGGAACCTTGTTGCCAAATTATTTGTGACCCCCTTTGCTCCGCTCCGCCGGGACCGACGACAACCTAACAGCCACGCGAAGACTAATTGGCAGGGTAAAGTTACGTCTTTGTCTGATTTAAACTGATTTTGTTTTACTTTCTGAGGAAAGAATAGTCTAAGTAATAATGGGGGGAAAAACATGGCTCTGTTGTTGCAGTTCAGTATGAAATGGAATTTTTCAAGACAAGTATGTTTTTATTTGTGTGTGTGTGTATGTATATATATACACCATGTATACATATATACAACACATTTAGAACTACCAATTTTAGTAAATATGAAGTATACATCCGATAGCCTATATTATTTTAAAATATGTTATAACATGCTTCCTTTCTCTACGACTTAAATTCCCTTTATTATATAAACTGTATTTAGTCAGGCTAGTCCAAATTTCCTCCGGCTAAATAAGGATAATTTTATTGATTTTATCTGTTAAATTGGAGACTTCGTTATTGATGTCTTGTATATGTGTCATCGGAGTTAGAAAACTGGATCAAATTTTGTATGAGAAAGGGTAAACGAAGTCTCTGAGAAAATACTATCTGCTCTTCCATTTCATGAGTAAGTCTGCTTGACATGCAGTTGTTTTGAATATGTTTATTATTCCATCCCGGTATAAATTCCATCGAAAATTCAAACAGCAATTTTGACAATTCCCGTCTCGAGCTATATTTTCTGCATTTAACCCTTAAGTGAGCGTTTGTATATTTCACAGACATAAAAGAATATTATAAAATTAGAGTTTCACTGAATATTCACTTCATAAATTCGAAAGTTCTTACGAAACAGCATGATACATCTTGCCGACAAAGTACGACGCTGCAGTGTTTACAGAGTCACATTGACCCTTATTTGCATTATATTTGGTAAAACATAGCTCAAATTACCGTAAAACTACTGCCAAAATTAAGCATTGTGTCTTCGTTTACTGATGAGTTATGATTGTCGCAGTTACACAGACGTCTTCTTTTTACAGAGAAATGGGCTTAATAATAATAATAATAATAATAATAATTAGAAAGATGCTAACAATGTATAAAATGCATCACCCAAAAGGTGACATAGACAGGCTATATGTAAAGAGGAAAGAAGGAGGGAGAGGACTGGTACACATCGAAGCGGCATATAAAGTAGAAATAATTAATATTGCAGAATAACTTAACAAAAATTATAAAAAAGACCCATTTGTAAATATTGTTAAAAGCCAAGGAAACATTCAACTAAATACGAACTCAATAATTAAGACAGCAGCAAATATTACAGAAGAATTAAATCAACCAAATGAGAAGAGTGACGCAAAACAGGATGGTATACAACACACACAGGCAAGATTGGGAGAGTCCCTAAAAAAAAATGGGAAACCAAAGTAATGCTTGGGTAGTACATTAGAAGTATAGATAGACAGCTTATTAGTGAAGAAGACACGTTCCTCTGACTGTCAAAGGGAGACTTAAAAGCAGGAACTGAAAGTGAAATAGTGGCAGCACAAGACCAGGCATTACAAACAAAATATTAAGCGACAAAAGTATTGAACACAGAGACAGATAGCAAGTGCAGACTTTACCAACAATTTGATGAGATAATAGACCACATAATATCAGCATGCCCAATACTGGCAAAAGAAGAGTACATAAAAAGACATGATAGAGTGTGTGCACAACTACGTTTCAACATATGCAAGGAAACAGGGATAAAATTGGACCAAAAAAAAACACTGGTATGAACATGTGCTAAAATCAGTAGAAACAATTCAAGGAGGCAAGGTAAACTTATTGTGGAATCAACAAGTACAAACTGACAGAACTATCCCCAACAACAAGCCAGACACTATAATCCTTGATAATGAAAAGGGAACATGTATGTTAATAGACGTTGCAATCTCAGGAGACAGAATTGTGATTAAAAAAGAAGCCGAGAAGATTCTAAAATATAAAGACCTTACAATAGAAATAAAGCGCATGTGGAATGTAAAAACAAAGGTGATACCAGTAATAATAGGAGCGACTCGGACTATTTCAAAGTCATTTAGAAAATACGTGAGCAACATACCAGGAAAACATGAAATCAAGGAACTAGAGAAAACAACCATATTGGGCACTGCACACATACTTCAGAAAGTGCTAATGTAAAAATACAATAGATTCAATACTGGAACTAACGATATAAGCACCATGAATAGTAACAACAGAACAGCTGCAACACTGTATTCCCTAGGGACATAGTTTTTCTCAGGAATATAAGTATAAATATCCTGCATAAATGGGATTATTATTATTATTATTATTATTATTATTAGCGAACACTGTATTATTGCGATTTATAGCATTCAAGTTTTCTCTGTCACAGTTTTAACCGTAAGAATTTGTTCTGAAATTAATTGTTTGCCAATACGGATTTCATAGCTAACATCCTAGGAGCTTAGTAGTAGAAAATTTTGACGTGACCTGAATACGAACGTATTGCAATACCATAGGCACGTACGTCACATTTTCCCTTCTTTGCTAGTAAGTCTGTATTCCAGGTTGCATTCCTACCCAAAGATATTTGTGCCTCTGTTTTGTGGTATTTATGTTTTCTGTTACCACAAATATTTCCACTCCTTACCTTTTAACCTGTAACGAGTTTGAAATTATGTACACTTACATCTGTGGTATATTTAGTACAAATAAAGCTGTCTCTGTCAACGCCATGAAAGTACATGAATGGAGTAGGAGAGAATATTTTCATTCATTCTTAACCTCGAGACCTATGAATGTGAATGATCAACATCAAGCCCTAACCGCTTTACCCATAGTACCCATAGAATAAGAGTCTGGATGAGCCCCAGAGCGGCTCAAGACGCTTTGGGTAAGAAAAAAATGCCTTGCTGCTGTAGGGATTCGAATCATGTATCGTCCAACCCGTAGCCTAGTCATTATACCGACTACGCTACCATCAAATTTGCTTTCTTCTCTTTCTCTAAATTAGTGCATTTGGTACGAGACCTTTTACCATATCTTGCTGTACGAAACGTTAATTTTCTTGTTCTCATTAGGGAAACGTTTTAAAATTACTACTGTTAGTGTCCTGTGCATTATTAATACCATTTATTTTGTCCCCTAACTTCCATGTTACATTTATGTTAAATTTATTCGTATCATAGCCTTGATTTTCCTGTTTCTTAATTAAAATTCTTACCCTTACTCGTCTTCCCACAAAAACTAAAGCAAATGTGTTTAATGTAACTAGAATAAATGTTCGTGCTTGTGAAACGTCTTAACCTTGAATAAGATAACGAACGGTCCAGTACATTTGTTTACATTTGATTTGCCATATGTGATGTAATACTTACATCTAATTTTACACTACTTGTCTTGTCAAAATTCCACATGCGCCGTCATGAATCAAGATGTTGATTTCTGATCGACAAATCTCCCTCTGTCCGTCATTGGTACACTAAACACTAAACGTATTTTGAATACTCTTATGATTTTGCTGCAACAAATAGCATACGTTAAGTCCAGTACTTACTTATAATTTCGGAGAATATACGGCCTCGAAACAACAAGCCAACACTGTACAATTTTGATGAAGAAACCTCTCCTTTTCTGAATTCTCGATCTTTTAATTCATGTATAGTCAATTATGCTGTGCAGTAACAAACGAAGGTCATTTCTGAAGAACTCATTAAAGTTACTTGTGTGACGTAATTGTATAGTTCCCATCGTTATGTTATCTCTTATATTTTACAGGATAACAATTTAAATGTAATCTACTCTGTAGTAATACGTGCTATTGCCACCGTCATGTTGACATATGTAATCATATTACCGTGGTGTCAAAGATAGAATCCTCGTGCTTCTGCTGTTGAATGAATAATTGGCTATTCAAATATTCGTATTCTTAAAACGTGTTTTAATTTGTAAACACGGATGATCTGCAATAAGTTCCCAAATTCAGATCACAGCCTTTGTTAAGAACGGCTTTATCGAACTTCAAACAATGAACATGCAAAAGACGTGTAACTTATTCCAAGGCTTAGATCTCGAACCTCTTAACAGAGGGATTTGGTTTACGTTCAAGACACAGCATTTACTGGAACAAAAGATAGCTGAGGGCGACATACGGTAACGCAGATATGCTGCTTATGAAGAAGAAAGCTAATAGCATTTGTTTGATAGGACTGGATCACATAGAAAAGTCGCCGGAACGCTGGCCGAGTCTCAAAGGAAAATGTTAGGTAAATGAAAGAAATCTGACGCTCTTCGCTTCAATTAAACATTCGCCAGAATTATCTAGGTATCATGGTATTCTCAGCTTTGCTTTTATTACTTCAGGCTCCGATGACTTTTACACAAAAAGCAAAGTGGCATTTCCTGCCTCTGGATTCATGTATTAGAAATGTGGCTGGGTCTAGCTAAATATTAACGGCCCTTCTTAATTTTGTTTAATCGCTGTTTGTAAACTGCATAGTTTATATAGCGTCGAAGAGAGGATCGTTTTGAAAAATAAACTGGGAAGGCGTGTAGAAGAAAGTGTGTGCCTGAGCGAACTGAGAGAGACTGTGGAAGGTGTCTGATTTCTGATGTGAGAATTTACATTTGTTTATGCTGAAATTAAATTTAAAAAACAGAATAGCGGACGTCACGATGACAAAGTCAGCACGCGACTATGAGGAAAGACAGAGTCGGAGAAAAGCACGTAAAATATGGTATGTTATTACGTCATGTTACACTTTGAATTTCAGCTCAGCGGTATCTACACAATTCTTCAAAAGACTGAATTCTGGTATTTCATTTGTGTAATTGTGCCCATTTTTCCTTCATGACACGGATACGTACTTATGTCTGTATTAAAAGACCATGGTGTCATATATGTTTATTACTACGAAATACATCTACTTGTACCTACTGTTATTTGTGGTACTTGCACTTGTTATTTCGTAGTTTTGCAGCTTCGGAAAACACTAAAATTAGCTGGCCAAGCAGGAAACAGAATATTATAAAAGACAACATAACCCCCAACCCGATAAGAAAATTAAACTTCTACCTTAGATCATAGTTTGTCAGCACCTGCAGGTGCCTACGTAAATATCGATACCACAGATTAAGGTGTCCAGTGCAAGTAAGAAAGTTATGATAAAGATATGACTCGTAGTTGTAATGTAAGTGTGTATTTCCACACGGCATTCACTCTTTTGTATACACACTTATGCTTCTAACTCCACGACGTAAGTATTGGACGTTATTCTACCAAGCACTCTACGTAGCAAAAGTTATTTTTCGTTAGTACTTGTAATTCTGCTGTGCTACAAATCGGAAGGTCGCTGGTTCGATTCCAGATGGTGTCACTGGAATGTTTCATTTACACAATCCTTCCGATCGCACTCTGGCCCTGGGGTCGACTCAGCCTCTAACAGAAATGAGTACCAGGAGTATTTCCTGGGGGTAAAAGCGGCCGGTGCGTAAGTCTGACAACCTTACCACCATCCTGGGCCGTTGTCACGTAATCTGGGAACCTTAACTTCCTGGAGCCCTCTGTGCACCTCGGGCCTGTAATGGGACTGATTTACCTTGACTTGTAATTCTGTTGTATAGTTTCGGTATGTATTGCATTTGTGACAAATCATCTAAAAGTGGATTGAAAATTGTTTCGTCTATGTCTTATGGGATCCATACCAGTCTCCGCTAGGTCTACATCAGTATTCCCTCACCATCGTCAGGCATACAACAATGCCTGGACTGAGGATTTGCTCTCCTCCCACGCCAGTTCACGTCCAGGTGAATCTGCAGGAAAACAGTTATGCACCAATTGGATGTAGTTGAATGTCTTCCTTTCGATGAAGACTTGTTCAGACACGTTCAAATGTTGTATTCCTTTGCCCGAAAGAATATTTCAATAGAGACAAACACTGTCTGTCCGGACATTCTCCTTTGCACTTTCCGTGTCTTCTAACATAAATCTCAAACGAGAATTAGGTGGATCTAATTGCTCCACGTAGTTCTCTCGGCAATGTCTATGTTGATTATTGCCTTTTTGGGTCTGAGCCAGGGTAGTATGATAACCCACGTCTCGGATAAAACTACATCTACTTTCAGGGTAGTCTGCTTTGTGGGTGAAGGCTAATTGTGCCTTCGAAACCTTGACTAAATATCGTCACTTCCCAGAAAAAAAAATCTTTATGTATTTCTCTGTATACAGTAATGCAGTGAGAAAAAGGATGTCTCAGAAGTATGATAAAAAATCTTTATCGTCTATGTTTATACAGACTGGAGAGCCCGGATTCTATTTGCGGTAGAAGTGCTGGCCTTTGTTTACATCATTATATCTAGAACTGCTCTGGGCAACCCTTTTTTTTAAAATGAAAATGAAGGCGGAAGGAACGTGAATTTGACCATTTACATACAGTTAGAGCCTGTCACTTACTTCAAGGATCCAAGGATTCTACCTCAACGCACCCTATACGCCTTGACGTCGTGTTGCTTTAACATAGGTTCAACTATCTTTATCGTTGCACCGTGCATTTTGTAGTTTATTTAAGTAACACACCAACAAATGCACATATATATTCTTTAATAATCTAAAATTTACATTAAAACACTTAAAACTCTACTACATGTTTCGATCATACGATCATTCTCATGGAACTTACGACTCACACATAACACGCTGTAAGCACAACACAAGCTCTAAACAATATGGCCTAATTACTTGTGTATAGTAATTATTCTTACTACATTGAATTATTGCTATATTGTCTTCACAATCTATTTAGTAAACTTATTTTTACTTACAGACATGCTGCCACAGCATCAAATTAATATAACGAAGTAAATCACTGAGCGATTTAAATTGTAACTTTGACAAGGAACAAAGTGTGCTCCCTGAGGATGATCTTATGATCGAAACATGTAGGAGCGTTTTAAGTGTTTTAATGTAAATTTTAGATTGTTAAAGACTGTATATGTGCATTTGTTGATGTGTTACTTAAATAGGTTCAACTATTTTCTTTCACAAATTGTAAGCATCCAGTGGGCTTCCCAGCTCACACTCTCATGAAACCGTCATAAAATAATTTCCGTGCTATGGAAATAGATTTTCCTTCGTAATAGAGTTATTTTAATCTTAAATCTAATACAATGGAGACTATCAAATGTTTGATATATGAACTTCCTCCGATGGTGTAAAAAGATATGAGATTTTGAATTAGGTAAAGATGAGAATAGGGGTTCTAGACCCTGCAGCCATAGGTCGCAAAAACATGGTTAACCACTTACAAAATAAAACCTATCTTCCTATTACAATGGCTTCCATAATTTATTGAAATAAAACGATTCCTTTCTGAATATAGTACAGCAAAGGATAAGTGATATCAAGGATCTTGAAAATAAGAACTCAAAGAAGGTATTCAGGTCACAATTCCATTTAGACATCTGAAAAGGTATACGGTGTTCAGAGGACAGCAGTGAGTAAAAATTAGTTAGTGTGTCGAGTCTGTGGAGGCTATATAACGTGGTAAGTCTGTTGAGCGCAATACTGGAATAAGTACTGCTTTGTACGATCTTAATAAAATCGAAGTGATTAAAGAATATTTCCCCCGTGGTGTTCATATTTAGAAAATATGGGAACAGCTGGTACGCTTAATGATGACTTCTTAGCTTATTAAAGGCTCTTAGCCGGATAACGAAGGTTTGATTTTAAGCAGGAGCAATGGCTACGAAACTTACTCAGGCTCTTACACAGTGGATGTTGTCGGATATCCGCAGATTGTAACGGGGCCATAATTTGGATCTGACCACTCTTCTTTCTCCAGCGTCAGTCATGACGGACTTTTTGTCCGCGCCAAAGTTGGTGTGATTCCACAATGTTTAGGCTCAGATGCAACAGTATGTTTTACCCTCCCATTGTTTGTTTATTGTTGTATCGTTTGATTCTCTGTTCTCATAAAACGCTGCGCCCTAGAGACATAAATGAAACAAAGAGTGTTAAGCCCATTTTCTATTAGTAATAGTAAAATAAGCTTGTTGTGTTATTATGTTCATGTTTCTGTGATATTTTCTTTGGGTCTATCTGTCCAATCTGATGCTCTGTTCGCACAGTATGCTGCTTATGAAAACCACGACACTCACTGCAGTGGATAGTGTGTAGCCAGCTTGCGGTTTTCATAAGGCAAGTAGATTTACAATTTCATTATGACCATGTGTCTGTTATTGTCGCTGTTGGTCTCTCCGCCAAACCAGTAACGAATTTCTAAATACTTGAATGAAAGTGGAAACCATAATTTGTTCCCAGAATTGTTTTTTCGGAGACCAAGTTAGTAATGATAACGAACGGTAGTCACTGACCGCCAATGAAAAGTAACGCATATCGGAAACAAATATGCGGAAAATAATGCTTTAACATGTAAGACGGTGAGTCAAATGAAAACCGGAAATATTTCAATATAATCGTGTATTAATTTTTAAGGTTTTCATTTGACTCTCCCTCGTACTTTGAAATGTATTGGAACAACAAGCAACTTTGGCGTGGTTGTGTTTTATAAAACGTAAATCGACTGTCTGTCTGTGGCGGCGAGAATTCGTGATCTGGGTTTATTTCTCTTTCGTGGCAGTGATTAATTCTTCTTACAGCAGTTAAGTGAAATATGACAAATAAACCAGTACATGATTGGATAAACGAGCAGAAGTCACATTTTTACAAAATAATTTGGCTGTGGGGTTTTAATATGGGGACGTAGACACATTCTATGGTTAAACGACTAGATCAGCTTGTTAGGAACGGAAAATCCAGCACTCTCAGAACATATTGTGTTGTAGAAAGGAAGCTAAGTAACTTAACTTCGGTACTGTCCTGCACAAATTAATGCGTTGATTTATCGAATAGCGCAGAATCGTTGAAGTAAGAACATGTATTTTCTTTGATGTAGTCAATATCAGAGCTCATGCATTATGAAGAAGAGGTAGCCGTAACTTTCAGCTAGATGCAAAACACTTAGCTGCCAAGTATTCCTGCACAAGGAGTTCATCACGGCCGGTGGTTAAGGCAAAATCAGAAGCCAGGAGTAATATATCACATAAACTACTTGGAATATAGGGAGGAAAATAATCGTTATACTGACGAGACCGTAAAAATATTGTTTATACAGATTAAAAACAATTTACTTCAGGAAAGTTCTAAAAGTTTTAATTGTATCCGTTTTTCTTGGTTTCTCTGCTCTTTTAAGAAGCATATGAGCTTGGAATTAGGTCAAATGCGAACTAGGTATTGTCAGGAATTCTGCCATAAGCTAACACTCACCGGGATAAGGCAAAAAGGAAAGGGGTCTCCTTTTTTTTCTTGAAAATTGCTAAAGTAATCTAGATTCTGCTCTGCAACAATGCATTCAAGTGCATTAAAATGTAATTATATATGTATCGGTATACAATTCTGCGTAAAATATATTTTTATTATGTTGGAAATTTTTACACGCGCGATGTCAGTTTCAGGTTAATTTTGACACAGTTTATATGGAAAAAATTTAAACTATGAAGTCTTTGGATTGTTCACGGCGTTGTGGTTGAGGATCCCGTTGTACTGGGATATGACGCTGGGTTATTTATTACATAACCTTTAAGGGGGGGGGAAGTCGTGCGTTGGAAACGTCGGGAACAGATTAGCCATTGACGTGATCCCATAACCAGAAGAAAGGAGTCTGCAGATTTTTAATATTGGACACTCTTTACAGAAAATATCATGAAGATATCGCATTGTCGATTGTAAGAGTAGTTACTGCTAATATCTTTAAATAGACGTAGGTCTAAGCATTTTAACGAATGTAGGCGTCACAGATTCTACCCACAAATTATTGTTAATAAATGTAAGTAAATTCTGTCGTCGTTTTTGTTAACTATGATTTGAATTTCTATAAGTTGTTGCTTAAATCAACTGCCTTACTCATCGTGGGAGTCCGCTTCTGAATGTGACGAAGACAGAGAAATGGTACAGGGACGTCTGTATTTACAAAACAATTTGAGACCTCCGTTGTGACAGGAATATTGTAGCAAACAAATAAAGTGCGTTTACTTACTACAGCCCTGGATATTTGTATTTGTGTCAGAAACAAAAGCAATGGTTGTAGCATATTGTTTTTATTTTTCTATACAGTTATAAGATAAGATAATCTTAAAATATGTTTCTCTGGGTTTTATCATCTGTTTCTTGAGGTTATCTTCTGTGTGATAAAAAGAGGGAAAGCACTGTTAGGAATAATAATGCAGGTATATCCTGCATGATTCCTTCCCTTCAGGTTTCTTATATGAATTTTTGTGCATTTTATTCTTCCTTATGTATTTTCTGACCAAATTTTGCCGTATGGAACTTCAGTTTCGTAAAGACACACATCCCGGTTTCTACGCCCAATACAGCTGATTTTTCCTTCCTAAACATTGCTCTGAAAATATCCACTCTCCGCTGTGTAAGATATGTGGTAAATATGACTGAATTGAAGGAGTGACTTACACTACGTGTCATTATTTCTATAAAAGACTGACAGAGACGCGATAACGGCATTCTAGCCATGCCAAAATTAATTACGCGACCCAGATGAAGAGAGGTATTATCGGTAACATATGAAGTTTGGCTGACGGCATACATGGAGGAAGCTCAATTAAGCCTGTTGCTTTAGTGTCATTCAACAGTGTCGTAAGTTCGGTAGTGGTTGATATATCCCATGCATCTGCCTCAATTCTTACAGTTGAACTTCACGCACTTGACTAAAGCATCAAGGGAACTCTGTGAACTAATTCCCAGTACAGAGGGTAACCCAGAATAAGGAACGAGAGCGTGTATTTGCCGTTTATTGTGGAAACAACACAAACTATTCAAATGTGTAGTTGAGGTAGTGGCCTGTATACCGATACTTTATGATTAATTGTAATTGGTTATAAGGCAGTTTGAACTGGTTCGATGGTACCCATATGGTGAATTTGAAAGAATATTCACTTTTTAAATTACACAGCAGTTGTATGGAGAAATAAAAGATATCAAGGAAAATTCAAATGAAGTTAGTCTGCATCCGTTTAGGTAGATATTGTTTGTATCCTGGACCCAACAAATATGAAACAATTGTGTTTACAGCTCAACCGCTTTCCTTTATAAATAAAAAATATGTTTAAATTAACGGCGTGTGCGTGCTCAGTCCTTCAGTGATTCTGATTTCACAATAGTTCATGTATTTACCGACGACTATATTGGATCTTCCATTTCATGTATGTAGTCATATATACGTGACGTTTCAGGAATTTGTTTTACTTCAATTTTTATTTATTGATTTTTCTTATTCGTGGGTAAATTTATACATTTACCAGCTGCCTGATTGGGGCGAAATTCTTAAAACATTCTTTTAACCACCAGACCCGTGTAATGAAAATAGCATATTGTACGATTAGGTCTCTCTCCCGAAAAATTCCCTACACAATATTAACATCTCTGTAAGTCGTCATTTCCCACACCTGGTGGTTGGATAGGCCTACAGTTCACCAGGGTTTATTCTGGTGCCTAGTGTTTTACTGATGCCGGTACGTGAATAATTGACTTTTTTTTAGTTTTTGGATAAATCCATTACCGGTAGAACATAGCAGTTCTCTGTGTAGCTTCAATTTTGTGCAGGTAGCCTGTTTCTAAGTCATTCAGTGAGGCAGGTATGTGGTTAAGGAATATTATATTATTCGTGTGGCTCTTAATAAGTTAGTCTGTTATTTGTTTGACGAATACCATAGAATTTTTTGTGGCACTATATGAAGTTAGTTATGAAATTGGTTTTCAAGTTTCAGTCACTAAGCCGGTTAAGACGTCAGTCTCATTCAACAGTCATGCAGCTGTTACATCATGATTGTAACCAGCGTAAACTCTGCAACTTGTAAACGCGATATTTTGCTGCGTTGACAAAACTCCATGCCATATTTTGCAGTGAGCTTATGAGGGTTTGTAAGTCAACTTGATTCATTTTTGAGCGGATGAGTGGGTCTAATATAAAAAGCGAAAGGTAGTCACGTTCAAGTCATCTACTTTGGTGGGATGGTGTGGGGGTCCAGGAGACAGCAACGACACTTCCATTAGTGCTGCCTGATGGCATTATCTGGTCCAAAGTCTGCTCGAAGTTTTCATATCACAGGAAGAGTGTCACAAGTGCTGTTGTTCCCAAATAACAGTCCTGAATATACATAAAAAACTACTCATTTCTAGATTATTTTCCGTTGATTTTTCCGCTCTGCCTTTGAAGTTACCAGCTCGATCCGGTCAGTCGCGAAGCTAACAATTTTTGCACAATGCTCACACAGCTACTTTATTGACATGGCGTAAGAGTAAAGTTACACATCTCAACTGCGCTTTTGAAAAAAATTTCAAGGAATTAGGTTGTTCTAGGAGCAAAATAAGAGTATGTACTACACATACAAAATTTTTTGAGTATGAAATTCTTAAAATTTCTATTTTACAATAACAACATAATATCCCTCACTACAATCTTCCCACTCAGTAACATTTCGCGTAGCCCCCAGTGTTGCATGAACGGCAGTCTGTGGACAACTACTGAGTGGAATTTTCTGTCTTCTTGCCACATATTAACAGAATCCTACATATATAAAAAACAACTTTTCTGTAATACACATCATAATTACTTAGCTGTAGTCTACTTTGTTTATTGTGAGACCTTTTTAAGAGGCACATATTTCGTACATTGTCACGAAGGCTTAACGACGCTGTATTATATGCAGAGGTCTTTCGACTACAAAAGTATTGGTTAATGTTTTGTACAGTGAATTGCAAGCGATCGCGAAGGAAACAGCTGTGGCATATTTAAATGTAAGCCACTATCATCTAGAGGAAGAAATATAAAGGAGGGTAAACTTAAATCACGACAACCGATGTAATATTTCTTCCGAGCCGATGGAATACGCTGTCATTTCCCAGCATACTTAGAGTGTACGTGCAGGTCAGATGGGTGTTACGGGTATGACGATGGGGGAAAAAAAATACACGAGATAATTCCGAAGTCTTGTTTCCAATTTGTGAATCCACCTATCGCTCGGCCTAAAGCAATAGGCCTCACACCACAGGCCAATTACCTCTTTACGACAACCCAGAAATGTTCTGTCTTGATGTACCCCTGAATAATGGAAGTGTATATACATTTTCGTTTTACATGTCACACATTTTTTGTTTGTTCGTAGATTGAAGGAACCTCACTAATTCAGGAAAAATTCAAACCTGTCACATATCTTGCAGAAATTTGAAATTTATTGAGCCTGATTCACGGTTCTTGAGAATCTTTAGACGTCAATTAAACATGAGCTTATAAAAACTCAGACACAAATTATTGGTGGGTGTATGTGTGTAAATTATAGCCTGTGAGGTTCATACATATTTAGTAAATATTTTCGCCGTCTTTGGTTATCTCCCAAACAAGTTCGATGTTTATATATATATATATTAATATATGTCGAGAGGACTGCAAAAATTTGTCGGGAAATTTTAATTTAATCCGTGTCACTCTACGAGCTGTCCTTCGGAAGAAGCTGAAATCATATCTTCCTCAAGTTAAATGGCTTAAAAGTGAACACATTGCACAAACCCCATAATTCATGAAGCTCTATAAAATAATTCCTGTTTACATTTTACTAAATAAAGAAAAAAATAATTATCCACGTTTATTTGCGGTGTAACATGTCTAGGGTTGATAAGTTTTATGAGCAGTATAATTTATTATTCTGTTAAGTGCATAATCTCCACCGTTCATTACCGGTGTCAGCAATTTTTTATAGCTGTAGCAAATTAACATAATAAAAAACCAGCCCGAATGTAAGTTTCAAATCTTATTATATTGCCTGTGCAAAGAACTAAATTAAATTTCATGACCTTAAATTTGGTATACTCAACAGACAGTTGAAGCACTTGCAAGATGTCAGACCTTCTCCTCCGTACAGTCGACATCGCTGTTCGTAGCCCATGTGCTGATGCGGCACGTAGGGTGGTTTGTTGAAAACTTCTGACGCTGCACAACAACCCAACGGAACGAAGATCTCAGTTGATGCATTTCTTTACGTTGGGACAAAAGAAAGTAACCGCAATGCTAGATGCAGGCATAGCTACTGGAAGGAGCTTCCGCTGTACTTTTAAGGCATTTTTATTGTTATTTATTTTTTTTATTATTATTTTCTGTATGTAATAATTCTAAAAGAACTTAACCAACTCTTCTGAAAACATATTTGAGAATTTTATAGAAATGTGTAAAGTCGTATGAATCATATCTAGATTGGAGTCAGTCCATCAGACAGATTTTGCGCTTTTTAATACCACTGCCATAATTAGTACGGACAGAGTATAAAAAACGTAAACAGACTTTACCGGTGATTAAACATCTCTTCTGTAAATTTCAGATTTAAAATAATTATACAGATTTTAAGAACTATATTACTATATCTTCAAATTCCGTCATGTTCATATAGCTGTTTCCATCTGTTCCTTGTAATAAGTCTGGAGCCGTTCGAGAGATTCTCGTGAAAAAATTACAAATTCCATTACATCGCATAGAGCTAATACATAACTTCAGAGGTGGCAGCAGTTGTATTTACAAGCAACGTAAAAGTGATCCCATTACAGGCCCGGTGTGGTCCAGAGGGTGGGAAGAGATATAGCTCTACTCTTCCATGACCGCGGCACTAGAAGGGGGTGAGTGGTCAGCAGCACGCCCCTGCCGCACTTTACCCTCGTGAAAAATCCGGTGCCCATTTTACAGGAGGCTGGGTGGGCCCCAGGGCCGGTCTGGACAGGCGGAAATCTCGTCCCCACCGGGATTCAATCCCGGACCGCCCAGCCCGTAACCGGTCGCTATACCGACTGAGCTACCCGGCCCATTACATGCAACGTAGGGTGTTAAAATTGTGTGGTGATAAATCTTAGAAGAAGACCCTCTTACGTCGTAAGATAATGTTTAATAAAAAAATTCGTTGACTCCTTGACACCAGTATTAGCTTCTGTGCTGTGTGCTGATTAAGGCGCCATTTAAATCTTTCGGATTTGTTACAGTGAAAAGCTACAAACAAATATATAGTCTCATATATATATATATGTATATATACCTGGGTGCTGATAAGTCCTTAGTCCGATCAGGAAGGAAAAAAAGCTCGGAAGCACGTCAGGGACTTGCGCGATTTCAACAACATCGAGACGCGAGCTGTCATCAAATCCCCCCCCCCCTCGCAAGGCAAGGCGCCGAAGGAAATTCACGCCATTTTATTTTGACACAAACATTAGCTTTTTTCCTTCTTGGTCGGGCTAAGGACTTATCAGCATCCCCGTATATATATATATATATATATATATATACAGTAAATATTTCGTCGCTATGTTCATGAGAAGGTGAACTGAAAGACATAAATACTGCAATCGCATTTTGAATACTGCAGGTACATGAAACATGGTTCAGCCGAAATTACGCAATCAGTTATATAACTCTCATAAAATTAATTTTTTTTTACATTGTCATATCTTCTATTATTCGGTCAGCATTTCACCTATAATGAGAGTCTAAAATTTTTAGTCGTTATAAAGACAATTCACACAAAATAATGTGATTGGGTTTGTCATGAAACAGAAGTATCATAAATAGTCTATCACTACTTCCACACAAATTCTCAGAATAACCTTTTTTCATTTTCTAATTTTCTGAAGTGTTTGTAACATTATATTTAAGCAAAACAGAAATAAATAATAGAAATAATAGTATAATACACTAGCAACAATAATAACCAACATTATTTCAAAGAACGCCTCAAGCGTGGGATTGGTACTACTGCGTCTTATTCGATTATCCTTAAAAGAGTCTCGCAGTTTTTCTCAGACTCCGCAGACAAATGCCTGGGTAGCAGAGCGTATTCGGCAATGATTATTTCTGCCATATCTCTTCTAATTCATTATTCACTAAGCATTATAGTTAACAAGGTTCTGCCGTCCGAATTAAGGGCTTTGCTTGAACATTTATGTGGGTGATGTGCCCACCCCAACCCATCCCACCCCCAAGACAGAATCGATTGGCGGCCAGATAAATACTTTAAGCAATATATATATATATATATATATATTAATATAAATCATCTCCGTTGTGTTTATAACAAACTAAATAATGAAGATTACTCAGTCGAGGGATCTCTGACCAATATCGAAACTGTATTATTTATTTCTTTTTATATTCTTTGGATCGGCGTTATGATGGCTAACAAGAGTAGCCGAAATATGTAACTGATTTATGAAGTAGTATAGCTGTGCTGTGACGGAGAAGACCTGCATCTTTAGGAAACAATCATTTCTGCCTTCAACATATCATAAATTTTTAACCAAATAAAAGTAAATCCAGTAAATAATTGCGATTTTTTAAATTTCATAATTTTTAGGGTCACCCATTTTGATTACTTATCCTGGGCGCTAAGATACGTAGTCACGCCACGTGTCTGAGCTGCGGATGGTGTCGCTAAAACACCTTAGATAAATCTGGACCAAAAGCGGCATAATATCAGAGTTATTGGTTACTACTGTTTCTTTTGACAGCTGCTTGCGAATATTATTCTTTTATTATTCCTTTATTTGACGCTATGTATTCCAGTACTTACGAAAAATCGTTATAAAACCATAAATATAGATACACAGCAAAGTTATTTCGGAATATTTACCATTTTGTTTACGTAAACACATCAACATCTGTCGGCAGTAAACATGACTATTGTCACAGGTAAAAATCAAATTACGTTAGACAGAGAATTCTGTACGTCACTTTTGCTCTGTGTGACTTCTTGACTAGTCTGAGCTTAGCGGCGACATCTCTTATTCGGGTGGAGTCTTCATCACTATAAGAAGCTGGTGACATTGTAGGACAATTAGACTGGAATTTAACCCCTCCTCCACAACATTGTTGTATTATTTCTATTGTTATACAACTTTTTTATGTTTCGGCACTTCTGCCACTACCCCTGTCTTTCTTCTTTCTTTCCACCGAAAGAAATGAGTACTATATACCAGTATGCTCCTCCAAGGAGATTTATGCTGATTAAACATGTATTTTTCAACCCAATGGCCATTAAAAGTAACGCTCACAGTACAAAGTAAAAGTTCGTATTCACGCTTAATTGTTAAAAATTAAAAATATTTATGAATATGTTCTGACTCAGATACAATTCCTTTTGCTCTTATTAGCGTCCTCAGATGTCCTTCAGTTCAATGTAATTGAAACTGGTTTTCATATTCAGCTGATAAAGTCTAATCATGCCTTCAACTGACAATTAAGATTCATAAACAGTATAAAGTCTTCTACTTTGATCCTAAAGAAGGAATGGGCAAGATCTTTTAAATCTTCTGCAGTTTGAACAACTTTAGCACGGTGTTATACCTTAAAGACTACGGTTAAAATGTGTTTTAGGCACTCCAATTTTACTTTAAAACACAAGTTTTCGAAGATAATTCACAAAAGAGGTATTTAGGTATTTTAATTAATTTTATTTTGAAACACTTAATTGATCTGTTCGTTACGTAATGTAAGTAAATAGACATAGCCTGACACCAAGGAACCTTGTATGGCTTGTGAAGGAATGCTGTGGTGTATAAGCGCTTCCCTGCATAACTGACTTGACAGTTCGAGATAGTCATTTCATTTATTAAATGCGAAAAATGTTTAGCATGGTCCAAAAGGACCAGATCTTGGGTAAGTTGCGTGAAGCCCGTACCTCCACGTAGTGTTCTTAAGGCCTATTTCAGTATTGGTCTTTCTTATGTGCTTGCACCTTACAAGTGTTCCCTTCCTTCTACGCTGTGACAAGCTCTACGAGGTGTTTCGGTCATTGATTGTTATGATGTGGAAACAGAGTCAGCCGCCATGTGTTCACATATGATTGTGCGGATTTGGGAGACAGAATAAAGTACTTTGCAAGCAAACGCACGTGATTTGGTACAGTAAAATTAGGTACATCCTGTACAGTAGAAGATCAGAAAACTGTGTTCCTGCATGTAAATTTCCGGACGATTTTGCACAACACACGAGTTTAGTTTAACGGTTATGCTGTAGACTTGCATTAGAGTGGTGATTGGTTCGAGTATCAAGCGGAGTACCGGTTGCACATATTCTGTTTTCTGTTAATTATTTTCAGTATTTCGAGGCGCAATTCGCGAAGTTTTACTGAGTTTGGTCATAATACTCTACTTCAAAACACGTGCGTACGCAGTTTCCAACTGGTTGAAACAACCCTGTTAAATAACGAAGGGTCAATTAATTTTTTTCCCTCTAGAATACTGCGTCGGCAGATGGGAATATTGGATGTTTTAAACGCAGATAATGTTTTAATGCCGTACTACATTCCATGCTTTGTGATTTGTTTAACGACAGTCAGTAGCTCGGAATATAGGTCTATGACTACATTTCATGTTAAGTAGACCCTAAGTGGATTCTAAGTGGGTCCCTTGTCAGCACTGTAGGGCGAGCCTTCAAATTGTCCTTCGTATTGAGGAGAAGGTCTCACGATATGGAGGGTGGCTGCGAACGTATTGCGTAAGCAGTATGGATCAGCGATGAGTGGTGATTCTCTTGTGTGGTGGTTGGGCTCTCGGAGCCTGTAACAGCAGACATAAAGATTCGAATAGTTACGTAGGGCCACTGACTTATGCGATTTCTCTGAAAGGGCTTAAACAGTGGAATGCTGGACGTGAAATCTGAAACTTCAAGTACCAGAAATATCTGTTAAGAAATTTAAGAACAAAAAGAGAATGAAATTTCCTACCTGTTTTGACCACGTGGATCATCCCTAGTCAAATAATTTATTTTACAAAATTGAAAATACGGTCCATATACAGAAGGCTGTTGCACTGCAGGCTTTCATATCACACAATGTAGAGTAAGCAGATATTTTCTTTGTATTGTCTTAAATAAATATTGCTAGGTAGAAACGATTCAAACAAAATGGCCATATCTTAATCAGGCCTATTTATGTCATCACAAGCTTCTTGTATAAGTTATGATAATAATTCATTAATTCATCCTGTGAACTTGGGGTTATAATAACAGAATTTAATCTGCCCAGCAACTTACTAAGACATCTCATGTCAAATTTGACGGATGTGCGTCACGTAGCCTCAGAAATGTAATATGCGGACAGAAAGGTGCGAACACCCCATTATGCACTCCTTTTATACAGAAGGAAAAAATAAAAAACTGTGTGTGTGTGTGTGTGTGTGTGTGTATAAATGAATGAATGTATGTACTTATTATTGTGTATATAAAAAATGTAGGTATGTATATAGAATAACAACAGAAACATCATGGGTAGATACATACGCTGTAGTTTTACGATATGTGTGGTAAGGCATGGGGAGAGAGAGATATTAAGTGTAGATGGAACGTCAGCCACTTGCCTCGGATTGCGGCCCGACTGACTGCAAAGACCCGTCTGTCCGGCTCCTTCTTGAGCAGGACCAAGCGAACCATGCCATCTTCTCACATTCGGTCACAGAGACACGGCTTAGTAACTGCAAGCAACACCGGCTTAAATAAACTATCCTTCTGCGTGCACAGCGATTCCCCCGTAGTTTGTGTTAGTTGAAATAACCTAATGTTATTACAAATGCAAGGGGAAATTCTTGTTACAGGCATTTTGTGGTCTTATGTTTTGCGTTCTGTACATCATACAGCAACCGTATTACGATCTTTGCCATACTGTTACTTTTATTGGACATTTGGGAATTCAGTCGTGGAGGCAATGTTCCGAAGTTCCTAAATATTGGCGAGCTTCTCCTTCTCGACCTTCCTTACTTCAGATTTCATTGCCTCTGGAATAACAATTTTATCGGCCGTCAGAGTCGTTCTGGAGACAGGAAGGAATGAAGGGAGCTCCGCACGTACTGAACCACATACAATTGAAGTCAGAGCCAAAGTTATTGTATAGTAGTTTATTTCTTCTTACTTAAGAACAATTATGACATCTGTGTAAGTAAGATAATAAGTTACGCTGTTAAAATAAGTCTGTGTTTCCAACAACCAATTTGGTAAGTAGCTGATATTTCTTTTTTTTTTTAATTTTAAATTTCTGTGCCTAGAAGAACAACATGCTAAAACAGTTCGCTACAAGGCAGTAAGAATTGAGGTAAAAATAAACCCAGAGTGGTGGGCATTCCTTATTTGGTATAACTGAGGCTAGAATCGTAAGTTTATTGTCGCATATTTTATAACAGTTTGGCGCTTAATCTACTGTAACATTCACCAAAACTTTGTGTTAAACTTTTCCTTACTGTGTCTGTTTTTGTAGTGTAATCTCAAGCCTGTAATTTAAACGCAGTAAAACAGGTTTGCAAGCGTTCGTTTATTTTACTGTATAAAACGTGTGTGTATTACTTGTACCATTTTGGAACAGGTAAATCCAATAGGAATTTACTTGCTGGATCTATACTTTCCAGGTCCAAGCTTCAGTTTAATCTATGAAAACAGAATTGGGGTGAAGGTACTTTCTAATTTGACTAGCAGGTTTTTCTGAAGTGCTAATTTCTGCCCAAAGACCAAGGACACGAAGAAACATCTTAAAATAGTGGATATCATTTCTACTCCGTACTGAGGATGTCCCAGGCTAAAATCTTTGCCCGAAGAAGGCACTGAGTGAGATTTTTATTCATCGACGTCTAGTTTAATGACGATATATTCTGTAACACTTCATTAACATTCTTTACATTGCGTTATTCAGTTGTCATCCTAAAGTCCTATTGTGTCTAGCCCCACTTCATGACAGTGTCATCAAATAAACTACACATTAATGGTGGAAGAAAGATGACAAGAGAAACGTCAGTCCAATTATAAAATTTGCCTGAGTACAATAGACGTTTTCAAAGGCACTGGGATAGACTCGAACTCGAATGCACACATTAAGGCACATGTCTGTATTGACTGGCAGTCATGGCTATGAAAAAAGTAAACTATCTTTTTTATGAAAGCAACTAAAAATACTGTTTTTGAATCTGGAGTACCGAAAAATTATGTCAGTACCTGACACTTCGCAGTTGAGTAAAGGAAACAGAATTAAGAGTAAAATAAGTTTCACCCTTGAAGAGGCCATAAAGGCTCAGAGGGTAAATAGAAGTATAGCTCCACTTTTTCTTTAACTTCGGCTCTAGATGGGGGTGGCTAGTCAAGGCCACGCCCTGGCAGCTTTACCCCAGGGAAAGAGCCGGTACCCATTGTGTAGGAGGCTGGGTGGGCGTCAGAGCCGTTCTGGGTGGGTGTGGAAAATCTCGCCCCCCACTGGGATTCAATCCTGTCCAGCCCGTAACAAGTGGCTATACCGATTACGCTATGCCGGTCCAACTATTATTAAGAAACTTCGCTAATAGAAGACAAAATATGTGCAATAACATGTGGCTGTAATTTCTTAAGCTTTAAGTTATATTACAAGTACAATAACAAAACAACTCCTAGCCAGTTTTTGGTGTCATGCGGGTTGGGTTGAATTCGTAACCGGGCCATTAAAGTATTTTCTGAAAACAGTAGGGCTGAGTCGCTTTTAGAGGAAAAGTTGTCGTCGCATATTTAATCTGAGGGTATTAATGGAAAGCTGGGGAAGGCAGTATTATACGATAATGCCCTGTATTATGAAAAAGTAGTTTGGTAGAAATTTTCTGTATGCCATCTTTGTAATCAGTATTTAGAAAATCCTGTATAAATTAATTTGTGCTATGCATCGTCTATAGAACCTTCTGTGTTGAAATGTTCTTACAGTATTTACTACGCTGCTATGCGAGGTACGCCACTCTTGCACTCGTTGTTGTGTAGCCTGCCTGGGAAAACACAGAAACCCTTTCTTCGCGGCGTGAGGTGTTACGTGCTCCGGAGGGCCGCCCTCCTTCTAATGGTCACAACAACCACTCAAGCCTCAAATTTGTAATATTTCTTCCCTTCTTCGGCACTGATAATGCTCTCATTTCTCTTTTCCATTCTTCCGTCACTTCTCTCCGCCCTTTGAAACAGCTGATCTCCATTTATCCTTAACTTCTGACACTGAGTTCAACGAAACTCAAAACACAAATATTTATGCACGCTTGCACAAGCACATGCATATGGAATATTGTGAGTTATTTATGTTCATACACACATGTGGGAGGACGTGGTAATAAAACTCAATTTTGCAATAGGAATATTATTTTTTTAAAAGGGTAAATATAGGTAAAGCAACCCCCATACGGGCCTAAAGAGGCCCTGAGGGTTCCAGGAGGTTGAGGCTCCCAGATCGCAAGACAATCGGCACATGAAGGTGATAAGGTTGTCAGTCCTATACACCGGCCGCCTTTACCCCCCCCCTCCCCTCAGGAAATACTCCTGGTACTCATTTCTGTTAGAAGCGGCCGAAAGGATTATGTCAATGAAAAATTGTAATGACACAGTCGAACCCTCGACCTTCCACCTTGTAGCGCATTGCCTTAAAAAATGCGCCACCACATGCAACAGTGTTTGTTGTTGTAGACTTATTTCACTTCAGAATCAGAAAATATCCCGCCATATGCATGTACCGTACATATACATTTCCATATGTTAGTACAAAGTCCGGTATACGTTGGTACGGTTTCTGTACTGTTCGACAATAGCTAGTAATCAATCCTGATGGCGATGAAGTAAGTGTGAATTTAGGACAGTACATAACGAGAAACATTTTTATACAGGTCACAAAGGAAATATATTTTTTAAATCTATTGTGTAACAGGCCCTGTATGCGTCTTAAGCTTCTCATCGTAGGGGCTTGATTTCAACACCAGGGTAGTCAGTGCGAGATTTGTGGTGGAAATACTCGTATGATCATGAGACAGGTTTCGTTGCGAGTACTTAGGTTTTCCCCCGTCAATATTATTCCACAGAAGCTTCATAATCATTCATGCGTTATCACCTACGCTCTGTAATCTTAGCCAATAACTCGTTAAACGACACCCTTGTATTAAAAAAGTTCTCAAATTTTAGAATCTAAATTTTGGTCGTTTTAAAATTGGCTTCGTCACTAATTTTCTTCATATTTGTGTTTGCTGACTATCATCCACTATTGAGTAGAAGATTACTTGATTTCTTGTACAAAGTGGCGAAGGAATATTAAATCATATTTTTGGGACGCTAAATTTGTGTATGCAATAAATGACACTTCAGAAAATTTAATTTGAACAGAGATGAAAGAAAACCACTCGTAATACTGTACATAAGGTAAGTAGTTCTTTATATTCTCATTTTGACTTCACTGCGAACCAAATTCTGTTACTGAACAGTGTGTCCAGAGAGAAGTTCACTTTACATTTTCAGAAATATTTGTGACGATAAATGCTACAACTTTATCATTTTCCTTCTTATTTCCTCATGTATAAAATCGAAATATTAATATGCGCAAAATGAGGAATAATAAAACGTAGGGCCTAATATGTAAAATACGAGGTTTACCGTGTAACAGGACAGCCCCATTTTTCCCGATGTTGTGTTTTTGACACAGTAATTCTAGAATCTGTATAGGACCTCATGAAATGTGTCTAAAAACAACTCACCTGTTTGTAAAGCGCTTTGCACTTTGCCAGCATATTTTTCTTTATTATCCAAATCACTTTGTGTGAAAGGTGTAATGAGAAGAAAAATCAAGACTTTTTTGAGAACCTGTTGTCGTAGAGCACATACATTTGTAAACAGACAGTAGTCAGTGCTTGTGTTTGCCCTCGTGTTCTGCTGTTTCCTAAAACTCAGTGATAACCATTTTGTAGGAGATGTATTCATACGTTATTTATCACCTTACTTGGAGATGTTGAATGATTAGCCTAACCACGTCGAAAGTGGGATATATAGGTTTCAACGCAGACCTTTGCTTCGTCATTCAAAAAATACGGTTGTATGCACTTGTTTTCTCATTGACAAATGACAGTTTTTTCGTGTAGTTCCCACGGACAGGAGTAAAGAGCGTATCGGAAAAACATGTGTGCGGGTAACTGTCATTAATTTGCTTATATTTGCTACGTAACTCGAGAATTCCGTGCCGTAAATACAATTATTTTTTTTCTGTTTCAAGTAAAAAGTAAGTTGTCTCTGTCATTGCCAAGAAGGCATATTGGTCAGTTTGAAATCGCAAAGGAATTTCTTGGTTTGAACAGCCTGTAGAATATTTGCTGTACCGACTACGTTATCCTGGCTTCAACTGCAATCCTCTTAATGGCACTCGGTCTTTAACCGAAGGCCCCTGGTTAAGGTTACACATTTGCTTTACAAATAGCTTAATATTTATAGCTGCAGAAGAGGTTAGGTCTCAATATAACGTGCCTCAATTTAATAAGTATCTTCCAATTTTAAAAATAGTTGCTTTCTTTCTTTCTTTCCTGTTCAGACCTCTTCCTGCCTACTCGTGGTACGTGTAGAGGGTTATTGTTGCACCTGACCACACTCAATGACACAAACACTCACACTAGGTGGGATTCCTCTGGACGAGTGATCGGACCATCGCAGAGACCTCAACCTGACAACACACAACACTCACAAGAAGAGAAATCCATGCCCTCGGCAGTATTCGAACTAGCAATCCAAGCAAGCAAGCAAGCTGTCGCCTAACCACACCTTAGACCGCGCGGCCACTTGAATCGGTCTCTAAATATGCGTTCGTTGAAACTTAAGCGCTAAAACTTCTTCCATTTTGCCAGCTTCAGTTTCTCTTCTTTGTTCAGATTTGCACATCTAAAAAGGCGTGTTCTATTTTGGCGTATTTATTTAGGGTTCTTCGTTCACCATTTGTAAATTGCACGCAGGACAGCCTGTGATTTATTGGTATTAGGTTCCTCGAAACCAGTCTTCCATCCCACATTCATTGCAACCTCATTTGACTTCGGGCCGTTCCCAAAAATAAAAATTTATTGCGACTTACTCAGTATCAGCCAAGCAAAGCTGGAGACTTTAGATTGCAGTGCAGAAAATAAATATTGGTGGAAGATGTAATGTATTGTAATGGAGTACACATACTTACTTTCCAAACGCGTTTTGTTACCCTACGTTCTGTATTGGGATTGCTGTGCCTTGAAGGGACATACAGGTGTATTATTGAAGATTCTGACAATTGTGAGCCAAACGTAAAAAAAATGAAAGTGTTCAATTATAGACCTATTCAATGTAAATGCATCAAATGTGCCATGAACCCAGTTCAAACCTATTTCAATCACGGATTTGGTAAAGTCTGACTCATTTGTTTTTCGATAATACACATACATACGGGCATTAAATTTTCGAAGCGTTCTATTTACGCTGTATTTACATTAGGAGTTATTGTGTGTCGATAAGGAATGACAGAATAATTGGACTAAGAGAAGTGGAAGAATAAAAATAAGAGAACTGTGACTATTCCCTCGTGACAAAAGGATAAGATTTTGGTTTATTCTTCACATATAGAACTGATTCTACAAGAATGTACTATATTTAGAACAATAAATTAATGGACCGTGGACGATTTTACACTTTGTCCTACGATTATATGTGTGTGTGTGTGTGTGTGTTATGTAATAAGCATACTTTACACTTATTTAAACTATTATTGGTCAGAAGTGTTGGTCTATCACAATGAATCCTTATTTCGTTCTTGTGTTTTTATGTTGCTTATTGTGAATTTTGGAGTAAGTGGTTAAGGTGAACTAATAATGGAGAAATAATATCTGTCCGACAGCACATATGCATGTTTTGTCGGCAGAAGTACTCGACAGACTTTGATTACATATTTTATTCGGCACTCCATAACGGCATTTCATTGGACGAATGTAATTTGGCCTTTTTTCGTCGTCACACCTTCCTTACATGAGGTTGAAACCTGTTGTTTCCTTCAGATACAGTCCAGGTTACGGTCAAGATGGATGCACTATATGATTTATAGAATTCATCAAGAAGTAAAATTTTTTACTCCTTTTTCAGTATGAAGAATACTTAAGCAAATACAAAAGAAATTGTTAACTATATCAACAGTGTGTGTGATATATGTAGCACGATCAGCGTCGTATTGTTACCAAAGAAGTATGCATGAGGACAAAAGAGCATATTGAAATTATGTGTATTGCACTGAAGTTCACGTATCTTCGCTTGTTCAAACTTCTGAAGAGAAAATCTATCTCATAATATAGGCCGAATGTCTGTCCGTTTCCTGCCATTCCAGTAATTAATGTAACTCTCCCGTCTCTTGCCTAATTGACGGAACTCGCTGAGGTGATAAGTTCAAACAAGAAAAGTCATTCAAGCGTGCTGCTTCACTTGTGATGGCTTTCAGGGACCCACCCATGCCATCTGAAATCTGTTCTGACATAGTCCCCAAATGTTTCAGCTACTGTCTTCAGAATCGAAAGAGGCCTTTCTCATGTACGGACCTACTGAACGTGTAAATTATATAGACACTAATTTTCAGCTTTTCATTTGAGGTTTCGAGTCCCCTTTTCTTACTGAATTAACCTTAGAAGCTAAAAACCTATGTTCTAATGTGCTTTATTCTCTGCGTCAACCAACCTAACTTGATAAATGGACGTTTCGAGAGGTAACGAAAAGCAGATTGAACTTTAAATAAGACATCAACCTATATACGTCTGTTTGAAGAGTACATGTGTATGAGGCGAGTAAGGCACTTTGCTTCGTCCACCTGTCGACCTTCCTTTTCTCCTTCGAAATTATTAACTGTTGTTTTCAAAACCTGGTACTGAGTGTAAATGGCACTGTCTGTTGCAGGACGCAACTAACTCTAGTTCGTGTTTGTTCAACAAATTTCTGCTTATGTTTACTGGACCGTACACCATTGTGATGGTTGAAGAATAAAAGACCAACTTGATGTCACTTGCTATTTTATTTCACTTCTTATATGCTGAACATATTTCGGATATTAATATATCCGAAACATGTTGAGCACATAAGAAGTGAAATAAAATAGCAAGTGACATCAAGTTGGTCTTTTATTCTTCAAATTTCTACTTCTCGTGGAGCTAAATCCCAGGTGATTGTGTCTTAAATGTGGCGCATCATAAAGAATAAACATGAAATATAATACCGTTAAATGTTTCACATTTTAGTATAAAGATTTTTCAATGCGGTGACGACATGTAGGGAGGAACTATTGACTGCAGATGGTGTTACGTGTAGTGTGATTAGTATTGAGGGAGAGTAGACTCTTTGTATCTGGTATACATGAACATCCAGGCCAGTGAGTAATCCTATGCCGTTAAGACATGCACATACACAATATTCCGAATTGTATGTTCCCCATTTGAGATGCAGCACAACTTTCGTTTCTTCTATTAACAAAGTTTCTGTCCTCTTTCACGACGATTCTGTGAATGTCTTGATTAAAAAGGCTAACCTGAAGATATGTCAGAGTTCTTTTGGACGCTGTTATTGACATAAGTTACCGTATATTTCGCGCAATTAGGTCTTAATATTACATCAAATAGACATATGTGTGGGTGAAACTGTGACCGGACGTACCCCCTAAGAAAGTACGACTGTGTTGTCGTCATCACCCGGACCGTGTTCATTTACGAGGGTGGGCGTCACGCTAACAGCTGGCAGTCACGAAGCTATCGCCCCGATAACAATGAGCACGCGACGAATTCTAGTCGTGCAGCGAACAGTTTTCATAAAACTACAGTTCATGTTACAGTACCGAGTTTTTGAAACATTTTGTACGTTGCACAGTAGGCTACCTGTTCATAAGTACTTCTGTGTCTATATCCGGATAGAAATTTCCTCAGTGTTACTTTAAAGAGTTTTATTCATTGCGGAACCCATAGAAAAGAGACGAGCATCACTTTCCTTTCGTACGGATAAGTTACTGTTTCCATTCATTTCATAAACTTTTAAAGAGTGATTTGTTTATTAGCCTACATTACGTTCATTTTGGACAATTTCGAGTGATCATTGTTTTGTATATCAAATATACCTCAGAGAACGAACGAGATTTTGTATCACTTTAGTGCAACAACTTTCTGACAGTAAGCTGCTATACGAATATTCAAAACAGTTAAAAAAAAGTCCGCACTTGATCCCAAACTTGAGCTAGATTGTGTCATAGTCATCTCAATAATATTCCCTTCCTCTTGAAAAGCCAGTTTGAGGCTTTTGAATAGCTTTTTCCAGCAAAATTATGTATATACTAATTTCTTTTTCTTTTTTTCTGACCTTCAATTCCAGTAAATTTTATCGGTCCTTATTTTACTATTCTAAACGTAATACGTGACGTACGCAACCTAAGTTACGAATTATATCATTAAACATAAGGCACATTATCCTAAATTTCCCCTTTACCCTATCACACTTAGGTCAGATGTCTTCGTTTTCAGTGTTCTTTGTGTGACGAGAACAGTCAAAGTGTTTGATGTCTTGGGCCGTAGTAAGCTATGACGAGAGAAATGTCCAAAAATTAATGAGTTTTTTTAGTGCTATGGAAAGAATTAAAAGTGAAAGAAGAAGAAAAAGCGTGTGCATTGGTATTTACATAAATTATTTCTCGTTTCGGTCCATAAGGAGCAGTTCACCTGAAACTTCATGAGATGTAACTTGGGAGCTGGCCCAATTCTGAGCAGTGCGTTGTGGAATTACAAGGACAAAAAAATGTTCGTTTGAGGGAAACACTGAAAAATACTACTAACTGCATATTCTTGCTATCACTTTAGCGATTCTTTCGTATTTCATGTAGACAATAAACAAAATTTTGCCTGATATAATTTTTGTATGAGAAGTTAACTTTTCATGACGAAAAGTTTCTCAACATAAGTTACTTTTTTCAATTTATTGTGCTTACGCTTTTCTAAGACCTTTAAGATTTAGTTCTATCAAATTTTTTTAATGCACTCCGTCCCTCTGGAAACCATTTCCTTATGTCCTCTTTCACTGTCACGAAAAAGTTAATTTTAGTCTCTAAATGAAATAAAGTGGAATGCCAACTTGATGCAACTAGGTAATTTTATTGATGCATTCTTAGCTCGACATGTTTCGGGTGCAAACGCCCACCATCAGGAGCATCCGCACCGTAAACGCGAACTACGCAGCAGCTCTCAAGACCACCATCCATCCACAAAATCGGTGCAGAAAACAGTATGCTGCAACTGAACATCTAATACTCCTGATGATGGGCGTATGTACCCGAAACATGTCGAGATAAGAATACATGAATAAAATTACCTAGTTGCGTAAAGTTGGCATTTCACTTTATTTCATTAGGGTGATGCACGGTCAAACAACCCCCAAGTTTAGTATCTAAATCTACTTTTAAAAAGAGTTGTTTCTGTCGTGTTTTAATACACTTGAATTAGTATCACCTGAATGAAACCCTGTCCTAAGGCAATATAGATGCGGCATAAAATTTGTTATTTAAATATCTACAAACAATAAATATGTGAGTGCTAACAACAGCAACATAGAGACATAATTCTCTAGATAAATTTCTTCTACAGTATTTCTTGAATCATAAGTGCATTCCTATCGCAACAGACGCTGCCCAGATCACCACCATACTCCCATCAGCCACAATCACGATCCATCTGCAAGCATGCCTCTTGATCTAAGTTATCGTAATATGTGACTTTATGGTGATCTGGTCCATTAAGCTTGTTCCTCACATATGATGTTACTTTAGTAAGTAACAGATAAAGAACTACAAATTTTGAAGGTAAAGGAATGGGTAACAGGAAAAATTCGAAATTTATGACTTCGTGTTCTGATAGTCTGAAATGTTACAAAATTTTCACTGGTAGGTGGATGCCAAACTTTCGGAGGATTATACTGTCTCCGTATACAGAGTAGAACATGAAGATTGCGAAAGTATGTTCCTCTGAGACAATGGTGTTCACTTACCAGACAACACGGCGTCAAAATCCTGAATAACATAAAATGAATCTTCACCGTGAAGAAAAATTTTTATCATGCAGGCTGCCTAGGTCCTCCGTTCAGTAAATTATTACTTTATTACTTTAGGCTATCTTAAATCATTTTTACCAAACATATTTATATTAAAATATCTCAAAATTTAAATTTTACCTTCTTCTTTAGAAGTTTTTTTTTTGCGAAATTTAATATTACGTCGCATTTGAGTAGGTAGCACAGTGGGTGTTGCGAGAAAAGTTACTGACAATGTTTGGAAGCAGTAGAGGTGCATATACGGGAATTCTGTTTTGTAGATATAGGCATTGAACTTTAGTAATAAGACGGAAAGGACAAAATTCCACAACAAGCACCTTCATAACTTTTCTCCCAACTCGGTGTTTGTGACATCAATATAAATCATAAGGCGCAGCACACTTACAGAAGCAAGTTATGTACACAGAGTCACATTGTCGACAACCAAGCGGTACTTAGGTAAACAGGGAAGGGTCATTTTAAATTCCATCGTATTATTCACTTAATATGTGAGAATTTGATTTCTATTGAAGTGGCTCAGAACAGAACTGCTAGTGGGCTCGTGTGAACACAATTTTAGACTTCAGAAATTTCACAAAAGTAGGTAATTCCAAGATTACTGTCCGTTTAGATATAACACCTTGTACGTGGTTCCTAGCTACCAGTCTATACGTGTGGAGTAACATTCCATAATGGAGTATCCTTTACAGTTATAGTCATGAAAAATTCTGTTCTCATAGAGCAGGTAATTTCTTGACCAGCTGAATAAAGATCCCTTTCTGCATTCATTTCTGAGAATCTCGTACTCATATAACGTGTGATGTTCACCTTACACTGTGTGGAGTAACATTCCATAATGGAGTACCCTTTACAGTCATAGTCATGAAAAATTCTATTCTCATAGAGCAGGTAATTCCTTGACCAGCTGAATAAAGATCCCTTTCTGCATT
>Ga0131853_10002359_pt1 | contig 33740 bp, 25 predicted proteins | sample TergutLab28metaG_FD_92764 | JGI IMG/M metagenome (GOLD analysis project Ga0131853, IMG submission 92764) | Labiotermes labralis P1 segment gut microbial communities from Petit-Saut dam, French Guiana - Lab288 P1 (version 2) (version 2) | ecosystem: Host-associated > Arthropoda: Insects >... | reverse complement strand
ATGGGAATTGAGGCTGAAAAGTCACGGAACGAGAGAAATTGAAATTCTAGTGACTTTAATTGATGAAAATTGGGGCTGAAAAGTCACGGAACGAGAGAAATTGAAATTCTAGTGACTTTAATTGATGAAAATTGAGGCTGAAAAGTCACGGAACGAGAGAAATTGAGACTCTAATGACTTTAATCGATGCGAATTGAATTCGAAAAGTCATGGAATCGGCGAAAACGACATACCAGTGACTTTTAAAGGGAGCATTGAAATTAGGAGGATGAATATGAGTGAACAGAAGTTATACGATGTAGCGATTATCGGGGCAGGGCCGGCCGGGATGACAGCGGCGGTTTATGCAGCGCGCGCGGGTTTATCGGTGGCGCTCATCGAGGCGGGCGCGCCTGGCGGCCAAATGGTGAATACGTTTGAAATTGAAAATTACACGGGCTTTGAGAAGATTACGGGGCCTGAGCTGTCGATGAAGATGTTTGATCATGCAAAAGCGACGGGGGCTGAGTACGTTTACGGTGATGTTCAGCAAGTGACAAAGCAACCGAACGGCACGTTTTTGCTAGAAGCCGGGATGAGCCAGTTTACGAGTCGCGCGGTGATCGTTGCCACAGGGACGAAGCATCGCAAGTTGGAAATCCCAGGTGAAGCTGAATTGTCAGGTCGCGGCATTTCTTGGTGCGCGATCTGTGACGGTGCGTTTTTCAAGGACGAAGAGGTCGTGGTGATCGGCGGCGGTGATGCGGCGATCGAAGAAGCGATTTATCTGACAGGCTTAGCGAAAAAAGTGTACGTCGTGCATCGCCGCGATCGTTTGCGCGCAACGAACGTTTTGCAGGAGCGAGCCTTTGCGAACGAAAAAATCGAGATTATTTGGGACGCCGTACCGACAAAATTCACCGCAACAACCGAAGGGAAATTCGCTGCTGTAACCCTAAAAAATGTGCTAACTAATGAGGAAACCGAATTGGTTGCATCCGGTGCGTTCATCTATATTGGAAACGATCCGGTGACGCACATGTTAGACGGGTTAGGTGTGGTTAACGAAACAGGAAATGTTCTTGTTAATCCTGACATGAGTACGGCTGTATCAGGACTATTCGCTGCTGGTGATGTTACCCACAAAGACTTACGTCAGGTCGTCACGGCAACTAACGACGGGGCGATTGCGGCACAAAATGTTTATAAGTATCTGGAAATCTAGCATAGTAAAAGACCCGTTCGCACGGGTCTTTTTTGCATTACGAACAAATATCAGCCTCTGAGCATTCTGAGAAGATGTCAATGTAAACAGCGAGAAGCTCATCCCATTCTGCGGTGGTGAGTTCCGGCACGTAAAACTCGCCGTCATCGTCTTCTGCGATTTCATGACTATCAACGGTGTTACGATGCGCGTTTACAACGACACCGTCTCTTAGGTGAATGATTTGTGGCACAAAAATATTTGGGCGATACGTCCCGCCTTGATCAGTAAAATCATGCCATTGCATGTCGATCTGCTCATCTAACCACCAAGCCATCTCTGCGTCCCAGTCGTTCCATTCACCTTCACGTAGGGCATGGGCACGACTGACGTAAAAAATAGCTACGCCTGTTTGTTGCGACGCTTCGTGAATCACTGGAATGGCTGCTTGACACCAAGGGCAGCCAGGGAATCCGAAATACAGGATGCCGTCAAACGATTCATCTTCTCGTAGCTGCAACGCTTCGTACATCGTGACGTAATAGAAGCGGTGATCGCCTTCAATGCCATAATCCGACATGTCATGCAACTCAAAGTTTAAATCGTCATTCGAACAAGCTGTCAATCCCATGGTAAACACTCCGATCATAGTTAGTAAAAGCCATTTTTTTAATTTCATAACAAAAGCCTCCAGCATAGTAGGTTAAACTTAGTTTGTCCTATTATACAATACTTTTACATAAATTGCAAAAATATCAAAGTTTTTTCATGGCCGTTTCATAAAATCCATTCGCGAACAGTCTATCATTAATAATATCAACTTTTTCGAGCTTTCTAACTAAAAGTTGATATTTTTCATACAATTAGCTTGCTTGCCGATTAGATAATGTCAACTTTTCCGAGGTTTTCTTTGAAAAGTTGATATTCCGTTCAACTGTTTATGAAACGGGCGTGAGTTTTTTGACTACTGGTTTTTTTGACTGATTTGTGATATATTATTAGCGTTAAGAGGGTGAGTGTAATGAAGAAAAATAATTTGATTGCTATCCTAGTGATGCTAACGTTCAGCGTTATCGTGACAGGATGCTCTGGCGAAAGTGCAAACGATGCGAATGGCTTAGAGAACACGGAAGTTGAGATGGAGATTTGCCCCATTGAGCCGGATGCTGATTCGGAAGCAGAAGACTCTGGCTGCTAATAAAAGAACTAATTTCACATGCGATATTAACCGCTGAAATTAGTTCTTTTATTGTGGTTCACTGTTATTCTCCAAATACTTGTTCAAAGTAAGAGAGGAAAATTTGCGTTAATTCTTCAACTTCATCGTCGTTCATGAAATCCCAAGGCGTTGTTTCATCGTTTTCGTCGTCAACGCGTGCTTGGAACGTCGGTAGATTAGTAAAATAGCTAATGATTTCACCGTCACGCACAAAGACAACCGCTGGAACAAAAACTCTTCTGATCGAATCATCTTCTAAGCCAGTATAGGCAGGAGCCAGGTTCCCAAGAATTTCTAAAACCTCGTAATAGCCGGGATGACCCGCTCTAATTTCAACAATTTCACCGTCGTCGCCGAGCTCTAAAATATTACGATCTTCAAAAACGTTGCGATATAAAATGTCCTCAACGCCAAACTCAATCGCAGCGTCGGTTAGAGCAGGCACTAAGTTACGACACCACGGACACGTTGGGAAGCCAAAGTAAACAATGCCTGTTCCACTTTCTAAAAGTTCTGCAATTTCATCAAACTCGACATAGCGAAAGGGGTTATTCTCAGCAACAAAGATCTCTTGAAACACAATGTCTGGGTAATCAGGGTTCGGCGCCACACCGTTCAACTCTTCATGCTCCAAGACAAACGCTAGCGCATCTTCAGAAGGCCCATTTGTTTCACCATTTTCTGTTTGGTCTTCCGTTTGACACCCGACCAAAATGCTTAAACTCATCACAACGATTCCTAATAGCAGTGCAGTCGATTTTTTTTTCATTTCATATCATCCTTTTTCTGTTGAAGTGTGTTTAAAGAGTTCATTGTACCACAATTGATTATAAATGGCAAAGCTTGATCACACATAAATCGTCACAGATTAAAAATAGCTGGTATAAACGCCCAACCATTGGGGTAGTTTATATTTTGAAAAGAAATTAGCACTTAACCATTGACAGTGCTAATAAAAGCGTGTATAATACGTTTAGCACTTTATAGTGTTGAGTGCCAAAGAGAGGAATGACGATGTTAACAGATAGGCAAAATTTAGTTTTAAAGACCATTGTTGAAGAATTCGTTGCAACGGCTCTTCCAGTTGGATCGCGTGTGTTATCGAAAAAGGATAACCTTAAATTTTCTGCTGCCACCATTCGCAACGAAATGGCGGATTTAGAGGAATTTGGTTTTATCGAGAAAACACATACGTCGAGCGGAAGAATACCTAGTCATAAAGGTTATCGCTATTACGTTGATTTTCTAGTTGATAAGAAAATCGAAGACGATGTGATACCTGAGACGTTACAGTTCAATGCGTTGATGACACAAAAACAAATCGCGCGTGATACAGCGGTGAAAGAAGCCATGAAGATTTTGGCAAGTTTAACCAATTACACGTCGATTTTGCTTGGACCGTCACGTGAGAACAACGTGGTTCAAAAGATTCAATTTGTGCCTTTATCTGAAACGCAAGCGGTTCTGATCTTAATTACCGACGGTGGCCACGTTGAAAATGTCACAACGACACTGCCAGAAGGTGTGGACGTTGCTTTGATGGAAAATATCATTAAAGCATTAGATAAACTGTTAGCTGGTGTTCGCGTCGTTGACGTTGAATCGAAACTCGCTGAAGGGTTTGAATATCAGTTGTACGAATACGTTTCTTACAAGGAAGAAATATTGTATGCCATGTTAAAGCTTCTTGCGCAGTCGCTTGACGGTAGTACATATATGCTCAGTGGGAAATCGAACATTTTAAAACAACCTGAGTTTTCAAACTTAGATGAAGTTTCAACGCTTTATGAAATGATTGAAGAAGATCAAATCATCAAAGTGATCGACGATGCAACACAGGAAACTGGCTTGACGGTGCGAATTGGAACGGAAAACGAAATACAAGCGATGGATAATTGCACGTTAATCACCGTTCCTTATCACATCAACGACCACGAGCAAGGAAAAATTGCTCTCTTAGGTCCCACAAGAATGGAATATCAAAAGATTATCCCCCTTCTTGAGTACGTCGCAAAGATTATGGGCGACCTGTACAAATGATAAAAAAATTAAAGAAAAAGATGGTGCGTAAAATGAGCGAAGAAGTAAAAGAAGAACAAGCATTAGAAACTTGTTGCGATGAGAATTGCGAATGCGAAAATCAACACGACGAGGAAATAGTAGAGGAAGTAGACCTATCAGAAGAAGTCGCTCGTTTGAATGATCAGCTACTCCGAAATCAAGCCGAACTTGAAAACTTCAAAAAGCGTATGAACGACGAGCGAATCAAAGATAACAAATATCGCTCGCAACATCTGGCCACTGCCATCCTGCCGGCACTCGACACGTTCGAACGTGCCATGGCAACCACGACTGACAACGAAGAAGTGAAAAATTTTCTCGTCGGATTTGAAATGATTCATAAGCAATTCGTTGAATCTCTTGAAAGCGAAGGGGTGGCAATCATCGAGGCAGAAGGGCAACCTTTTGATCCCAACCTTCATCAAGCTGTGATGCAAGAGGAAGCGGAGGGCGTTGAACCTGGTATGGTCTTGCTGGAAATGCAAAAGGGTTACAAATTAAAGGACAGAGTCATCCGTCCAGCTATGGTTAAAGTTAGTCAGTAATAAAAAATAAGATTGAAAAGAAAATTGGAGGATTTAAAAGATGAGTAAAATGATTGGAATTGATTTAGGAACAACAAATTCATGTGTATCGGTAATGGAGGGTGGCGAGGCGAAGGTGATCGCGAACCCGGAAGGTTTGAGAACGACGCCATCGGTTGTTGCGTTTAAAGGTGAGGAGCGTCAAGTAGGGGACGTGGCAAAGCGTCAGGCGATTACGAACCCGAATACGATTATGTCGATCAAACGACACATGGGGACCAACCACAAAGAAACGGTTGATGGTAAAGATTTTACGCCACAGGAAATTTCGGCGATTATTTTGCAAAACTTAAAAGCAACGGCTGAGGCCTATTTAGGCGCGCCTGTTACGGAGGCAGTTATTACGGTACCGGCTTATTTTAACGATGCTGAGCGCCAAGCGACAAAGGATGCAGGAAAGATTGCAGGTCTTGACGTTAAGCGTATTATTAACGAGCCAACGGCTGCAGCGCTTGCTTACGGCTTAGATAAGACAGATAAAGAGCAAACGATTTTAGTGTACGACTTAGGTGGGGGAACGTTTGACGTTTCGATTTTAGAGCTTGCAGATGGGACGTTTGAAGTGTTATCAACGGCTGGTGATAACAAGCTAGGTGGCGATGACTTTGATGATATCGTCATGGACTGGATCGTGAAGCAATTCAAAGCGGATTCAGGTGTGGATTTATCGTCAGATAAAATGGCGATGCAGCGCGTAAAGGATGCGGCTGAGAAGGCGAAGAAAGATTTATCAGGGATCACGTCTGTGCAAATTTCGTTACCGTTTATCACGGCGACGGATGCTGGACCGCAACACTTGGAATTAACGTTGTCTCGTGCACAGTTCGATGACATGACATCGTCATTAGTGGAGCGTACACTGGTACCTTTGCGTCAGGCGCTAAAAGACGCTGGTGTGACGGCTAACGATTTACATCAGATCCTGTTAGTAGGGGGATCAACCCGTATCCCAGCGGTTGCAGATGCTATTAAAAAGGAATTAGGGAAAGAGCCAAGTAAAGGCGTTAACCCGGACGAGGTTGTGGCAATGGGTGCTGCGATTCAAGCAGGGGTTCTGCAAGGCGATGTGAAGGATGTTTTATTATTAGATGTCACGCCGTTATCGCTTGGGATTGAGACGATGGGATCGGTAATGACGAGGTTAATTGAGCGTAACACAACGATTCCGACGACAAAGTCACAGGTGTTCTCGACGGCTGCGGATAACCAACCAGCGGTAGACATTCACGTGTTGCAAGGTGAGCGTCCAATGGCACCGGATAATAAGACGTTAGGGCGTTTCCAGTTAACGGATATCCCACCGGCACCACGCGGTGTGCCTCAAATTGAGGTCACGTTTGATATTGATGCAAATGGGATTGTCAACGTAAGTGCAAAAGATTTAGGAACACAGAAAGAGCAGAAGATTACGATCACTTCAGGTTCGGGATTAACGGATGAGGAAATCGATCGCATGGTCAAAGAAGCTGAGGAAAATGCCGAGGCAGATGCGAAGAAGAAAGAAGAAGTGGAGTTGAAAAACGAAGCGGAGCAAATCATCTTTGCTGCTAAGAAAGCCGTTGAGGATTTAGGGGAAGAAGTTACGGCAGATGAGAAAGCGAACATTGAGAAGGCTTCTGAGGAATTACAAGAGGCGATCAATAACAACGACATTGAAGCGATTAAAGAGAAGAAGACGGCTCTTGAGACCGCGTCACAAGAAGTAGCAATGCGTGCTTATCAAAAAGCGGCGGAAGCAAACGGTGGCGGTGCAGAGGGTGCGGATCATTTCACGGAAACGGCAGATGCAGATGGTGCAGCGGATGATAACGTTGTGGACGCGGAGTATACTGAGGTTTAATTGAGGAGATTTGAGCGGATAGTCAAGGTCTGTGAGGACTTTGACTTTTTGCAAGTTAATACTAATCCCTATTAGAAATCATCTATTTCTGTGACTAATTTTAGGCGATTTCCAACAAGGGTCAGTATAAGGAGGCGAGAAGTTTGGCGAAGAGAGATTATTATGAAGTGTTGGGGGTTAGTAAAAATGCAACGGAACAAGAGCTGAAACGTGCTCACCGTCAGCTCGCTAAAAAGTATCACCCTGATGTGAACACAGAAGCGGGTGCTGAGGAGAAGTTCAAGGAGATTCAAGAAGCTTATGAAGTGTTAATGGATCCACAGAAGAAATCGACTTACGATCAGTTTGGTCATGCTGGGATGGACGGCATGGGCGGCGCTGGTGGTTTCGGTGGTTTTGGCGGTGGTGGCGGTTTTGAGGACATTTTTGAAGGGATGTTTGGTGGCGGATTTGGTGGCTTTGGCGGCGGCGGTGGACGCAGTACTAATTCGGCGCGTCGTGGGGCAGATTTAGAAAAGTCGTTGATCATCACGTTTGAAGAAGCAGCATTCGGTGCAACGAAGGAAATCACGGTGAATCGCGAAGAAGAGTGTACGAAATGTGCGGGAAGTGGCGCGCGTTCGAAAGACGATGTTAAAACGTGTACGCAGTGTTCGGGTAGTGGACGTGTCATCGGTGTACAAAATACCATTTTAGGGCGCATTCAAACGCAAACGGTCTGTCCGAGTTGTAACGGTAACGGGAAAGAAGTGACGCACAAATGCGATAGCTGTCACGGACGTGGAACGAAGAATAAGACGAAAACGATTGAAGTTAAAATTCCAGCTGGTATTAATCACGGACAGCAAATCCGCCTTTCAGGGCAGGGTGAAGCGGGAACTAACGGTGGTCCAGCAGGTGATTTATACGTGTCGTTCCGTGTTCAGCCACATGATTTCTTTAAGCGTGATGGGTATGATCTGCGTTGTGAAGTTCCGATAACGTTTTCACAAGCAGCCCTTGGTGATGAAATTGAGATTCCAACGTTAGATGGTAAGATTTCACTGAAAATTCCAGCTGGCACGCAGCCTGAAACAGAGTTTCGTTTAAAAGGAAAAGGGGTTAAGAACATTGGACGCGAATTGCACGGTAGTTTATATGTAAAAGTTAAGCTTGCTGTGCCTAAGAAGTTAACTTCGCGTCAAAAGGCACTTCTGGAAGAATTCAACTCACTTGAGGATAAATCAGGTTCATTATGGGAAAGATTCAAAGGTGCGTTTAAGTAAACTCTTACATTAGGGCTTGAGGTGAAAATAGTACAAATTAGCCTTGACTTCTTTAAGGTGTTTGTGTAGAATTAGAATTGATGAATCGGAGTTTATTGCTGAGGTAATTGTCGTATTATGGACTAAACATGAGACGAATGTTATTGAAAGTTAATAAAATCAGATTTATAAATAAGTTTTTTGGAGGAAGATTAGTTATGAACCGTACTCAATTCGTAGAAGCACTTTCAGCAAAAGCTGAATTAACAAAGAAAGATGCAGATGCATTTTTAACTGCATATGTTGATACTGTAACGGAAGCAATGCAAGCAGGAGATAAAGTGACATTAGTAGGATTCGGAACGTTTGAAGTTCGTGAAAGAGCTGCACGTGAAGGGCGTAATTTACGTACTGGTGAAGCAATGCACATCCCAGCTACTAAATATCCGGCATTTAAAGCAGGTAAATCATTTAAAGAGGCTGTTAAGTAAATAACGATTTTGAAAAGGAGCTCATTGAGCTCCTTTTTTCGTGGCATGAAATCAGTGAATTAACTGTTGTCATTATAAATCTTGCTTCCGTAAGACAAGGATACCGATGACAGCAAAGATGACGATAGTCAGTAAATTATCCGTGACCATGATCGTTTGCCAAGCAGAAGTTGAGGTGTTCCAAGCGTTGATACCAAATGCACCACGAATCATAGTCATCAGGGTATTAGTAAGCCCAGAGAAGGCAAAGAAGACAAAAATGGCTGAACTTCTGCCTTTCGTAACAATCACCGCGGTCATCAAGACAAAGAAATACGAAAGTAAGCTGGTGAATACGAATTAGACATCACTGAAAGTGTCGTTGCTATAAGCGCCTGCACCGCCGCCACCAGCAAGGCCCGTGACGATGATCAGTGGGATAATAGCTAATACAATCACACTGCCAATCCAGAATAAGAGAATAGACCCAATTTTAACAAAGTAGTACTGCACACGGGAAACGCCACTGGCGATAATCATGCTCATGACTTTATTCTTATAATCGACGCGTGCTAACTGATACGGATAGAAAAACAAAAAAGCAAAGGATGCGGCGAAAGAAAGTAAGCCAGTGATAAAGAATAACCCGCCAACGGCGCTATCCCACCCAGCGTTGTGAACAGAAAACCCTCCGATAATGTTCATCATCATTAAAGTAACGACGATGATGATGTTTGTGCGGTCGTATAAGTTTTTAAACAACTCCATTTTAAATACGTTCCATAAATCCATTTAAATTCTCCTTTCAAATGTCGCATGTTAGGTGTACGAGGTGATTAGTGGCTTTTCAAAGTCACTAAAATTCAGAAATTAATGATTTCGTGACTTTCTCAGCGCCAAACAACCTCTGAAAAGCCACTAAAACCTGGAAATCAATGATTTCATGACTTTCTCAGCGCCAAACAACCTTTGAAAAGCCACTAAAACCTGGAAATCAATGATTTCATGACTTTCCCAGCGCCAAACAACCTCTAAAAAGCCACTAAAACCTGGAAATCAATGATTTCATGACTTTCCCAACGCAATCCAACAAGCCTAACCACTACTACTACTTACTTCACAAACTTCGCAAATTGAACTTCTTTTTTAATTTGCAGAAATTCAATGTCGGCACTCACTGCTTCTTTAAATAACTTACGATAAGTCGTTTCATCGGTAATGAATTGAATAAACGCCCTTTCCTCTTTATACGAAAGATAAGATTTTTCTAAAATCCGGATCAATGCAGCTGGGTTACTCACTTCAACGCGATAAATAAAATCTTGCGTCCGATCGTTGAGATCAAACTCCGCTTGGAAGTCGCCGGCTTCAAGCACGAGGACGTGATCTGAAATTGCCTCAATGTCTTCTTGCACGTGGCTCGAAATTAAAATGGTGCGTCCCTGATCTTTTAATCCGTTTAAATAATCGCGAAACCAATCCACCGTTTCCGCGTCAAGTCCGCGAAACGGCTCATCAAAGATTAAGATTTCCGCATCGTTCATCAATGAAATTAAAAGTTGGAGCTTTTTTGTCATCCCGAGCGAGTAGGTTGACACTTTATCGTTTAATACGTGTTCAATGCCGAGTTCTCGCGCGAGCGCATACGTTTGATCTCTCGAACCGCCACGTAAGCCTGCAAAATACTGGATGTTAAACATACCCGTGCGGGTTCTGTATAAATTCATATCATCTAGCACAATGCCCACGTTTTTAAGTACGCTTAAATTACTGCGCACTTCTTGGCCGCCTATGTGAATGCTGCCGTGATAGTTGGTAATAATATTGACTAAGCATTTGAAGAAGGTTGTTTTTCCAACGCCGTTTTTCCCGACGATGCCATACGCCTTACCTTTCTCAAACGATACTTGTGAAATTGAAAGCACGTGTCTTTTTTTATAAGAAAAGTTTAATCCATTGACAACAATTTCCATTTGACTAACCACCTTTACTAATTAATTCATTATATCACAGATACTTGAAAATTGAAAATGGACGTAGCCACCAGGATGTGCTATAATTATTTTTAGCAAAACAAGCGAGGTTTAATTGGAATGCGTAAAAAAACGGTTAGAAACGTGATGATTGGTTATGTGGTGTACGGAATTTTAGTCTGGCTTTATTTATTTCACTTTGCGCCAACGGGCGTGCCTTATGAATACGTTGGAACGGCTGCGGATCCAACAACTTTTATGACAAGACAACAACTTGAAACGAGCATTCAGTTTGCCCGGACGCGGCATTTGATCTTTTTCTTGTCATCCCCTTTTTACTGGTTGATCATTTTCCGGTTTATTTTTGGTGGGATGTCCGAGCACTTTGAAGAAGTCGTCAAAACAAGAATTTCTAATCACTTCTTGCAAGTGTTGGTTTACTATTTCATGTTTGCCTCGATCACATTTATCGCCCTGCTACCGTTCCGATTTTTCAGTTATCAATTAGCAAGGTTCCACGGTACGTCACTGATGACATTGCCACATTGGTTGCGAAATAGAGGCATTGATTTTGTCGTTGATTTTCTTCTCATGCTCCTCCTCATTCAAGTCGTGATGTTTTTAATCAGAGCGTTCAAGAAAAAATGGTGGTTGGTGACCTGGGTGTTGTTTATACCGTTTGCCTTCTTTTTTATGCTGATCCAACCCATTTTGATCGACCCTTTGTATCGCGATTTTCAGCCGCTACAAAATGCTGGTTTAGAAGAAAAAATACTCGAAATGGCCGAAGAGGCGGGTGTGGCTGCTGATCGGGTCTTTGAGGTGGTGATGTCGGGTCAGACGAGCACGATTAACGGTTATGTCACAGGTGTTGGCCCCACAGCCAGGATTGTTCTGTGGGATACGGCGCTTGAACAGTTAAGCGAAAACGAAATCCTATTTTTAATGGCTCACGAGATTGCTCATTATGTGAATCGCGATATTTATCTGGGGATTGGGGTGGCGCTTGTCGTTGCTTTAGGTGCTTTATACGTTGTTGATAAGGTGTTGAATAAAGTGGATAAGGATAGTTTTGCGCGGATTCCAGTAGCGATTGTGACGGTTTCTATTTTACTGTTTTTGCTTAGCCCTGCAACAAATTTGATTTCTCGTCGCCTAGAAGCAAGAGCGGATGCGTTTGCACTAGAGATGACTGGTGACCCAGAAGCAGGCATCAGTTTGTTTCAGACGTTTGCGAGGACGTCTTTGAATGAAGTGCATCCACCGGTCGTTGTCCGTGTGATAAGGTCTACTCATCCGAGTTTGTTCGAACGCATGGTTGTTCTGATTGATGAATAGGGAGGTTTTAGGATGAAATACGATTGTTTAATCGCGCTTGACAAATTCGCAAAATTTCAGCTTATGCACTTGTAACAAGGTAAGAATAAATCATATTAGAAATAAGATTAGCCCTGTGTTTGACTTCTTGGAACACAGGTTTTTTGTCGTCGTTTGTAACGATCAGACTGTAGAAATTTTATCTGAATAAAACTTTCAAATGGATGAAACAAACAATTATATGCAAAAAAACTGTTGACAAACGCTTCACTTAATGGGATAATTACTCGGATCAATTTATGGGTGTGATTGTCTAAAAAGAGAGAGACTTTAAAAGGAGATTGTAACATGTTTAAAAATTTAATTGGCGTACTTAGAATAGCTCTGTGTGATGATATGAAAGCTGAGATGATGAAAACTGAAAATTATTTGAGAACTATTTTGGCTCATCCTCAGTTTGAAAAAATTGAATACAGCATCGAGTGTTACGATAATGGCATTGATTTCTTGAACAGTAAGGAAGACTATGATTTGGTATTTTTGGATGTAAAGATGCCAGGTGGGATAGACGGTTTTGATACGGCTCGAAAATTAAAGGAGCGGAGGAAAAAACCATTGGTTATCTTTTTGACCAATCATGAAGCACTTGCACCAAATGCGTTCTCTGTTGGTGGCTTTAGATATTTGAGTAAAGACTTTGATGAGGAGAAATGCACAGAAGCTTTAGTTCAAGCCATTAAAACCATCCATTCTAATCAAATGGTTACGGTTCAATTTAAAGATAGTTACGGCGAAGAATTGCTGGAAGAACACTTGTATCTGAATGAGATTACACACATCGATGCTGATGGGAAAAATTCCTTTGTTTATACGAAGACGAAGAAGTATCCCTCGAATAAGCCGTTGAAGTATTGGTGGGAGCTATTACCAAAGGATCGATTTTTCAAAGCGCACAAAAGTCATATCATTCATTTTATCAATGTCATCGACATTGATCTGAAAGACCGGCTTGTTCAGCTTGATTCTGATATTATACGCGACGGAAAAATAGAGGTTTCAAAGCGGCAGGTACAGGAAGCTTATGAAGCGATGCACGTTTTCTTTCGAAATCAGGGGAGGTGATGATGAATGTTAAGCCTCGAATTTATCATTATTTTTTCTGAGCTATATCTCATTCTATTCTATTTTTTAAATTTAAAACAGCAAAAAAAGATTTGGTTTTTCAATGTGCCAATCATTTTAATGTTGATGATCATCGATGTTTTAACGTTTGCTCAGAACGATGAATTTGTTTTTCCAGTAATGGGCTCACTTGTTTGCGTAGGTTTAGCTGTGTTGATAATGATTTATGCGATCTGGGATTTTAAAAAAATTTTTGTGGTGATCTTTGCCCATGTCTTTGCAGGTTTGGTTGCGATGGCTGCAACAGGTTTTGTTTTTACAGCGTTTTCTATCGATCCAATGATTGTGATAACGGGTCCGTGGCATAGCTTAGCTGGTGGCATGTTAGGGATGGCGTTGTTAGGTATCTTTTACTATATTACAAAGAGAATGCAACTCAGAATCAATATTGATGCACTAAAGTTGCCAGGTAAGTTAACCATCGCAGTTCTTTCAATGATTTTTGGGTTTTATAGTTCAGCACTTACAAACTTGGAGAACACCGCTTGGAATCGCTTTATTACTTCCGTTTCGATGTTGGGAGGAATCATGTTTTTATATTGCATCGTTGTTTACATGGCAAAAGACACGCACATTCAAATAGCGGAAGATCAAGTGAGGCGACATCAAGAATCAATTAGTCAACAAGAAATTCATTACGCTCTTTTGCAAAAAAAAGAAGCACAGACTTCTTCTTTTATTCACGATGCCGATAAATTGCTTCTTCCTTTAGTTGAAATGATTGATAGCAAGACATTAACAGGGGATTTAGCGATATTGGTTTCAAACTTGAAACAGACGACAGAGGAAATTAAGGGCATGAAAGAATTTCAGACGGGTTCAAGCTTTATAGACGGTAATTTGCAGTATTTGCAACATAAATATAAGGAAGCAAATATTGTGATGAAGATTGAAGGTGTGCTCCCTGATAACCATGTCATCGTGGTATCTGATCTCATTACTTTATTTTCAAATTTACTAGAGAATGCCTTTGAAGCGACAGTCAAAACGAGTCACGATAAATACATTGAAATGAAAATCCGTCACAGTGAGACCAGTTTATACATCGGCATTAAAAATAATTATGACGGGAAGTTGAAAGTAAAAGATATCGGATTTGAAACAACAAAAGCAGACAAGCAAAATCATGGTATTGGCTTGCGAAGTGTTCATGCTGTGGTTGAGAAGTATAATGGAAAAATTGAAATTATGCCTGTCAATAATGAATTCATGGTGGAAATAACCTTTCCGAGAACAATTTATAAACAAGCTGTAGAAAGAGCCTAAAAGCATTGGTAACATGATATACTTCCAATGCTTTTGGGCTTTTTATGTGGATGAAGAGTTCTAATGTCGTAGCTACAAATGGCTTGATTACTGCATTTGGTGAACTTTATTCTATTTAAAACATCAAGTTCATGATTTGTAAACCTAATATTTTCCGTTCATACCATCTTCTGACCGATGTTGCTAAAAGCACCTATTTTCAGATTAATAGTGCTATAATATCTTGGTATTCGACACAAAACGACACAATTGGAAAGAGGTGTACGAAGATGAGAGCTCGCTTTTGGATTGAACCGCGTAGATGGTGGTTCCGGTTACTTTATGCAAGTATGTAAAGGAAATGGGGCACACATTTAAAATTCGGATAGCCAGAGCCCGGTTACAAGGGCTCATACGGCATCCGCAGAAAGGTTGGTTATGATGAAAACTCAAAATCGTTGGTTTATTATCATTGTTAGTTTGATTGCTAATTTTATTGTTGGTTCTGCTTACGCATGGAGTGTTTTCCAGCCTCGTCTCATCGAGCTTTTTGATTTCACGACACCACAAACCTCTTTTGCTTTTACACTATCAATGGGATTGATGCCGCTTGCTATGATCGTAGCAGGAAAAGTACAAGCAAAAATAGGTGTTCGATTAACTATTTTGATTGGTGGGATTATCTTTGGAATCGGATTTATCTTAGCCGGATTTACGACAGAAAATATTATTACTTTGTACTTAACGTATGGTGTACTAGGTGGTATTGGAACTGGCTTTGTTTATGGCGTTACGGTTCCTAATTCTATCAAATGGTTTCCAGATAAGCGTGGCTTAGCCGGTGGGATCATCGCAAGTGGTGTTGGCGGTGGCACAGTTATTTTTGCCCCTTTATTTAGAAGCACCATTGAAGCGATTGGGGTATTAGAAACGTTCACCTTATTCGGTGTTATTTTCGGTATTCTCATTGTATTAGCTTCGTTATTTATTTCACCAGCACCAATTGATTTTAAACCAGCTGGTTGGGAACCGCCAATCGTTGAGGAAAAAATGACAGCCATTAATTTGAGTGTTGGTGAGATGTTAAAAACAATTAGATTTTATGTTTTATGGTTCACCTACACCTTAGCGTGTGTCACTGGTTTGATGATTATTGCACACGCTGGCCACATAGCAGAAGTGAGAATTAGCGTAACGCCGACACTAGCAGCAACGGCAGTTGTGTTATTAGGTGTTGCTAATACAAGCGGGCGTCTACTTTGGGGCGCGATCTCTGATAAATTAGGCCGTTATCAAACACTTATTTTAATGTACGCTATAACAGTAGGTATGCTGACTTTATTGATTTTTGCGACTAGTTTCCCGCTATTTGTCCTATCAATCATGGGAATCGGGTTCTGTTTTGGTGGCTTCTTAGGTGTTTTCCCATCCATTACAGCTGAGAATTTTGGGACGGCCAATCTAGGGCTGAACTATGGTATTTTATTTACTGCTTTTGGCGTCGCAGCCGTTGTTGGTCCAAGATTAGCTGCTACTTTATTTGAATCAACCGGGAATCATTCGTTTGCTTTTGTGATTGCCATTGTGATGAGTACCGTTGCGCTAGTCACCATGATTCTGTTGAGCGCTTCAGCAAATAAGAAAAAACCTACTTCGTCGTTGAGAATGAGACGTTCGCCGTCAACGGTTGGTCAACATTAAGGCGATAACGAGATTCAAACATTGACTTAGTTACGTCATAAAACTAACTATTTAGTAAAACGGAATGGAGTTGTTTAACAATGAATGCAAAAAAAATGATTAATATGAATGAAATTAATGAGGCAGTGTCCTCTTATTTGTCAGTCACTGACTATCTCAGAAAAAGAGATGCGCAAAGAGACCCTTTAGGCATTGTAGTCGATTATAAGGGAAACAAAATCACTAGGAAAGAATATTGGAACATCATTGATCACTATAAACAATATTTCAGGAAATTAGGTTTCACTTATGGGTGTGAAATACCGATAGCTATGTGTAGCTTAAACGTCCCAGAATTTGAATTCATTTATCTCGCTGCACTTGAATTAGGGCTTATCGCAAGCTCAAGTGCTGTCTCGTTTTTTGCCAGCGATGTGATCAAACATACCGTTGAAAAAGAAGCTCGAACTGTGGTTCTAAGCATCGAATACTGCTTTGATCCGAAATACGCACAGTTTGAAGTGAAAGAGGCACTTAAAGTGTTACATGAGCAAGAACCTGGTCAGCGAGTAGAGCGTATTATCTTCACCTCAGCAGGTGATTATTTGCCAGAGGATCAAGAAAGAGCCTATAAAGAAAATTTTGACTATGCAGCAATCATAGCCGAGTTAGGCTTACCAGACGATATTGAAATCGTCCTTCCAGGAACCATGAAAAGCTATGTTGAAAGTCAGGCATTAGTACCTTCTAACGAAGAAGCAATAAGTCTTTTAACTCACGATGCGGTTTATTCTAACACGGGTGGTACAACAACAGGAAACCCAACTTGTGCGGTTTTCAAACATCAAAATGTGGTGAACTTATTATACATGCATGAGCCAGAAATCTATCCAGGATTTCCGGTAAAAGAAGGCGATCGTGAATTGCTTTTGATTCCGTTTTCTCACATTGGTGCACAATTTTTTGTCCTCCTTCTTCGTCGTGCAGCTGGGGCGTGTATCGTTTATAATCCAAGTGCCTTTTACACACCGGAAGAATTAATTCGCTGTATCATTTCGGATGATATTAATAGCTTCCTTGGTACGTTCACCGTTTATAATATGTTAGCCCATTACTCTGGGTTGGAAAAGGGTTGCTTGTCTCATTTGAGAGTTCCTGCTTGTGGCGGTGAGGCAATCCCGCCTGCACCAACAGCGTTCATTAATGAAAGGCTTCAATGGGCTGGCTCAGTGCCAATGTTTACAGCTGGTGGCAGTACAGCCATTGGCGGTGGGATCATTACTCAGTACGGAATGGCAGAGAAGAATAGACAAAATCAAACCGGCTTTTTTATGCCAGGTGCAACAGCGGAAATTATTAATCCGAAAACGGGAGAAGTTTGTGAGCCTGGTGAAGAAGGGCTACTCTACGTTCATTCACCAGCTGCGATGGATAGATTCCTCAATAATCCAGAAGCAACCGCAAAATTCTTCAGCTACACAGACGATGAGGGCAATGTTTATGGAACGGATCATGACCTTGCCCAAGTCGTTGGTGAAAAACAAGCGGACGACATCCTTGGCGACCATCAAGACCCAAGAGTGTTTCAGATGAATTCGCGCCCACAAGATGTTGTGAGGTACGATCAAGAAACCGATCGCTATTACCCAGGTATCACGTTTGAAGAAGATGGCAAACTGACTGCCGTTGACTTAGATGAATGTAACAAGCTTTACTTATTGCGAAATAAGTTATTAGAGCATGAGGAAGTTAGTGCTGCCGAAGCACTTGTTATTCCACATTCAAGAGGAGATAAGTCAGGTAGATTAGTTTGTGACGTTGTGCTTGTCGAAGGTGCCGATGAAGAAGCTGTACTAAGAAAAATTTATGCATCTTTTGGATCAGAAGAAGCGTTTATGCCAGAAGGTGTTCAGTTCCTAGTTAACTTTCAGCGAAACCCTTCAACAAGTAAAAGAGAGATTGTATCTTTACACAACGTTCGAGAAGGGTATTATCGAATTGATGACCAAGGGAATGTTCAGCATGGGACACTTCCAGAGGAAAGTGGTTTTGTTTGGGAAAATGTTGATACGGTAGAAAAAAGAATTGCACCGTTGCCAGCTTCGATGAAAGAGATCAGAGAAGCGCATCGCGATTTCACTGTAAAAGGGTCTTACCACCAGAGTTAAAAACGCGTAAAATAGGAACCAAATTAAAATCAAAGGAGTACGATCAAGTATGAAGCAACACAAATTATTTTCTCGACTCTTAGCTCTCACGCTCGCGATTGGGATGGTCATTCCGGGATTAGTAGCACCACTCTCTTCAATAGTTGTAGAAGCAAGTGAATGGCATGAATTAGATGATATTCAAAATGAGCTCGATGACACCTTAGATGAATTGGACACCATTCTTAATGGGTTAGGGGACTTGAATGAAACTGAGTTAGAAGCTGCCCTAAGTGAACTGAGCGAATTGGATGATCTCTTAGGCGATCTGAGTGAAGAATTGAGGGAAGGGGAGGATACGCCAAGAAGAGCCATTTATATTTTGCCAGGGTATTCGGTGACAAAGCTTTATAGTCAGAGGTTTCGCGGTTTGCCGATCTGGCTTGGTCCAGGGACCGCCGCCGATATTAGTTTGCATCTCCTTCATGTGAATTTTGGGCTTGGTAGACCATCGGAACTGATTAACGATGAACAGGGGACGGGTATGTCAGCCTTTATAAACAGAGATCGTGATAGATTTGGTGCACTTCCAGCTTATATTCCGATGATGATTAGCATCAGAGCGGCATTGATTCGCAATGGACTCGATCACATCTATACCATCGAATTTTTCCCTTATAATTTCATTGGAGATTTGAACGATGCTGCGAGAGAGCTTGCGGATGATATTCGAGAAAATGGTTATGAGAGTGTCATTTTGATTGGTCACAGTAATGGCGGCATGGTAGCTTCAACCTTTGTTGCTCAGAGTGAAGAAAATAGAAACATGGTCGAAAGTGCGATTTTGATCGGGGTTCCGCTTTGGGGATCGTATCTCGGGTTGGAAATGATCGAAACAGGTGCTTTTACGTTATTTGATGGTACACTTTATATGTCGCTCATTAATGTTTTTTATAATCTTTTTTTACGACCTATTTCTAGAAGGTGGATCATGGATTGGTCAGTCAATTCACCTAACTTATATCAGATGTCACCAGGACCAGAATACATCAGTAGATTCCCTTTGTTATATCGGACAGAGGATGGCATGAGAGGGATCACGGAGATGGAGGAGGTCTATGAGGTTCTTAATCGTAGCCCAAATCTCAATTCGAACCTTGTGGATGGCAATGAAAGAAGTTTACGGTACTTGCGTGAGATCGTGTTTGATGGTGATATTTTAGACGTTTGGGAAGGTGTGAATCTTACTTTACTAGGGAATGACTATGGACGCCTTACGCCGATTACAGTGGTCTATCGTCAATATGGCGATGAAGCTATTTTTGATGGTAATGTTTTCACCAGAGCTGGCGATGGTATTGTGATTGGTGAAAGCATGCGCGGGGATGGCCGCTTTGACTATATCAATATTCCGAGTTTATTTGGGCATGTGCTGATTGTGATGGAACCTCAAACTTTGAGAACAATCAATGACCTTATCTTAGGAAGGCCGGTCTCTGTTTCAGAAGCTAATCATGATGTCATCAGCACATCTAATGTCGGCATGTCAGACATGATACGAGTCGAAATTAAAAGCTCAGATCCGCTACTTTCAACACGTCTAAATTCAGGAATCAGTGTCAATGTTTACAATTCAGACGGTGTGCGTGTGGCCGAAGCAACGGGTGATACACAACGTGGTTTTGGGGATAATGGCTTTGTTTATTCAGCGTGGAGCAATGCGCGATACGAAACAAATATTTTGTTTTATATTCCGAAAGAAGGGTACACAGTGGAAGTCTTCACTGGTCGTTCGAATACACGAGCAAGTGATATTACCGTCTTTACGCAAACATTGTCGCAATCCGGTGCGATTTTATCCCGCAACGGGTATCATTTGACAGGAGCAAACCGATCAACCGGTTCGATTTTCACTTTAAACGGCAGTACATCGATGACGCCGTCTGCAACAGGAGGTGTGCAAGTGACCGCAATTTCTAATGAAACGTTTCGTGGAGACTGGACGTTTACGTCAGATACCTTATATTTAGAGCGTGAAACCACGTTCATCCCTGAGATATCAGGCCCAGATGCAAGCTATGCCAACCTGAGTGATTACGAATGGCATTCATCTGATCCTGCTGTTGTTAGCGTCACGGATGATGGTCTGATCACTACGGTAGGATCAGGCACTGCCATTATCACGGCCATTGCAACAAATGATAGTCTAAAAATAGAAATACTTTCCGTAACGGTGTACGACTAATGCGATGTTTCATCGCTTAGCATCTCGCTAAATTTTATCGCATGCTCTCAACGGAATCAAGTTGCGTGCACAAGGAATTTAGGAACGATCGTTGTTCCTAAATTTTTTTTGTTTTTTTCTCGAATTTTGACGTCATATCTGTTATAATTAGAGGGTTATAGAAATTATGATTTTTGTTAGTTGGAGGAATGGAACATGCAAAAAGAAATGGGAGTCCTGTTGACACAGATTAATTTTCCTGATGATGCCAAACATTTGTTTGAACAAGTGGAAATTAAGCGTGTCCAAGTCTTTAAAAATAATAAAAAAATCCACATTTCTTTTGCTTTTTCTGAAATTATCAAAGCAAACTATTTGATGATGTTTTTGCAGTTATTTGAGGAAGTGTTTACAAAAATTCCAAGCTTTCACGCGGTTGGTTATGACATCACTTATCGACATCAGCCAGATGATGAGTGGTTGGCGCATTATTTACCTGAAATGATTGAGCACGCTAGTAAGGACATGCCTTTTATTCGTGCTTTATTAGCGATGAAAACGCAATTTGAGGCGGGCGATCTTCATGTTTTTGTGGCAAATGAACAAGACAAAAATGACGTTGAGAAAAACTATGCACCGTTAATGAGGGCCACCTATGAAAGGTTTGGTTTTAAAATCAAGCGTGTTACGGGCATTATCACAACGAAAGCAAGGTCGGATGAGCAAGTCATGCAAGAAAAGGTTAATGGCATAGGGGTAATGACAACACCACCCGTTACCCAGCAACCAGAGATGCAAGAGCAAACACCTCCTCCTGTCACGCCACCATCTTCTTCAAACGGCAATTTTGATAAGTTCAAAAACCAACGACGCAACGGTGGCAGACGAAAAGCACCCGATTTACACGAAGATGGTTTTGGCGGGGTGCCAATTGCTGATGCGACGCTTTGTCACGAGGTTGACGTTGAGAACGATGAGGTAAAAGACGTTGTGATGGAAGGGTATATCTTTGATTCCGAGCTGCGTGAAATCCGTACGAAAGATGGGCGAGAGTTTACGATTTTCGAAGCAAAGTTTACCGATTACTCAGATTCCATGTATGTAAGCATGTTTGTGCGTGGCGACGAAATGAAAGCACACATCCCGAAAATTTTGAAAAAAGGAAATTGGGTGCGTGTCAGTGGAAAAGTAAAGTACGATGATTTCAAAAAAGAAGTGACGATGTCACTTGAAGGGGCGAAGTTAATTGATTCACCGACATCAGAGGTACGCATGGATCAAGCAGATGAGAAGCGCGTTGAGTTGCATTTGCACACGAAAATGAGTGCGATGGACGGGGTCACACACATTAGTGACTACATCGAAACCGCGGCGAAATGGGGACACAAAGCACTGGCACTAACCGATCACGGTGTCGTTCAAGCGATTCCTGAGGCTTATGCTGCAGCGAAAAAACACGGGATCAAAATGATCTACGGCTTAGAAGCAAATTTTGTTGAAGATCAACCGCTTATTGGTTGGAACGATGCTGACATAGAATTAGCAACCGCGACGTATGTCGTCTATGACGTTGAGACAACAGGTTTTTCAACCAATCACGACGATGTGATCGAAATTGCGGCAGTAAAAGTGCGTCGTGGTGCACTCATTGATGAATTTTCTGAATTTGTTAACCCACATCGAAAGTTATCGGAATTGACAACCAAGCTAACCGGTATTACCCAAACGGATGTCGATTCAGCCCGAAACGTTAAAGAAGTCATGGAAGAATTTCAAGCATGGATTGGCGATAGCATTCTTGTTGCCCATAACGCCGACTTTGATATGGGGCACTTAGAGGAAAACTTTAAAAAATTAAATTTGCCAAAACCAACGAACCCCGTCATTGATACACTAGCTCTGGCACGGGTGATGTATCACGCAGAGCTAGGTATTTACTGGAACTACGCAACCGATGAAAAAATGGATGAGAAGTTCAAGCGAAAAATGAAGCTGTTTAACTTAAAAGCACTCGCTCGTTTCTTCGCTGTTGAATTAACACAACATCACCGAGCGATTTATGATGCACGTGCAACAGCTGAAGCCTTTATTGGGATGTTAAACGATGTCGCAAAAATGGGAATCAAAACGCACGATCAACTAAACAGTTTAACGAAAGATAGCGGTGGTTACAAACTAAGTATTCCCACGCACGTCACGCTACTCGCAACCAGTGAAATCGGCTTAAAGAATCTCTTTAAAATAGTTTCTTTATCTTTAACAGACGATCTCTTTGGTGTGCCAAGAGTGAGACGTAGCGTCATCGAAACGTATCGAGAGGGGATCTTGGTTGGAAGTAGTTGTGTGAACGGTGAGGTCTTTCGAGCAGCTTTGGAGAAGCCGTACGACATTTTACAAAAGCGCGTTGCTTTTTATGACTATCTTGAAGTGCAACCGCCTGAGGTGTATTCACACCTTGAAATGATGAACGGCTCTGAACAAAGAGAGTATGTGCATCAAGCGATCAAAGACATTATCAAAGTGGGCCAGGAGCAAAGCAAAATTGTTGTGGCCACCGGTGATGTTCACCATCTTAACCCGGATGACCGGTTGTATCGGCGCATTTATACGAAAACGCCTGCTGTGGGTGGGGGTCGTCACCCCTTAAATCGCACTGAAATAGTAGACATTCCTAGTATGCACTTTCGGACAACGGATGAGATGTTGAACGATTTTGCTTGGTTGGGTGAAGATTTAGCTTATGAGATGGTTGTGACTAACACGAACAAGATTGCTGGTATGTGCGAGGAAATTGCGCCGATCAAGGATAAGCTGTTTGAGCCATCGGATACGTTTTTGGATGATCGTGGCATTCCGAGTGTCAAGGAAAAATTGGAGCAGATGTGTTACGAGCGTGTCTATGAGTTGTATGGCAATCCACTTCCTGAATATGTGAAGAAGCGTTTGGAAAAAGAGTTGACGAGTATTATTGGAAACGGGTTTGCGGTGATTTATTATATTTCACATTTATTGGTAAAGAAGTCACTGGATGATGGTTATTTGGTCGGTTCACGTGGGTCGGTTGGGTCTTCTTTTGTAGCGACGCTGATGGACATCACGGAAGTTAATCCGTTATCTCCTCACTATTTATGTCCCGACTGTCATTTTTCTACCTTTAAAATGAACGACGAGGAAAAGAAGGAATACGGGGTTCGAGATAATGAATTAGAGTTGCTAAAGATTTTGGATGTTTCGGAATCTGGCTTTGATTTACCGGATGCCACCTGCCCTGAATGTCAGGCGAAGTTGACGAAGGAGGGCCATGATATTCCGTTTGAGACGTTCCTAGGATTCAAGGGGGACAAGGTACCCGATATTGACTTGAATTTCTCGGGTGAATATCAGGCGAAAGCTCATTTGTATTGCCGGGAACTATTTGGGGAAAACTATGCCTTCAGAGCCGGAACGATTACGACGGTCGCAGCAAAAACGGCCTTTGGCTTTGTGCGTGGGTTTCTTGAAGACGAGAAGAAAACGATGCGCGGCGCAGAAATTGAGCGCTTAGCGATGAATTGTGAAGGGGTTCGCCGTTCGACTGGTCAGCACCCAGGTGGGATCATAGTTGTACCAGATTACATGGATATTTATGATATAACCCCCATTCAATACCCGGCGGATGATCGCGAGGCAACGTGGAAAACGACTCACTTTGATTTCCACTCGATTCATGATAATTTGTTGAAGCTGGATATACTGGGGCACGATGATCCCACGATGATCCGAACGCTTCAAGATTCGTCAGGGATTGATCAAAAGGAGATTCCGGTTGACGATCCTTTGGTTTATGAGTTATTCTATTCGACGAATTCACTAGGTGTCACGCCAGAACAAATCATGTCGGAGATGGGGACTTACGGTGTGCCTGAGTTTGGAACGTTTTTTGTCCGTGCGATGCTCAAAGAAACGAAACCCCAGACGTTCGCAGAGCTTGTAAAAATCTCGGGTCTTTCCCATGGGACGGACGTGTGGACGAACAATGCACAAGACTTAGTGAATGGTAAACACCCTGACTTTGGGAAAGTCGCTTTCAAGAACGTGATCGGTTGTCGTGATGATATCATGGTCTATTTAATGTACGGTGGTCTTGAACCAGCATTAGCTTTTGAGATTATGGAATTTGTGCGAAAAGGTTTGCCGAGTAAAGTACCTAATAAATGGGAAGAATATGTGGAAGCCATGCGCGAAGCAGGGATTCCTGAGTGGTACATTTGGTCGTGTGGGCAGATTAAATACATGTTTCCGAAGGCTCATGCGACGGCTTACGTGTTGATGGCAGTGCGGATTGCGTGGTTTAAGGTGCACAAGCCGATTCACTATTATGCGGCTTATTTCTCGAAGCGTGCGGTTGTGTTTGACATTGCGACGATGGTCGACGGAGCGGATGCGATTGCGTATAAGATCGAGGAGATTAATGCCAAAGGGTTTGATGCTGCACCAAAGGAAAAGGCATTGGTGACCGTGCTAGAATTGGCGCTTGAGATGACAAGAAGAGGAATGACGTTCAAGTTGCCTGACTTATATCAATCGGAAGCGACTGATTTTAAGATTACAGAAGATGAGCAGTCATTAATTGCACCGTTTGGTGCGATTGATGGTCTGGGTAGTAACGTTGCTGAAAAGATTGTCGAGGAGCGTGCTGAGAAAGCATTTTCAACGATCATGGAGTTTAAAAAGCGTACAAAGACAAACGGCACGATTTTGGAGTTATTGATCGGGATGGAATTCTTTGGTACAATGGACTACGGATCAGCAGCAGCGCTGAAAGAGCAAGTGGTGGCAGATGGACAAGGTAGTTTGTTTTAAAACGATGAATCACTGAAGTAAATAGGAACGTTGGTCGTAATTGAGGTTGAGGTGAAAGAAAGTGTTATTTAACATTTTGAAAAAAGATTTAAAACGCAAAAAAGTGATGAACTTAATTATCTTTATGTTCATTACATTATGTACAGTGTTTTTAGCGAGTAGCGTAAGTAATTTAATGGCGACAACAACAGCATTAGATTATTTTTCTGAACAAAGTAATTTGAGCGATTACTTTATTGTTGTCGGGGATCCTGAATCTGAATTAACAGATTGGTTAGAAGATGAGGAAAATGAAAATGTCATTGAATTCGTCATTGAGGAACTGATCAATTTAGACGCTGAGCGCATTTTAATTGGTGACACGGGGAATGAAATGGAAGGGATGATCATGCTCGCGAGCTTGCCTGTCGAGATGATTGTACCGTTGGATTTTTATAATGTTCCGTTTGAAGAATTAGAAAATGGTGAGATTGCCATCACATTCCGAGAAGCAAGGCAACATGACATTGAGATCGGTGATACGCTTTATATTGAAATTGACGATGTGACGCATGAGTTTGAAGTCGCTCACTTTGTCAAAGACATTATGTTTTTCCCGCGGCTATTTATTACGCAATACGACTTTGACCAAATCATAGAGGAAACGGAAGTTAGTCTTGTTTATACGTATATGATCAACGTTGATGACATAGATGAGTTTACAACTGAACTTAATCGTGAAATGATTAGTGGTCTTGGCACACGAGTAAGAGCAGAAATGTTTACCACAGGTTTCATGATTGAGCTGATGATGATGATCATCTTAGTTCTCATTGGTATGTGTTTGATTGTGATTTCATTTGTCGTTTTGCGATTTGCGATTGTCTTTACCTTGCAAGAGGATTTTAAAGAAATCGGCATTATGAAAGCCATTGGTTTAAAGGATAAAGAGGTTAAGAAAGTTTATATGATCAAATACTTTTTCCTTGCTCTTTTGGGAGCGATGTTAGGATTTTTCATTAGCTTTCCTTTCGGTGAGTGGCTCATCAGTGATGTGCAAGAAAACATTGCTTTTCCAGACACAGATGCCATGTTCTGGGCACGTGTAATCAGTACCGTTGTCATTGTTTCGCTCATTCTATTATTCAGTTATATGAGTACGAGAAAATTGAAGAAATTCACGGCGATGCAGGCAATTCGAAGCGGCGAAACAGGTGAAAGGTTCGATCAAAAAACATTGATTCATTTGCATCGACGAAAAAGAATGCCGGCGATTTTGTTTTTAGCTTTAAATGACGTGTTCAGTCAAATGAAGAGTTATTTGGTTTTGTTAGTTGTTTTTACATTGGGGTATCTATTAGCCGTTATCCCTTTGAATGCGAGCAACACACTTAGCTCGGAAAAGCTAGCAAGTTTAGCAGGGGTACCAATTGCTGATGTTACTTTCGATCAACTTGATTTTGAAACCACTCCGTTTGAGGGAAGGATCGAAGATTTAAGAGATGAGCTTGCTTCAATGGAAAGATTTTATCGCCATCGTGGCGTAGAAATGACGTTGCAAGCGCAAGTAACATTTGCTGGTATGCTTTATACGGATGAAGTTTATGAAGGGTTCATCGTTAACAATATTTCTCAGACCATTCGCTATTCACGTGAGGTAGACGGTGACGTTGCGATGTATCGCGGTTATGCACCAGAGGCTGAAGATGAAATTGCGATCACGACCAGAATGGCCTCGCAACTGGCGTTATACATTGACGATGAAATCAACCTTCATATTGACGGTGAAAGTAAGCGTCTTACCATTACGGGTATTTATGAATCTGATTTTGATTTTGGCATTTACCTCTACAACCGGCTCGTGCCAGATGTTTCAGAGGATGAGGATGAACGTGTTGATGTTTTTGTGTCTGGTAATGAATTTGCTTATCGTGTTGCGATTGAAGAGATTATCCAACCAAGCAGAGATCCAGAATCAAGCCACCTTGAGATCTTGAGGGGGGATATGCCGATACTTTATAACGAAGTTGCTTTAACAGAATTTGCGCTAGATGAACTCGGATTAGACATTGGTGATGAAGTAAACATCGCGATTCACGGTGAAAGTTATACGTTTTTAATTACCGGTAGCTATCAATCGTTAACGGACTTTGGGCTGAGTGTGTTCCTTTCTGAAGCCGTTGTTTTAGATGAGTTCACCGCGTTTAGTGTGTTTACTGTTCAAGGTGATTTTATTGATCAAGGAGACATCGAAGGGCAAATTGCTCGCATTGAAGAGCTGGGTGGTGACGACTCCATCACGATTAGTCTTGATGATTTTGTTGATCGCATCCTACTTGATGTCTCTATTATTGACACAGTGGGACAATTGATCTTACTCGTTGTTTTATTGGTAAACATTTTGATTATTGCCTTGATGGGTATCTCGTTTATGATGAGAGACATCAGACAGATTGCACTGATTAAAAGTTTAGGATTTAGAAGCCTAGCTATCAAAAAATGGCAAGGTTTAAGAATTTTGCTTATTATGATCATCTCACTTATTTTAGGAATTTTACTTGTTCCAAGTGCTAACATGATTGCCAGAATCCCATTTGGTGTTATGGGAGCGCCTGATATCGAATTGGTTGTGGATGAGGTGCAAGTTTATATGCTATATCCGATTATCTTTATCATTGTGACGATTTTAACCTTAACCGTTACAACGTTAAGCATAAAGAAAGTTGGTTTAACTGACTTAGGCGCTACTGATTAAACGAGGAGTGGAAATATGAGATTAGAAGAGAAAATTATAACTGAACTTGAAGGCATGAATTTAAACGGTGCAAAAATCCTAGATCTTGTGTTTGAAGAAGAATTAACAAGGATCAGCTTTGAGATTACGGATATGGAAATTGACTTCACTGCGACAAGCGAAGCTGAATTTAAAATAACGGCTTTGAAGCACTCAGGTCAACTATACACAGACAAAGCAACGTTGAGTAACTGTAAAGGGTGGGTGGAATATTTATGGACAACCATCTATCCCGTTCTTGATCAATATCAGGAGGAGTACGCGAAGGAAAGTCAAACCGTTGCCTTAACAGCCACTGCAAAGGCGAACCAAGAGACGGTATTGGAAGTGCGGAATTTGCATAAGTCGTATACGTTGAATAAAAGACAAAATAGAATCTTAAACGACGTAAACTTCTCGGTAACAAAAGGAGAGATGGTGGCCATTATGGGACCGTCTGGTTCTGGAAAGTCAACGTTGCTTTATGCTGTCAGTGGCATGGATGAAGCAACATCTGGAACGGTCATGTTTAATCAACGTGACATTAGTAAAATGAAACCAAATGAAATGGCAGACATTAGACTAAATGAAATGGGATTTATCTTTCAGCAAATGTATATGTTAAAGAATTTAACAATTTTTGATAACATCATTCTGCCAGCTTTCCAGTCGAAAGCTGTGAAGAAAAAATCAGATAGAAAAGAAAAAGAAGAATATGCAAAAGAACTCATGCGAAAAATGGGCATTATCGGCGTGGCTGATAATGACATAAACGAGGTTTCGGGTGGGCAACTACAGCGCGCTTGTGTGTGCCGTAGTTTAGTTAATCAACCGAAAATGATCTTTGCTGATGAGCCAACAGGGGCACTAAATAAACAGGCTTCTGCTGAAGTGTTAAAGGAGATTGTGAATGCAAATCGCGAGGGAACAACGGTTTTAATGGTTACTCACGATTCGAAAGTTGCTTCAAAAAGTGATCGCGTTATTTATATTGAAGATGGTGGCATTAAAGGTGACTATTATCTTGGGAAATATGAAGGTGAAAGACGCTTGAAATCACGTGAGCAAACGTTAAATCGCTGGCTTCAGGATATGGGTTGGTAATAATGTTTTAAAATTTTAAATACAGTGCTAACTGCTCGAACATGAGCATGTGGCGTTGTATTTTTTTTTACAAACATTGTTGGCAAGGTATTTAATGCAAACGCGTCAAAGGTATCACAAGCCAATAACAAGTCAAATACTTTCTAAAATCATCTCAAAAAACTGCTGAAAATTTATAGAAGACTGCTATTATTTTCTTAGTATTAGAAATTCTATTCATTATAAAATGAAGAAGATAGAGGAGAGTAGCAAAACGATGAATCAAAATAGGAACATAATATTTCTACTCAGTATGCTTGCACTTATTTTCATCTTAACTGCATGTCGTAACAATGACGATTTAAATGGGAATAACATCGACTCAGCAAATGGGACTCAGATGATATTTTGTGGTGCATCAGATCCTGAAAATGCCACTGTTCTTTCTGAAGAAGAAGCGTTGTCTTACTTAGCACTTGTGAATAGGTGTTATCGAGTAGCTAGTGACTTTTCACCCGAGGACTTATCGGTTGTTAACGTAGAAAGTGTGCGGGGACCTCATGACGACCATCATTTATTAAGAGAAAGTGCGGCACGTGCTACCGAAGCGCTGTTTCAGGCTGCTTTAGAAGATGATTTTTCTTTGGTGGCAGCAAGTGGGTATAGGTCCTATGATTTACAAACCTTTTATCACAATCACGCGATCGATAGCTGGGGACTTGAAGAAGCACGACGTCGAAGTGCCATACCGGGCCATAGTGAGCATCAATTAGGGCTTGCTTTGGACTTGACCATTTCTGAACTTGGATACGAACTAGTTCCAATTTTTTCTGAAACATCAGCAGGAAGATGGGTCAATGAACAGGCGCATCGCTTTGGCTTTATCGTTAGTTTTCCTGATGGACGGGAAGCAGAGACGAGCATTGTTTACGAACCGTGGCATATTCGCTACGTTGGCGTCGACGTTGCAACGGAAATTTTTTATGCCAATCAAATTTTAGAAGAATTTTTATGGCACAGCAACGCATTCATGGAATAGGAAATATTGGGAGGTTATTGTTTTGAAACGTTTAATGTATTTATTTCATGTGTTTATTTTGTTAATTTTAATGGGATGCACAGTTATATCCGACAACAGCACAACGAGGAATGCTTCTTCAAGCTCGGCACCGCGTGAAGAAACTGAAGTCAGAATTCAATTTGCTGGCGATATCTTTTTACATCAACGACCATTAGATGTGGCACGTCAAGAAGGAAATAGCTTTGATTTCAACCCTTTTTTAACCCACATTCGACCTTTTATCAATGGTGATTTGGCCATTGCTAATCTGGAATCACCCGTTGATGCAAGAGGAAATAACGACCAAATTTCCAGTTTTCCAAATTTTAATGCCCCCTTTGAAATATTGGAAGCCATTGATTATGCCGGCTTTGATCATCTCATTACGGCAAATAATCATTCTTTTGACTTTGGCTTCGAAGGGCTCGTGAATACGGTTAATAATATTGAGCGTGTAGGTCTCACTCACACGGGAATGAATGTCGATAGGGACGATTTAAATACACCTACGATCCTAGACGTAAACGGCATTCAAGTCGGCATCCTTTCATATACGGATTCCGTTAACGGGTTAGAGCATTTAGTGCCTGAGGCATCACGTGCGTATGCCGTACGTCGCTTTAGGTCAGATTCTTTGGATGACATTCCTAGGATCACACAAGACATGGCCGATTTACGAGAAGCAGGTGTTGAATTAGTGATTGTTGCCTTGCATTGGGGTGACGAATACGTTGATGCACCAACTGACATGCAGCGACAAATAGCAAGGGCACTTGGTGATGCGGGGGCAGATGTTATTATGGGGAAGCACTCTCATACGGTACAGCCGATAGAATGGCATTATCGTGAAGACGGTACGCGTGCGCTCATCATGTATTCGTTAGGAAACTTTTTAGCGGATCAAACGGGGTTAACGGATTCAGTGTTAGGTGCACATGATTCAGGTATTGCAGAACAAATTGATCCTCAAGCTAGCAACTTATCAGGCATCCCATTTCCTGGAAGAACGCAATTCGGTATGCTAGTTAGCTTGCAAGTGACCAGAGATGCAGAAGGAACGATTAGCTTGGAGACTGTTGAAGTATTGCCGACACTATGTATGCGAGACTATGATGGTAATACGTTAGGAACCATCAATGGTGTCAGTGTGATGCCACTTGTTGATGGCGAACTCCCTGAATTTGTTACTTGTGAAGCACTTCGAAATTGGGGAAGGGTTGCTTATCAGCATGTGGTAAGGATAGTGGGTGAAGAATTTGTTAGACCGACGACCACTGAATAACGATCTGGTGTCAAAGATGAATTTCATGCGATTATCCGCTTTTAAAAGGAAATCTTGTTGATAAAGGGTGTTATGTCTGGTATAATTAGGTATATAAAACAAGTTTGAAAGGTGGTAATCGATATGTCTTCAACGAAAGATTCGATTAAAAAAATGCTAGAAGAAAAGCGTCAAGGAACGAAAAATCAAGGTTCAAAAAAGCGCGCGGATAAAAACATGGCTGGGAATAGTCAAACGAGCCGAAGCCAGCGTAGCAGTAGTTCTTCGGTAAATAAATCGGTTTAATAATAATGAAGATGAAAACTAGGCTTGCAACCTAGTTTTTTATTGAAAATTTTTCAAAAAGGATTGACAGATGAGTGGTGGTTGGCTATAATAACATTATTAGACCGTTGGTCGGTCTATAACAATTCCAAACAAGGAGCAAGCACTATGAGTAGAAAAATACAACCGGAACAAACGAAAGCGAACATCCTAGCCGTATCAGAAAAACTGTTCATCGAAAAGGGCTATGAAAAGACGACGACACAGGAAATTGTGGATCTTACCGGCTTATCAAAAGGGACGGTTTTTCATCATTTCAAAACGAAAGAAGAGATTTTACTCGGTGTCCTTAATCAACACATGGATACCTCCATCGCTGAAATCGAGGAATGGCTAGCTGGGATGACAGGGATGACGGCACGCGAGAAATTGATGCGGTTATTCGATGAGCCTGATGCGACACCAGAAGAAGAGCGTGAAACGATGCTATTTCGGATGGCGATTATGACGCAAAGTCCCCATATTCACATGGCAGAAATTAAAAAAAGCCACCACCAACTAGCACCTCTCATTGCCGATTTAATGCGAGAGGGCATCGAAGACGGTTCGATTAACACGGCGTTTCCCGATGAATGTGCGCAACTGTTTATGTTGTTTTATGCCATTTGGACGGATCCGATGACCCTTGCATGTACACTAGCAGAGCTAGAGCAAAGGTTGAGATTTATTCAGCATACGATGAAAGTCCTCGGCGTAGACATTGTGAGTGAGAGATTCATGACAGACTGCATGACGTTTGCTGAGAATTTATTGAAAGAGGAAAATTAAAAATGACATTTACAGAACAAGAAAAATTAGAATTACAAACAGCAGGCGTAGAGCCGACGCTGAATAAGCCGATCACAACGAAGTTTTTGCTTACGTTCACGATTCCAACGATCATTTCGTTTGTGTTGATGGCGATCTTTGGGATGGTTGACGGGGTCTTCGCTTCGCGTGGGATTAGCATTGAGGCATTGAGTGCGGTTAATTTTGTCATGCCATTTATGAACGTTTCGATGGCGATTGGATCGATGCTAGCGATGGGAGGAGCAGCACTTGTTGCGAAAAAGAAAGGAAAGGGGCTAATCAGCGAAGCACGAGAGAATTTTAGTTTGATTGCTTTTGTTACGTTTAGCTTGGGTCTCATCATATCGGTTTTTGGTTGGCTATTTAGAACAGAGATATTAGAGCTATTAGGCACCGACCCGTTTGTTTTTGATTTAGCGTTAGCCTACATTGGTCCGCTTATTTTGATGTCACCGTTGATAATGCTCGGGTTTGTTTTTACGCAGTTTTTGATTGCGGAAGGAAAGCCGGTGTTGGGGATGATTTCAACGGTATCCGGTTCGATCGTCAGCACCTCATTAAACGCGTTGTTTATCTTTGGCTTAGAACTAGGAATCATGAGTTTAGCGTGGGCATCCGCCATTGGGTTTTCTGTTCCAGCGGTGATCGGACTTTTTTATTTCACTCTGAATCGCAACGGAACGATTTATTTTGTGCGCCCGAAATGGGACTTCAAAGCACTTAGTAGATCTTCGATGAACGGCGTTAGCGAGATGGTGACGATGTTATCTGGTAGTGTCACAACGGCAGTGATGAACAATGTATTAGTTGATCTTGTTGGGTTTGAAGGGGTAGCAGCAGCAGGAATTGTAATGGGCATCCAGTTTATTTTCGTTTCACTGTTTTTAGGTTATTCAACAGGTGTCGCACCGATTGTTAGCTATAATTATGGGAAAGAACGAAGTGACAAACTAGTCAAACTGTATAAGAAGAGCTTAATCATTGTGGCTGTCCTTTCGCTGATTGCCATTGTCTTTGCGGTTGCGCTCGCGGGATTACTTGCGCAGATTTACGTACCTGCTGGAACACCTGTTCATGTGATGACCGTAAGAGGGGTCAGGCTAGCGTCGATCGGGTTCTTATTAATGGGGTTCAACGTCTTCGCAACCAATTGGTTTACAGCATTTAACGACGGGTTAGTATCGGGGGTAATGTCGTTCATGAGAACAATGGTCTTTACCGTGACACTGCTCGTAACTT
>Ga0131853_10002355_pt1 | contig 33776 bp, 30 predicted proteins | sample TergutLab28metaG_FD_92764 | JGI IMG/M metagenome (GOLD analysis project Ga0131853, IMG submission 92764) | Labiotermes labralis P1 segment gut microbial communities from Petit-Saut dam, French Guiana - Lab288 P1 (version 2) (version 2) | ecosystem: Host-associated > Arthropoda: Insects >... | reverse complement strand
TTGGGTCATGTTGGCGATATAGATGTCGCCCTCGATGATGTGTTGAATCATGCGGTCAATGGCGTGTTTGTAGGCCTCTTTCTCGAAGTTGGGTTGTACGTGGATGTTACCTGTTGCTTGCTCGGGGAGTGTGGGTTTTGGGTTTGCGATCCTGTCTTGGAGGGACTGGACGGCAGTGCCCGGGTTTTGTAGCTTACCGTTTGCAATCAGGTGAATTTGCCGCGCCTCGTGGTCTGCGATAATGAGTTGGTCGTAAAAGTGTAGAATAGCTTCCGGGAACTCTGACTGTGTATCGCGGTTGTAGTCGTAGGAGAAAAAGCCAATCGCCCCATCCACGAGAGGTAAGTGGGTGGGGTTTTCTTCGGCATTTGTTTTCAAGTAGGCGTTTAGGTACGCAGAGAAATCTTCCTCGTGAGGTTCGCCGTTTATCCAGAGCCGGCTTTGGCGCTTTTCCAGCTTGAGATAGGGTGCGCGCCCGATGATGGAAAAGCGTCCCAGCTTGTTTTGCAGGGAGGATTCCAGGATAACGCTATCTATCTCATCCGCGAAATGGGCGAAGATATCTTCGATTGGGATGTATTCGTCAAGGGTTTTGATGCTACGCATGTTGATTCCACCAGTCATTGCAGATGTCTAGGAAGTTTTGCAAAAGGGCATGTCCATGTTCGGTGAGGATGGCTTCCGGGTGGAACTGCACTCCATAAAGCGGGCGTTCTTTATGTGAGATCGCCATGACAGCGCCATCATCGGCGGTTGCGTCTATGTGGAAGGCGTCGGTGATGGAGCGCTCCTCTGCCACAAGAGAATGATACCGGGTGACGGAAAAGGAGGGCGGGAGATCGCGGAATAGACCGCGACCCGTATGCGTGATGGGGGTCACTTTCCCATGCATGGGGCGATTGCCTTTCTGTACCGTACCTCCAAACACATGGGCGAGGATTTGGTGGCCGAGACAGACGCCCAGTATGGGGATTTTATCGCCGTATGTGCGGACGATTTGGAGGGAGGCCTCCGCTTCCTCCGGCTTTCCCGGGCCGGGGGATATGATGATGCCGCGGACGCCTTGTAAGTCCAAAGTATCCGGCGATATGCGGTCGGCGCGGTCTATGACGATGTCACAGCCTAGCTCCCGCAAATAGGCGACTAGGTTGTAGACGAAGGAGTCTTTGTTGTCGATCATGTAATACATAGGGATAGCCTCTGGTGTTGTGTGTAGGGGCGGATTCCATATCCGCCCTCGCGGAATTATCGGCATGGTCAGGGCGGATATGGAATCCGCCCCTACGGGGGTAACGGAAATGCGGAACGGTTTAGAACCGTTCCCTACGGGATTGGTGATGGTTCGGACGGAACGGTTTAGAACCGTTCCCTACGGGATTGGTGATGGTTCGGACGGAACGGTTTAGAACCGTTCCCTACGGGATTGGTGATGGTTCGGACGGAACGGTTTAGAACCGTTCCCTACAGGGTTTGTGTTTGTTCGAGTTCTGTTTTGAGATCAATCACCCTCCGATGCAAAAGGGGGTGTACGTAGTAAGGGTTCAGTTCACAGAGCGGGACTAAAACAAACAACCGCTCGTGCATACGTGGATGGGGGAGAGTGATGTGTGGGTCGTCTGTGATTTGGTCGTCATAGGTCAGCACGTCAATGTCTATCGTACGCGCACCCCAGCGGACTTCTCGGGTGCGTCCGAGGGATGCCTCGATTTGGAGCAGATAGGTCATCAACTCGTGGGGAGAGAGGGTGGTTTCGGTCTCGACAACGCAGTTTTGGTAGTCGTCCTGAGGGATATCGCTGATGGGTTTTGTGGTGTAGTAGCTGGAGCAACGGAGGACGTTTAATGCCTCAGAGGGGAGGTTTGCAATGGCTGTATTGAGGGTGTTCTTTGGATCACCCATGTTTGCGCCAAGCCCTAGATAGACCTTGTTCCACTTTCGTGACACCTCAACTGCCAAATTCCGCACAGACTGCCCGATAGGCGCCCAGGGTTTTTCGATGGTCACCGTGATTGCCCGTACCAATGGGAAGGTGTGCAGGATTGCAGACGCGATTTGCTCGGCACAGGTCTCGATGAGCTGATGGGTGCTTGTTGTCATGAGATCACGGATCTTTGCGCAGACCTCGGCGTAGTTTACGGTTTTGCTGAGATCATCCGTCTGCCCGGCGGGACGGAGGTCTAGTTGGAGCGTAGCCGAGACGAGGAATTTTTGCCCGAGGGTGGTTTCGGCCTCCAATACGCCGTGGTTTGCGAAGATTTCGAGGGCGGTGATGTGGATTTTGTCCATGGGGTGTACCTGCCTTACGTATATTCTGCCAAGAATTCCATCGCCTTATCTTCGCCTTGTTCGATGGCGATTTCAACGGCGTGTTTGGCGGTTTCGAGGAGATGCTCGGATTGTTTGCGGAGGGTGAATGAGGATTGGATGAGGGCGGCGATTTGAGATTGGGCTTGCATGTCGATGACCGGGATTAAAACCTCCGCTATTTCTGATGGCTTCCAATGTTGAATAATTGAACCACCGGCGTCCCTTTCTGCCTGAAGTTGAACGATTGGTGAATTCAATACAAGTGTCAGGTAATCAGGCAAGACACTGCCATGTTTGATGTTAAGATGCAACAACGCGCCTGATGTTATAAATTGCTTGTCCTCTTCGACTTTGTATGCAATGCCAACGCTCCCATCTTTAGAGAGCAGTATGGTGTCTTTCCGAGGGTACAACTCTTCCATATTCGGCACAATGTCCTGGGGTATCTTTATTGTAGGATCTGAAATACCGTATTTGTTTATGTCACTCACACGCACAAACGGGACACCTTCATCGCCATAACAGGCGCTTCCGGGCTCGATTGATTTTCTTATTGTTGCGATGTTGCCTAATTTTTCTGGATGAAACGTTTTGATTTTATCAAGTAAGGAATCATATTTTTCTTGATAATACTCACTATCTAACCGTCCGCTTACGCTGAAACTTTCGGATAGCGTTTTGACTGCTACACTCTCACTAGGTGGTGTGAAGTTTTGCATGTTGAGGGCACTAAGCAAGAGATTTTCCGCTTGGGCATATGCAGCGGTGGATTGGGACAGGCTGAGTTCTGACCGCACGATTAAACTGCTGATTTTTTTATAAAACGTTTCGCTATACTGTGGGATAGGTATGTAACAAACATCATCAACATTTAGTTTCGGCTGTACATTTCCACTCATACGCCTTAACACCAGATTTCTTGCAAATATTGTATTCAAATAAGTCAAGATATAATGCTTTTGCGCCAGTGTGTACTTGCGTAGTTTAATGCCGATATTGTTTTCGCTTATATTGCACTTTCCAACACTTGCATTCACTCGTGCAAAGCACCCAATATTACCGACTTTCGATAGAACCAAATCATCCAGATCTAGTTGTGAATTTTTTAATCTATCATTGTCAGCATTAGAGATATAGACTATGTTTGATGTATCAATGTAAAATCCATTCTTAATATTTTCAATTCTTACAAATGGAATGCCTCTTTTTTTCAGATAAGCTTCACTTTTTAATGTTGACCCAAAAGGACCGCTTACCACTTGCGTTGTTTTTAGTAAAAAGTGGGGGGATTTACGAATTGTATGATCAATGCTTCTGGCATAGGTATCAAAGAATTCGGCGTCAATCCTTAAAATGGAATTGTCCTTGCCTAATTCATGCAACATAACCTCTCCAGCTTCCAATTCGCCCAACAGCCTGTTATACTTTCCCTCATCAAATGGCGTTGGGCTTAGCGAAAAAAACTTAAGTCCTCTCGTTTGGCAAACTCAATAAAGGCCTCCGCAATTCCATCTTGTGTTTCGCCATCGTGATTATACAGGTCATGGTCAACGATAACATGATTATGCTTGTCCAGCCGATTTGCGCCGTCTTCGTCTTTTAGAAGGATTTTGTCCCCGCTATTATCCTTGCTGGGCGTTTGCATTGTTGCAAAGAAGATGGGGTAATCCTCTTTGCGGGGGCAGAGTTTGTCATCCCACTTTTGCACGAATAGCACACTTGTTTTTGTACCCGTGTGGGGCTTGAACACATTTCCGTGGAGACCGACAACAGCAAGGATTCGGCAATGCTCGGCTATGTACTCGCGGATATACTTATCACTGGAATTATTAAACCGCCCTTGGGGCAACACAACGGCCATGCGTCCACCGGGTTTTAAGAATTTTAAATTGCGCTCAATAAACAGGACATCCCGCCCGACTTTGTTTTGGTACTTACCGTTTGACTTCTTGCCCAAATCATACTGCATGATGATCTGATTTTCCTTGATATCCCCCGCAAAGGGTGGATTTGCCATGACTAGGTCAAAATCAAAGGAGCTAAAATTCTTAGAACCTGGTGACTGCAATCGACGCAGCTTTTTGAAGCTTTTGTGATAGATATCATTCCAGTGCTCTTGCTTTGTGATTTCCGGCCAGCGCAAATAATCAAGGGTGTTTAGGTGCAATACGTTGGTTTGTTCGTCGCCTCCAATTGCAATCAAGTTTAAGGTGCGAGCCACGCGTACCGCTTTTTCATCAAAGTCAATGGCGAATACATTGTCTCGCACAAAATCTAACTCTGCTTGGGTTGTAACTCCTTTGCTTTCGCTATTGGTGTTGATGCCGCGCCAGGCGTGAAAAATCGAGTGAACGGGAAAGCCGGAACTGCCGCAAGCGGTGTCGATGATTTTATCATGAACGCTGGGGTTCATCATCTTGACGCACATATCAATCACATACCGGGGCGTGAAGTATTGGCCTTTTTCGCCCTTTTGGGATTTGCTCATCAGGTATTCAAAGGCATCATCCATTACGTCCATATTGTTGTTGAACAATTTTATGTCTTGTAAAGTAGAAACGCACACCGCGAGATGCGAGGGGGATAGCGCAATTTTTGCATGTTCGTCGAACACGCCCTCCCATTCTTTGTTGGCTTTATCGAAAAGGCTTTGAATTTTTCCTCTGATTTCCACATCACTGTCGCCTGTGTTGCGGAACTGCAAATATGCTTTCGGGTTGTTGGCACAGAGGAACTCGTCATATAGTTTTGCAAAAATAAGCTTGAAAATTTCCTCGAAACTATCCACTCCGGCGTTTGCCAGCACCTCATCTTCCACCTCTTGGATCAAGTCGCGCAGAGAGCGTTGTTCTTTGCTGATTTTATCCCGCATTTCCAAATCTGCATAAGTAAATTTTTCATTGAGAATATCGGATAATTTTTGGTTGGCGTTTGGAATATCGCTGATTGCCTCAAAGAAGTTTGGGTCTTTGCGATTGTAGTATGAAATCTTTTCACCATTTGTCCATATGCCAATAGGCGCACCTGTGGCGTTACAATAAGATTTCAGCTGCTCCTTACCCTCGGATAGCTTTGTCTTTTTGAGTTCAACGATAATATATGGAACATCGGGGCGATCTTTGTGTGAGATCACAATGTCTGCCCGCTTGGTCTCGCTGCCTATGTGGATTGGCGCTTCAAGGGACAGGCGATTTGCGGGGTATCCGTATTCATGCATAAGCTTATGGATATAAAGCTGCCGTACCGCCTCTTCCGGGGTTAGTTTGATGGCTTTGTTGCGTATCTGGCAAGTGATGTAGGGCTTGCCGTTTTTATCATAAATGAGACTTTCTATATGCGCCTTTGCGCCCGGCGAAAATAGGGTGTCATCATAGTTTTCGTTTTTGAATAGGCTGTTTAATCTCATGGTGGCTACCTGTCCCTTTACTTGTATTACCGCACGATCGCGTCCGCCATCCGGGCGGCGCGTTTGTTTTGTAGGACGTCATGGACACGGATGAACGCACAGCCATGCTGCACCCCGAGCACCGTTGTGGCGACTGTACCCTCTACCCGCTCATCCACCGGTAAATCCAGCACATGCCCAATAAAGCGCTTGCGGGAGGCGCCCAGCATGATGGGATAGGGTAGGGCGGTGAAGAGGGAGAGATTGCGCATGATTTCCAGATTGTGTTCCGCGTTTTTAGCAAAGCCGAGGCCGGGGTCTAGGATGATTTTGTCCGGGCTGACACCAGCCTCAAGCAAAATTTGGACGCTTTCGTCTAAGTCTGCCATGATATCCAGCAGGAGACTATCGTAATCCATGTTATCCCGACTGTGCATGGCGCAACAGACTGCACCGTATTTGGCGCAGACTTTGGCGAGCGCGGGATCGTCTTTGAATCGGGCGGTGTCGTTAATCAGTGCCGCGCCCCTTTGTAGTACTGCTTCCGCGACGACTGCCTTGCGGGTATCGACTGAGATGGGGACATCTATCGCATCAACTAAGGCTTCCAACACAGGGATCACGCGCCCAAGCTCCACCTCCGCCTCCACAGGGACATGTCCCGGACGGGTGGATTCTCCGCCGATTTCGATGATATCCGCGCCGTCCGCTACCATTTGCCGGGCGCGGGCGACTGCGTGTTCGACGGTGGCGTAAGCCCCACCGTCTGAAAAAGAATCGGGAGTGAGATTTAGGATGCCCACGATGAAGGTGCGTGTGCCTATGTCAAAATGTGTGTTGCCAATTTTCATGGAGTACACCCGGTTTCTAGTGTGATAGGAGTTGATTCTGCTTGTCCGCGTCCCATTTGCAATCGGCAGACGCAGTGCAGGCATAGCAGGGTCTGGACAGCTTGTCCGCACGGTAGAGCAGGTTGGGGAAGGCGCGCGTATCGGGTACGCCTAGGCGGTGGTGCAGGATGGCCTCGCAAATGGCGGTAATTTTCTCTTCGGTAAACCCGCAGTCCCGCAATATTTGGGCGGCGGGTTCGATGGCCGATTCGTTGTGGGGGATGCCTTCTATATGCTGTTTCCATTTGGTGATGTCATGGAGCAGGGCGGCGGCGTAGATGTGCTCTTTGGGGAAGTTTAAACTCTCCTCCAAATTGATGATATAGGCAATCCGCGCCACGTCTAGTGCGTGGGCGAGATCGTGTTTGCAAAACTGTCTGTCCACCTCGCTGGCATGGTTTTGCTGCATGTTCTCTAAAAAGAGCGGGTGGTTTAAAATTGCATTCACTCGCTTCATGTATGCAACATGCCCAGCGCCTCTTTGCGAAGCGCCGGGTCTTCTTTTAGTTTACCTCGTAGTGCCGTCGTCACAGTCTTCGCACCGATTTTCCGTGCGCCCCGCATGGACATGCACATGTGCTCCGCCTCGATCACCACTGCCACGCCGGATGCGTGGGCTTCCCGCTCAATGAGATCCGCGATCTGCGCCCCCATCTTCTCCTGCAACTGGGGACGGCGGGCGTATAGCTCCACAACTCGGGCGAGTTTGCTCAGTCCCAGTAAGTGTCCCTCGGAGGGGATGTAGCAGACATGCGCCACGCCGTAGAAAGGGAGCAGGTGATGCTCGCACATGGAGTGGAAGGGGATATCCCGGACGACTACCATCTCGTCGTGGAAATCTTCGTCAAAGAACTTGAGTACTTCCTTTGGCTCGGCGTGGAGGCCGGAAAAGACCTCTGCATACATGTCCGCCACTCGCTTGGGGGTCTCTTTTAGCCCCTCCCGGGCGGGGTCTTCACCGATGGCGTGGAGTAGCTCGGTGATCGCTTCTTCGATGCGCTTTTTATCGACCATGATTGTGTCCTCATTTTGATAATTGGTATAGTGAGCATGTACCACTATATCGTATCATATTTTGCCTTGCGGGACAAGGGGGAGATGCTGGAGAGGAGTAGGTAAAAGCGTTGTAGGGGCGGATTCCATATCCGCCCAAGTAAAATTACCATTCATACACAGGGCGGATATGGAATCCGCCCCTACGTTTGCGGGAGAGACCACCCCGTCAGGCTTCGCTTGCCACCCCTCCAAGGAGGGGAATTTGGATGTACCGCGCCCTTAATTCCCCTCCTTGGAGGGGTGGCCGAAGGCCGGGGTGGTTGCCCCTCCGAGGCAGGTCGTGCCGGGGTGGTTAATGCGGTAACACGATTTGCATGGTCAACACATTGCCCTCACGGCTTGCCGTAAGCTTGCCGCCCATACGCTCAGTGAGCTCCTTTGCGATTGCCAGACCCAAACCCGTGTTCTGGTTGTTGCGAGACGCATCAGAGGTATAAAATCGCTCAAAGATATGCTCCACGTCGATCTTGTCCAAGCCATCCGCTTGATTGGAAATCTCGATCTGGTTTCCGGCCAGACGGATGCGCAGATATTCTTTTCCGTGGATGCAGACGTTTTTCAGCAGATTCTGCAACACACGTTGGAGCGCGTCCGGGTCACAGCGGTAGATGACAGGCGTGTCCGGGATGTCTGCGTCTACCCTAAAACCCTTATATTCCAATTCCCTGTATGCCTCCGAAAGCGCGTCCCGCAGGGTGTTTGCGATGTTGACATCTTGTATCTCAAAGCTTGTATTGCCCTCAATGATCTTGGCAAATTCAAAGAGATTGCTCATGAGTACCGAAAGGCTATCCAGTCGTCCCCGGATGATTTCCAGAAACCGCGCCCGTGTTTCCGCATCAAGGTCGGCGGATTCCAGCATTTGCAGGTAGCCCCGGGCTGCTGTGAGGGGGGTGCGGAGGTCGTGGGAGATGTTGGTGATGGCGCGTTTGAGTGCGGCCTCGGTGCGTTGGGCTTGGAAGTGATCCTGCCGGTTCTTTTTCAGCATGGCGTTGATGCTTTGGAGCAGATCGGAGATAGACCTATCAAAGGTGCGTGTGCGCAAGCGGGCATTGGTGTCTGTATGTGCAATATCCGACAGCTTGTTACTGAGCTGTCGGATATCACGTTTTAAGAGAAACAAGCGCAGCAAACAAAGGGCAAGCAATATGCCGAGGGTGATGCAAAGAATCAGAGTAATGTTCATCTTGCCGCCTTTCCAGTACGTAGGGGCGGGGTTAGCCCGCCCGTTGGGGTATACGCTGTAGGCTCTGTAGGGGCGGCAATCTGCCGCCCGTGTGCCCTTTGGCTCCTTTTGTAAAGGAGCTGTCAGCGTAGCTGACTGAGGATTGCCTTTCAATGTCCTTAATTCCCCTCCTTGGAGGGGTGGCAGGTCGTGCGGTGGTGGTTGTTACAAATCCTCCGTCAGGCTTCGCCTGCCACCTCCTTTACAAAAGGAGGCTTTGGTCTTGCCGCCCCTACAGCTCACCATCAATCAATTCGCGCTTCTTCTCCGTTTCAATACAGCGGAAACTGCGAACGATATAATCACGCCGACGATAAGAGCCACAACAAGACGTACGCTAAAATTTAGATTCGATATTTGAAATAATGTATTGTTGCCAAGGTCTAAGACCCACATAACTAACGCTACGATACCCGCGGCTACTAGACCAGCAATTTCGCCAAGAAAGGAATTCTTCATATTATTTAATCTCCGCCTTTCGGAACATAGCGATACCTGCTGCTGAAGATAGCGCCATCCAAGCCGCGCCCGCGCCGAGTATGATTAGGATGTTGTAAGCATCTATTTGGATTAATGAGCCTGCCCGGTGTATGTTTGACATGAGGTCAAAGTGAAGTAACCAAGAGAGGTTGATATTGATCAATGCTGCAATGATAGCGATGATAGTGGGTAGCAAAATAAATACAAAATAAAGCTCTGTCAGAACAGCAGGTTTCTTGATAGCGAGCCCCAAGAAAATTGCCAGACAGCCTAAGGAAATCAGCAAAAACAGTTGTAGCCCCAAGGCTTGGAGTAGGCTTGCCCAAAATCCTGGGGACACAGCGCCAAAGCCGCCGATGATAGTTGCGAGCAGCGTACCAGCCCCTACATAGAGCAGAAACAGCAGGGTGATTAAAATAGCCATTTCGATCAATTTAGAAGCATATAGCTTTGTGCGTGACATGCCAAAGGCGATGTCGTTTTTCACGGTTTTGTCCGTAAAGATTGGAACTGCGACGCAAAATACGAGGGGAAGCACGAGGATGGTTAATAAGAAATGCGGGATTTGCATTAAAAAACCAATACCATTTACGCCATTTATAATTGTCGGCACTATAATATCTACGCCGTTTAAATTGAATGTACCGCGAATGGGTGGCTCAGTCAAGTGCACTAGTACGATCAAGCCTATGCTGGCGATGAGTGCCACGGCAAAGGTAGCATAGATAACCCAGCTTTTTCTAATTCTATAAAAATCTGCCCGAATGAGATTCATCATGATGCGCTCCCCCCTATGACTTTGATGTAATAATCTTCCAAACTATCTCCAACTTCTTGGATGGAGGCGACACGGATGCCTGCTTGGTTGAGGCGGAAACTCAATTCCGCCGGGTCGTCTAGGTACTCATAGACCCGCAGTTCGTTATCAGAGACCTGCTTATAGTTGCGGATGCCCAAGGTGGTTTCCAATACCACGGCAGCCTTTGCCGCGTCGTTCACGGTAATGGAAAGTGCCCGTTTGCATTCTTCGTAGAGTTCTTCTTCCGTCAGTGTTTTGAGCAAACGCCCGTGGTGGATGATGGCGTATTTGTTGGCAACTTGTGCAAGCTCTGTGAGGATATGGCTGGAGAGGAGGAGGGTAATGCCCTCTTGGTTGAGACGCTTGATGAGGTCTCTCGTCTCCACAATGCCTGTGGGGTCAAGGCCGTTGATGGGTTCGTCTAAGATCAGAAAATCCGGATGGCTAAGGATGGCGACTGCGAGGCCTAGCCGCTGTTTCATGCCCAGTGAGAAGTCTTTGAACTTCTTTTTCCCTGTGTCTGTCAGCTTGACGATCTCCAAGACTTCCCGCACTCTGCCTTTTTCCGGGATGCCCCGTTGGAGGCGGTAATACTCCAAGTTCTGCTCCGCTGTCAGATTGTGGAACAGGGCGGGTGTTTCGATGACCGATCCCGTGCGGGTTCTGGCGGCGGTGAGTTTTGCCGGCGTGGTCGTGCCGAAGAGTTCGATCTCGCCGCTGTCGGGCCTAGCCAGGGATGTGATCAGGCGCATAAAGGTGGTTTTCCCTGCGCCGTTTTGCCCGATGAGACCAAAGATGTCGCCTTTTTCAATGGTAAGGCTCACATTGTCTACAGCAAGTTTGCCGCCGTATGACTTGGTCAGATTTTTTGTTTGTAATACTGTCATGTTTTGCTCCCCTTCTGTTTGAGTTGGCTTTATTCTAAGGGAGAAGTCTTACTTATCTATAAGTTAAGTCTTAAAAAAGTCTTAAACTTTTGACCCTAGGCTCCTTTTGTAAAGGAGCTGTCAGCGAAGCTGACTGAGGATTGTCCTTAATTTCCCTCCTTGGAGGGGTGGCAGGTCGTGCCGGGGTGGTTGTCAGAAATCCTCCGTCAGGCTTCGCCTGCCACCTCCTTTGAAAAAGGAGGCTTTGGGGCGGGACGCCCGGGTGTACCCGCGGGGCATGATATGCGTCCCCTACGGATTATTCCGCCATCTTAAACCCAATGCCCCATACGGTCTGGATGTACTCTGTATCAGGTGAAATCCCATGGAGTTTTCCGCGCAATTTGCTGATGTGGACGTTGATGGTGTTGTCGTCCCCCCAGAATTCACCGCCCCAGACGCTTTCGTATAGGTTGTTTTTGGTGAACACTTTATTGGGGTGGGACATCATCAGTCGCAGAATCTCAAACTCCCGCTTGGATAGTCCGGCGCGCTTGTCGCCGATGAATGCGTCAAAGCTGTCCAGATCAAGGGTGATATCCTTGTGGCGGAGTTGTGCCGTCTCTGGCTGTTTGGGTGCGGCACGGCGGAGTTGTACGTCGATGCGGGCGAGTAGTTCGTTGTTGTCGAATGGTTTTGCGATGTAGTCATCCGCGCCGGAGCGCAGTAGTTGGGTTGTGGTTTCTTTGTCTGTCCGGGCAGTCAGGACGATGACGGGGATGGATAAGCTGCCCCCGCGGATTTCTGCCAGCACCTCCTCGCCGGTCTTGCCGGGGAGCATGAGGTCGAGCAGGATTAATGCGAAGTCGCCTTGGGGCAAAAGAAGCAATGCCTCCGTGCCGGAATAGGCGGCGGCGGGTGCGTAGCCGTTTTGCCGCAAGAGGTCGCAGAGTAGGCCGCTGATGTGGATGTCGTCTTCTATGATTAGGATGTTTGTCATATGGGTGGTTTCCTTTGTGTTTGTGGTGTAGATGCGTAGCCCTTGACCCTAGGCTCCTTTTGTAAAGGAGCTGTCAGCGTAGCTGACTGAGGATTGTCCTTTCAATATTTGGAAGCGATACCCAATCCTCCGTCAGGCTACGCCTGCCACCTCCTTTACAAAAGGAGGCTTTGATCTCTGGTCTATTATAAATTTTCTGCATTAATCATCACACCTGCCGCAACTTCTCCTCCAGCACCGCTGACAACACTTTCACATGGGTGTGCTCCGTGTCCCTACCGGCAAAGAGAAGCGTTACGGTGTCCTTATCCCGGATGGTATCAACAAAGCCGTCCACCGCCGGGTTTCCAAGGAGTTCTTTGCGGTATTTGACAGCAAACATGTCCCAAGAATCAGCGCCGGAGTGGTATTCCTCCCGTAGCGTGGTACTGGGGGTGATGTCTTTTGCCCAGAGGTCTATGCCGGCGGTTTCCTTTTTCACGCCGCGCGGCCAGAGGCGGTCGACCAGGACGCGGAATCCATCTGCGGGGGCGGCGGGTTCGTAGATGCGTTTCATTTGGATGCTTGGCATGGGAATCCCTCCTAAATGGGTCGTGTGTAGGGGCGATGATCAATCGCCCGTGGTTTTTGATTTACAGGTAACAAGTAAGGGCGCGGGCGGCTAATAGCCGCCCCTACAATATTGTAGCATTTTCGCGCACTTCCAGCAAGTTATAAAATTGTATATTGACCACAGTGGTCGACTGTGATATACTGCATATATAGACCACTGTGGTCGAACTACTTGTCAAAGGGGGAATGCCTTATCACGGAAGCTTTTCAAGTATTGCCTATGGAAAAACAAAAGGCAATTTTAGACGCGGCGGCGACAGAGTTTGCCGAGCATGGGTTCAAGAATGCCTCCACAAACCGTATCGTACAAAACGCGCATATCGGTAAGGGGATGCTGTTCTACTATTTCGGCTCAAAGCTGGAGCTCTATCACTCGCTGCTGGATCAGATTTTGGCCTTGATTGACAGTTACGCCGAAAAGCTACATCAAGCGGCAGAGGGAGAGGGTTTCATCGAGACCGCCTGGTATGCCGCACGGGTGAAGATGGAGGCGTATTTGGAGAATCCGGCCTTGTTTGATCTGCTCACACGATTTTACCTCCACCCGGAAGATGCAGCAGTGTCACCCCACGCACAAGGGGTCATTGCACGGATTGGCGCTTTGCAGGAGGAGATGATGACAGCGCTCTTCGCTAAGGCAGACCAGTCCAAATTTCGGCAGGATATCCCGCCGGAACGCTTGCGGCTCTACTTGGGATTTGTGTTTGAGGGCTATAGTCAACACATCGCAAATGTGGTGCGCAAGTCTGGGATTTCTAAGGCTTCGGAGCTTGACTGGAAGCCATTACTTGATACCTTTGATGGCTATTTGGCAGACTTGAAGACTTTATTTTATCAGGAGGAAAGATAGATATGTCAAAATGGGAGCTAATGACCCTTGATGGATGTGTTTGCAGCAATGGGAAGCCGTATCGGGTTTCTGTGAAAAAAGGAACAGTCAATAAACTGCTTGTGAACTTTCTTGGTGGCGGCTTTTCGTGGAATGGAGAAACTGCCGCAAGCCCGATTACCATGAAGGCAATGCTACAGAAAAAAGATGGCTACTACATTCCAGATGTGTCGCCTGCTACACTCAAGATAGCGCATATGTTTGGTCTGCTCGATCCGAAAGATAAGCGGAATCCCTTTCGTGACTGGTATATATTGAATATTCCATACGTAAGTGCGGATTTTCATATTGGAAACCATGATTTTGCCTATCAAGATAAAGTGCTCCACCATCACGGGCAGAAGAATGTGACGGCAGCGCTTGGGGTATTGAAAGAATTTTTCCCAAGCACGCCGGATACGCTACTAATTATGGGGCAAAGCGCCGGTGGGGCTGGTTGTTTGGCATATGCACCGCAGATTCAAGCGCTTTATCCGGATTCTGAGAATACCATCGTGTATTCTGAGGGCACCCATTTCCACAGCTCTCTTTGGCCTGAAATTACGAGGGATGTTTGGAAGGTCAGCCCGGCGTTACAAGCATATCTCAAAAGTGATGATCTGATCGTAGACCTGTTCCGCTATGCAAGGGACAATATGCCGGCTTCTACCCGGTTTCTGCACTCAAACACCGTGTGGGACAAAATGCTTGCGGAGTTCATGTACAAGATGAACCACGGGGAAAAGATAGCAAATGCGGCGGCCTTACAAGAGTTTCATGAGACCTTGCTACATGCCACCCGGACGCTCAAAAGAGAGATGCCCCAGTATAGCTACTATCTCACAGATTACGGAAAAAGCCCAAAGGACGGGACGACAGCGCATATCTTTGCGGGTGCGCCGAAGCTGTTATACAATGAACTGCAAGACGGCATGTCCATTGCGGATTGGATTTGTCGGGGGATAGACGGGAAGCCGGCAGATATCGGCGCTAAATTTTTAGAAGAGGGGGAATAAACATGTCAGTTGTATCGATTCAAAACCTAGTGAAAAAGTTTGGTAAGTTCACAGCGCTCAATGGCGTAAATCTGGAGCTGAAAGAGGGCGAAGTCTACGGCTTCATCGGCCCAAACGGTGCAGGGAAGAGCACGACCATCCGTGTGTTGCTGGGTATTTTGCAGGCGACGTCGGGCAATGTTACCATCTTTGGGAAAGACGCGTGGCGGGACGCGGTGGAGATCCACAAGCGGATTGCCTATGTGCCGGGGGATGTAAACCTCTGGCCGAATCTCACAGGCGGTGAGGTGATCGACCTATTCACACGTCTGCGCCATGGGGGCGACAAGGCGCGGCGGGCGGAATTGATTGCGAAATTTGACCTCGATCCGTCTAAAAAGTGCCGGACGTATTCCAAGGGTAATCGGCAGAAAGTAGCATTGGTGTCTGCGTTCTCGTCGGAGGCGGACTTATACATCTTAGACGAGCCGACTTCGGGGCTTGACCCGCTGATGGAGCAGGTGTTTCAACAGTGTGTGCAGGAGGTGAAAGAAGCGGGGAAGACGGTGTTGCTGTCCAGCCACATTCTCTCAGAGGTGGAAAAGCTCTGTGACCGGCTGGGGATCATTCGGCAGGGTGAGATCATTGAGACGGGTACGCTACAAGAACTGCGGCATCTGACGCGGACGAGTATCACCGTCCAGACGGAGCGGCCGATTACGGGGCTCAAGGATCAGCCGGCGGTACATGATATTGTGGAAGAGGCCTCCGGCACGGTGTTTAGTGTGGATACGGATGCCTTGGGGCGGATGTTAGCGTATTTGGGGCAGTATGGAATCCAATCCTTGACCTGTTCGCCGCCGACCTTGGAAGAGCTCTTCATGCGGCATTATGCAAACGAGGAGAGGGGGTAGGCGTATGTTAAACCGCTTATTTGCAGATACCTTTGCCCTTGTCCGCTTCCTTTTGCGCAGAGATCGGCTCTGGCTCACAGCATGGCTTGGGGGCGTTACGGCCTTTGTCCTGTTCTGCGTACCGCTCTTGCAGGGGATGCTGGGCTCAGCAGAAGAACTTGCCGTGATGGGTGAGATGATGCGAAACCCCGCTATGATTGCCATGGTGGGGATGCCCTTTGGCATAGAGAATTACACTACGGGGGCGATGTATGCCAATATGATGCTGATCCTCATGCTGACCCTTGCCGGCGGGATGAATATTATCTTCGTCACCCGCCACACCCGGCAGGATGAGGAACTTGGCCGCTTTGAGGTGATACGTTCCCTGCCTGTGGGTCGGCTAGCGGGACTGGGGGCGACGTTGTTTGTGTCTATCCTCCTAAATCTTGTGATGGCTGTCGGCATCGGTTTTGGAATGCAAGCCTTTGGGATTGACAGTATGCCTCTTGCAGGGTCAATGCTCTTTGGTGTCTTGATGGGGGCTGTGGGGCTTGTATTTGCTGGGATCACGGCGATTCTCTGCCAGATTGTGAGCAATAATCGCACGGCTTCGGGCTTATCGCTGCTTACGCTCATGCTGGCGTATTCTATCCGTGCGGTGGGTGACGTGGGCGGCATAGATGCGCTCACCTATGTGTCTCCCATTGGGCTTGCGTCTCGGGCGCAGGTGTTTGTGGGGAATTATCTTTGGCCGCTTTGGGCGCTGCTTGGGGTCTTTGTCTGCCTCTCTGTGGCGGCGTTTTTGCTGAATGAGCGGCGGGATTTGGAACAGGGTGTGATCCCGGCACGTCCCGGCAGACAGTATGGGTCGCCGCTATTATCGAACCCATTGGGTCTAGCCCTGCGTCTCCTGCGGACGATGCTTCTCGTCTGGGCCGGGGTGCTTGTGACCTTTGGGGTCATGTACGGCTCGGTACTCAACGAGGTGCAAGGCTTCATCGAGGGGAGTGCCATGCTCCAAGCGATTTTTACAGAAACGGGGGGACAGTCTGTCACGGATCAGTTTGTGGCGCTGCTCATGGTCATCATGTCCGTCATGGCGGCGATTCCCACGGTTGGGTTGATGCTTCGTCTGCGGGGAGAGGAAAAGCAGGGCTTTACAGAGCAAATACTGGGGACGCCTGTGTCTCGTGTGCGGCTCTTTGGGGTATATCTGGGGATTTCCTTTGCGGCAAGCATTGTGTTCCAAGGCTTGGCGGCGCTTAGCTTTTGGGGGGCGGCATATGTGGTGATGAATCCCCAACCGGCCTTGTCTATGTACCTGCAAGCTGCCTTTAACTACCTACCCGCCATCTGGGTGTTGCTGGGGCTTACCGCCCTGCTCATCGGCTTTCTGCCACGGTGGACGACGCTGTCTTATGGCTATCTGGGGCTGAGTTTCTTCATCATCTACATTGGAACAGTGGCCGGATTCCCGGATTGGACGCAGAAGCTGTCGCCCTTTGGCTATGTGCCGCAAGTTCCCATGGAGGCACAGACGTGGCTACCGCTACTTGGGCTTTGTGTTGTTGCGATCGTCTTGGGTGTGCTTGGATTTGCCGGCTATCGGCGGCGGGATTTGCGGATGAATTAGGGTTATTTGAGTACGGTCATGAATTGAATGATGGGTGAATTGCATATTAATTGAGCATGATCATATTTAAAATATACATGCGTAGGGGCAGACCTTGTGTCTGCCCTGTTAGGTGATGGATGGTTGGGAGCAGGGCAGACACAAGGTCTGCCCCTACGTATATAAGAAAACGACCGTCAGGACGGGGAAATATCCCGGTTCTGGCGGTCGTCTTTTAGTCTGCGGGCGAACACAGTTCGCCCCTACGGGGTTAGCCCATACCTAGGCCGACAAAATGGGGGCTTGTATCATTGTGCTGGGTGTGAATGCTGATGAGCTCCTGTGTGAACATACAAATGGCAATCATGGCGTTGTGTCCTGTGCTGTCTGTGACGCTGCCGACGAGTATACGCGGCTCTGTCGGGAGTTCATGAGGCAGAAGGACACCGGACGTGTGTTCAAATGCTTCTATGCTCTGTATGTCTGTGTGATGAAACTGTTTCTCAGCGAAAAATCTTACGAGATCGAGGAAGTTGTGAGGAGAGACGGGAGTGCCCTCAGCCGTTTCGTCAAAGAAGCGGGCTGGGCCTAAGATGTCGATGCGCTGGCCGGTGATGGCGTCGATGACAAAGGAGAACATGGGGTTATAGCGGAAGAGTTCATCCTCTGCGTGGGGGTTGAATACCGTGCCGTGCCAGTGGGTGCGGGAGTTTTCCGGGTGGGCGTGATAGACCATGTGGAAGATGTGGCCATCCAAGTTTGCATTAGCGCCGAACAGGTCAAAGATATAGTAGTTGCCGACTTTGGCGGCTTCAAGGGCGGAGAGGGCATCGGCAGATGGCACATGTCCGGGAGCGAGGGCTTCAAACATGGGGTGCGGTTGATTGGTGACGATTATATCCCACTCGGCTATGACATCACCGGATATACGCGTTGTTGATATGAAAGAAATGGTTTGAGGGTAGATTCCCGGCGTTGCGGACACGTAGGTTTCCTCCTCGGGGAGATCGAAAATCCAGTCATTGGAGCTTGTTTCAATAGAGAGCAGTTCCCCTGTGTCCATGATGAGGGTAACCCATGCAATGCGCCCGGTTTCGTCTATAATCTGGAAGCTTACGATATGCTCCATGGCAACAATTTGCCCGGACTCGTCCCGCTGGAAATTGCGCGGGGTGGCGGCCAAGGGTGGTACGCGTGTCCATTCTTCCCAGCAAGGGGCAGCGCCTGTCGTGCCGCGCAAGTCGAACAATCGTTGGGCATGTTGCTCTGCTATTTGTTCGTAGGCGTAAAACTCTTCATCTGTCAAAATCCTCCCAAAGGAACCCCATTCGCCGAGTGCCCTAGAGTCCCGGACTATTTGATCGAATTCATCCCAAAAGGCTTGCGGATTTTGAGACCTTTGCAAGCATTCCGGGTGATCCTGCGGCCGTCCGATGTCAAGGAGTTCGCCGGTAATGGCATCTAGGCGCAGGGTGAACAGATTACCGCTTCCGGCCTCACGCTCTGTTGTGACAATTTGAATGTCCCAGTTTTCTCTTGTCCAGTTGGGAGAATCAAAATAAAACATATGCATGAACGTTCCGTCAGTAGATTCTCCAAATATATCCCGGACGTATTGGGTGGCAAGCTTGGCTGCTTCGTCTCGTGATATGGCATTCGGGTTATTTGGGTGGTTTGAAAAATGCACAATATACGTCTCTGGCGTGTTTTCAGCGCTGTCCTCCGCTCTGCTATCCGCTTGGCTGACGGCGAATCCTAAGGTTAGCGCCACCACCAGCGCGATGGCGGCTATGGTGACAAATCTGGATACTTTCTTGAATTTCAAAATGTTTTTCACCCTTTCTTTGATACCGCCCTCACCAAAGGCAAGGGGCGCACCGGCGATGAGCCGGCGATTGCTTGCCAGCGTGACCAAGGTCATGGAATAGGAAGTCTTTGTCTCTGTACCCAGGACGCGGAGCACCTGTTCGTCACAGGCCATCTCCATGTCCACGCACATGAGCAGGAACGCGACCCAGGCCAGGGGGTTGAACCAGTGGAGACACAAGATGAAATAGGCCGCGAATTTGATGATGTGGTCAAAGCGTTTGATGTGGGTTTGCTCGTGTAGGATGATATACTCCCGCTCAGATGCGGAGAGCCCTTGGGGCAGGTAAATCTTTGGTGCGAATACGCCCAACACAAAGGGTGTCTGGATTTGGCTTGCCTCGTAGACATTGTCATGGAGCAAGACCGCACCCTGCATTTTGCGGCGGAGGAAGAGGTAGGAGATTATACCGTAGAGAATGAAGCCGACTAGGCCGATGAGCCATACAGTTGCGCCTAAGTTTGTCCAAAACTGGAGCGGGTTTGTGTAAGCGGCGACTGCGCCAAGCTCAGGTGCGGCGGCTTCTATCCCGGGCGCAACGGCGGGAGGCAGGGCGCTTCCCGCGTTGTGTGCCGCGTCCGACACCACATTGCCGGCGGCAGGGGGCGGGCTTACAGGAACGGGCGGTGCGCCTATGTCGGTGGGGATGGGTTGGGCGCGGAATGGGATTAAACTCCATACCCGCTCGATGGTGAATGGAAACACGAGGCGGAAGCCTGCCACTGCCCAGAGGCAGTAGGAGATGAGTTTGGGGGCGCGTTTGAGGAGTAAGCGCGCCAGGCATATGACGGCGATGACGAATGCGCCTGTGAGGCTCATGTTCAGAACCGTGAGAAATAACACGTTCATATCAGCTGCCTCGTTTCATGTTCTTCGATGAGACGCTTGAGCGCCTCCGCCTCAGTTGCTGAGAGTTTTTTGCCGCCGATAAAGGCAGTGATGAAGCGGGGCAGTGAGCCGCCGAAGGTGTCCTCTACGTAGCGGCGGCTCTGGGCTTCCATGAGGGCGTCTTGCGTGAGGACGACGGACACCAGTGCGTTTTCGTTGCGGAACACGCCCTTGTCACAAAGTTTTTTCAGGACGGTATATGTGGTGGATTTCTTCCAATCCAGCTCTCGTTCTGCGAGGGCGACAAGCTCCGGGGAAGTCAGCGGTGCGTCCCGCCAGATGAGGGCTGCGAGCTTTTCCTCCGCTGTGGTGAGGAGTAGTGTTTTGTCCATGGTGGCCTCCTAGTCTAGGTGATTTAGACCCAGTCTAACATGAATAGACTGGGTTTGTCAAGGGGGAATTTTGCGGGGGAGTGGTTGTAGAGGAAATGCTTGCCTTTCAAGCTCCTTTTCCAAAGGAGCTGTGTGTTGCGCGACTGAGGATTGTTCTTACAAGCTTTGGTCGCTATGTAGGGGCGGCATTCTGCCGCCCGCGGGCGACTACAAGTCGCCCCTACAAAGAGACCACCCCAGGAACGGAGGAGCAACCACCCCGGCCTTCGGCCACCCCTCCAAGGAGGGGAATTTGGATGTACCATGCCCTTAATTCCCCTCCTTGGAGGGGTGGCAAGCGAAGCTTGCCGGGGTGGTATTCCCGCAGAGTAGGTCGTGCGGGGTGGTATTCTTCTTTGGAAGGAGGCTTCGTAGGGGCGAACTGTGTTCGCCCGCCAAAATTGCGGCCACTGCGGGCGAACACAGTTCGCCCCTACATAAAATCAACGCTAGTTGCCCGCTCCCTTTATACGGATTGTATTTTTCTAGGACGAGAAAAAGGAGATTGAAATACCTATGCGAAAACGACTGGCAATTCTATTACTACTTGTCCTCCTGCTTACAGCGCTTCCGCCTGCCTTTGCAGTTACGGGGCAAACCCCGTCCGGCCTTTCCTTTGCGGAGATGGAGCAAGAGATCGATGCGCTGATGGCTGAACATGCCGGCACCACAACACCCGGCGCTGCTGTTGTGGTGGTGCAGGATGGTGAGATCATCTTTTCCCGGGGCTATGGCTGGGCGGATATGGAGAATCAGATACCTGTTGACCCTGCCCTTACGGTATTTGAATATGGTTCAATCAACAAGACACTGATATGGGTATGCCCAAACAACCACGCAGAGATAGAGGGAGGGAGATGGAACACTAGAACGGCGTGGGGGTACACATTGCGTACCCCCATTTCCCAAAGTGGATTTTGTGCCGAACGTGTGTTATAATTCTTTCATTCGTTGCCCGACCCTTGCGGCGGGAGACGTAGAAAGTTTATAGTAGGTGAATGTTGTGAATTTTGATTTCAATTTTATATGGGATTTTGGGTTTATTTTTACTTGGCGTTCAGCTATTGGAATAGCTGTAGTGTTGGGCTTACTGATACATTGGTTATACAAGTGTAGCAAGAGCAAAAAAGGTAATAGCAACGAAAATGATTTTTAAGAAATTGGTAGGCAGAGGAAGATTGGGTTATGAAAGAAGCAATGACTGAGCAGCAAAAGGAAAAGCTCATTAAAATCTACAAAGTATACGACGTGGTTGATTGGATTATAGCTATAACAATACTCGCAACGCCTTTATTATTCGTGATAATTCCTTTGCTTCCGGATATACTCCAAGGCGGAGGCATTGATGAGGCTGTTGCCTTAGCATCTTTAGAAGCATTTATGAACGCCATTGCTAATGTGCCGCCTTTGATTATTGTGCCAATATTTATTGTTTACACAATGTATACGATATTCTGCTTCATCCTTTACGTTAAGGTATGGCCGATAAAAGAAATACGGAATAGATTCACATATTGGTTCGATTGGGTTTTGACCATTGGATTGACGGTGTATGAGCTGTTCATCTTCTATCTTATTCTGTTTGGATAAGCATGAGGCATTGTCATTTGCGTAGCTATTAAGCATGGGACAGTCCAACGTCCCGCCCCCGTTCTATAAGCGTGATGGGCGAGATTATGGACGGAACAACCGAATAGCGAACCGAACCCCACAAGGGGAATTGCAAGTCTTGTGGGGTTTTGCGATGAAAAAGTCCTTGACAAAATGCCACAGGAGATGTCGCCGCATATTTGGATGAACTATCTGTTGGCAGGGCTTGCGGTTTTGCTGCTTGCTGGCTCGCTATGGTCTTGGCGTGCAGGGGCAGTGCGAACAAAGCGTAAGGTACTGTTTGTGATAACGGCTGTATTTATGATACTGCTTACCCTTGTGCTCTGGAACTGGAATTTCTTCGCGCTTTTGTAAGGTGCGGACAGTAGGGGCAGACCTTGTGTCTGCCCTGTTTTATCCAGCATGACATAACAAAGGGCAGACACAAGGTCTGCCCCTACTATGTACGAACCCCCTCTGCATTTGCAGAGGGGGTTTCAAATTATCCAAACAAGTTAGAGAAAAAGTTCGAGATGGAGCGTCCGATCCCTGCGAAGAAGTCGCCGACGCTACTGAAAAACCCGCCGACACCCTGACTGATCTCCATAATCCGATCCAAGTTCCCGATGACAGCTTCGACTGCGCCGCGGAGTGCGCCGATGTCTAAGCCCTCTAGGCTTCGCACCAGGCGTAAGATCTGCTCGACTTGAGTGTCTGTCAGACTAATGTTGTGTTCCACTGCCAGGTTGCGAATCTCCGTGCGGACTTGGTCGTCTGTCATGTGTTGGGTTTCGTCCAAGATGAGCTTGAGCTCGTTGATGAGGGCTGTGATGTTCTCATCATCGCCCAGCGCCTCGGCCAGATTACCGGTCAAAACGGCCTCTTCGATGGAAATGCGTTTTGCTTCCTCGGAGAGTTCTTCGCCGGTGATGTCCTCAAATGCCTTGTAGATACCGGTCAGCGCCGCCGTACCAGAAACGGGGACAGGGGCGGAGATGATGACCCGAGCGTCTGTGATGCCGGCGGTGATGAGGGCGTTTCTGTAAATCGCCTCCGTGAGCCAGTTGATGTTATTGATGGTGATATCAAGCCCTGTACCGGCGGGGGCTGTGATGATGTAGATGGAGCTGATACTCCGCGAGCCGATGACGCTATCCGGCACAACCCCTTGCAGATGCGCCCGCTCTTCTTGGATGGTGACGGTAAGCTCCGGCACGACACCGGGGAGGAGGCCGAAGTCTCTGAGCATTTGCTCTCTCTGTTCTGCGTTCAAGTCCGCGCCCAGAACAACCCGCTGTTCACCGACAGCGACATTTGCTAGGGCAGAAGTGGTAAGTCCTACGATCATCAAAAGTGCCAATAGAATACAAAATAAACGTCTCATTTGTACATCCTTTCTCATCCGATACGGAAGCGACACATGGTGTCGAATTGTGTTTTTGCACAATAAATTGCTACATCTATTATACAGAAAGCCGAAAGCAAACACAAGCGGCTTTATAGGGAATAGACGATGGAAATAGAAAAAAGTTCCATCTGCTCTGACAAGCTCAATAAAGTGTCTATTCGCCAAATTCACATAAAAACTGCAATATTCAAGTTTAAATTTTCATCATTTATTGAGTTTGATCATATATCATATTTTGGCATAATCTGTCGAAGAGGAAACAGGACAAAGTGCTGCGGAATACAGTGATAAGAAGACTTTGACAGGTGGTGTATACATGATCATCTCGGCTCTGGCACTTTTACTGATGGGGAGCGCCTTTCTAACCCTGCGCCTCTCCGGCGATCTCAGTTCTTTTCCACGTCCGCTGCGTCCCGAAGAAGAAAAATATTATATTGACCTCTGGGCGGAGGGGGATATGGAGGCGCGGAACAAGCTCATCGAGCACAACCTGCGTCTGGTGGCGCATATTATCAAGAAATATTATACCCAGTCCGCCGATCAGTCGGATTTAATCTCCATTGGCACGATTGGGCTGATTAAGGGGATTAGTACCTACAAGTCGGATCGCGGCGTGAAGCTTGCCACTTATGCGTCCCGCTGTGTGGAGAATGAAATACTCATGCATTTCCGCGCCATCAAGAAGACACAGGGTGATCTCAGCCTGTCAGAAGCCATCGAGAGCGGCGACGCGGGGAGTTTGAGCTTGATTGATGTCATTTCCGTCCCGGATGACATGCTGGAAAACCTCAGCACTACGGAGACCTATACGCGTCTGCGGGAGCTGGTACAAGAACGGCTCACCGAGCGGGAGTGTCAGATTATCACCATGCGCTATGGTCTAACAGGTGCACTCCCCAAGACCCAGCGCGAGGTGGCGGGGGTGTTGGATATCAGCCGATCGTATGTGAGCCGTATTGAAAAGCGCGCGCTGGGGAAGCTGGAAGAGGCTATTGAGGCGGAGATGTAGGGGATTTATAGTAGATGCGGTTAGATTGTACCACCATTGTAGGGCGCGACGACCTCGGCGCGCCGTGGGTTTCATATACCACACGCTATCTGTTACGTGTACCGGCGCGCCGGGTCGTCGCGCCCTACGGGTGGATCATCCATCATTGCGCAGTATAAACGACATCCATCTACTCCATAAACTCCGTCATATGCGTCCAATAGCGCTTTGGCATGTTACCCATTCGTAGTTTGGGATTAATCCTGCCCTCTACTGCGATGGTATTATAGAACCGTTTCCATAGTGCCCTGTATTGCTTTTCCTCTGCGTCGGCTTCCGGGAGCTCCAGATGATCGAGGGGGATTAGGCTTTTTTTGCCGTTTTGGTAGACAAAGGCGCATTTATGGGTCTTGTCATAGATCAAAAATTGCTCACTGGGGAAGCGGTCGCAAAAATGGGGGCTTGTGATGGGAAGTACAAAGTTTTTGGGCTCAATGATTGCCACCAATGCCCCGTTATACTCGGAAAAACGCAAAAACTCCGTGTAAAAATGCGCTTCTCCCCCTACGTTTTGTGCGCTCTTTGTAATGGTACGCACCACATCATGGGCTAACATATTTGTGACTTTTGCGCCGATTTTATAGCCCAAGCGGAGGAAGCGGAGGATGGTTAGTTCCCGGTTTTCCATGTGGGAGAAATAACACATCCGCACCAGACGTAAGGCCTCTTTTGAGATGGATTGGGCAATGGAATCCTCCACTTTTTTTGCGGCGGCATGATCTGTCTCGATTTCTTTCACCGGGAACAGCGTCTCCTGTGCCTCCTCGTGATGAAAGATCATGGAGGGGAGCTCTTTTTTATAGTAACTCTCATATACGCAGCACAGCAAGCCCTCGAAAGAGCCGTCGTACAAGTATGCTAAATCTGTCCTGTAAGGCATTTTACCAATTCCTCTTTCGTACTGAGACTGCCATCAAATAAGGAGAGCTGATCCATGGGCGGGCTCGCTAGGGAGGCGCTTTGTTCTGATAACAGTCCTCGTAAGACAGCATCGGGGTGGTTTAAAATCCCCATGGCGGGTTTGCCGCGGCAGGTGATGAAATACTGGGCGCGTTTTAAGACCACGCCCATCTTTTTGAGGTCGGGGAAGTCCAGCGATCCCATGCGTCTGGCTCGTATAATCTTTTTCGCGCTGATTACGCCCACGCCGGGTATCCGCAGCAGGATTTCATAGGGGGCGGTGTTGATCTCTACAGGGAAGCGGTCGTAGTTGTTTAATGCCCAATTGCATTTTGGGTCAATGAGGGGGTTGAAATTAGGGTTTCGCTGGTCTAGGAGCTCTGCGACATCGAACTCGTAGAAGCGCAGCAACCAGTCTGCCTGGTAGAGCCGATGCTCCCGCAGGAGTTGGGGCTTGGTGTCTAGGGATGGCAGGTTGCGCCCTGTCATGATGGGCATATAGGCGGAGTAGAACACGCGTTTGAGCTCGTATTTCTTGTAGAGGGCGGCGGATAGGTTGATAATCTGGTAGTCTGTCTCCGGCGTTGCGCCTACGATCATTTGGGTGCTTTGCCCGGCAGGGACAAATTTTGGGGTATTTCTGTATTTTGCTAAGTCTGTTCGGTTCTCATGGATGCCGGTTTTGATTCGTCCCATGGGGACGAGAATGTCTTCGCGGCTTTTGTCCGGGGCTAATAATTTCAAGCTGTCATTGGAGGGAAGCTCTAGGTTGATGCTCATGCGGTCAGCTAAGAGCCCCAAAGTGGTGAGCAGTTTATCGTCTGCACCCGGGATGGCTTTTACGTGGATATAGCCGCGAAAACGATAGGTGTTGCGGATCAGCGACAGCACTTCAATCATCTGTTCGCAAGTGTAGTCTGGATTGCGGACAACGGCGGAGCTGAGGAAGAGCCCCTCAATATAGTTACGTCTGTAAAACTGGATCATGAGTTCTGCCAGTTCGTGGGGTTCAAAGGTCGCGCGGGGAATATCGTTTGATTTTCGGTTTACGCAATAGCTGCAATCGTAGACACAGGCATTGCTTAGGAGTACTTTTAGCAAAGCAATGCATCTGCCGTCTGCGGAGAAGCTGTGGCAGATTCCGGCGGATATGGTATTGCCGATAGAGCCCGGTGCGCCTTTGCGATCCACGCCGCTGGAGGTACAGGCGACGTCATACTTGGCAGCGTCGGATAAAACTGTGAGTTTGTCTAAGATGTCCATTGGGGCGTCCTTTCCTAGGGAGTAAACACACGCCCCTACAAGGGTCAAGGGCAAACACCCACCCTCTTTACAAAAGAGGGCAAAGGTCAAGTGTAGGGGGCGATGCCTACATCGCCCCGTGGTATCAATTTCGGTGCAAATCCAAATTGTGCGATGCAGATTTGAGACACGGGACGATGCACCCGCAGGGCGTGATATGGGCATCGTCTCCTACAAAGCGCCTTGCATGGCCTCTTTCAGACCCTCAAAATCAAGATAATCCTCAATAAACTGTTTCCGCAAGAGGTCCGGCGGGATGAACTCATTATACTTCCCCTCGACCTGTACCTTGTCTGGCAGCGGCAGGTCGTAGAGGTTCAGGTTGCTGTGTAGAATGTCTTGGATAATGCCCTCTAATTCCTCTTTCGTGCCCTCGAAGATTGCCTCAAGGTAAACGCTGGTAATCCAAGGATGTCTGCTTTTAATGCCTCTGCCGCGCAGGGCGTAATTTAGGGTCATAAGCTGCCGCGTACCCACCCAGGGGAAGATGGCGTATTTTCTGTCAGAAAGGGGCGTGACCAGATTGTCCAGTATGCCGCTGTTTCGGGCGATATACTGTATTTCGGCCAATCGCTCTTTGCAGCGGATGCTTAGATAGGGATAGGCATTGTCCTCCTGCAAGATGCTGCGGACTTTGCGGACAAGGATGGTGTGAAGCTCGATGAAAGCAGTTTGATCCCAGTCTACAAGGGAGATGCCCGGGACGCGTTTGACGAAGAGGACTTTGGATTTCTCGTTTACATCCACGGTTTCCCATGCCATACCGGCCAGGGCAAAGCGCATACCGACGGGGTAGATCTTGTCAACCGTGCCGATGGTGCGGCTTTCGTCTTTTACAAGGAGGTATTCGGGAGCGAGGAATACGGTGAGGAACTTGTGACTATTTACAATCTTCTCACCCTCTCGGCCGATCATCAGACCGCCGTGCTCGGTGCGCTGTAGCTGGTCAATATCAATCAGATGGGAGAGCAGCCGTTTGTAATCCGCTTGGGGGATGTGCCGGAAGCAACCCAAAGACAGAACCGACTGGGCAAGTCCTGCCGGGGACATTTCGCCGTTACTTTTGAGGCAACTCATGGTCTGGTGATACAAGAGATTATACGCGTGATGCGGCGGCGGGATGGGTTCGATCCAGTGTTCTTTCAAGTAAAGTTCAATGATGCCAATGGTGCGGATGAAGTCCCAGTTGATTGGGCCGAGGGCGTCATCTGTATTGATACGGAGGCTTTCTACAAAAGTGAAAAGCAGTTGGGGAATCTGTCCCCGCCGTCCGCAGCGTCCCAGCCGTTGGGCGAAACTGGAGACATTGATGGGTGCGCCGACTTGGACGGCCAGATCAAGAGAGCCGATGTCAATGCCCAGCTCCAGCGTGACAGTCGCGCCGGTGACTATTTTTTCGTCGGCGGATTTCATTTCGTCCTCTGTACTCTCCCGGAGCAGTGCGGAAATATTGCCGTGGTGTACTCGGTACACGTCCGGGGCTTTGTGTTTTAGGGCAATCTCCCGCAAGTGGGCGATGATAAACTCGGTTTCTTCCCGGCTGTTGGTGAAGATGATGGTCTTTTGATCCAGGGTCTGCTTGAATAGGTACTCGTAGTGTTCGCGATTTCCCATGTCCCCGGAAACCACATCTACCACATTGTCGCTGTCGTCCCGCACTTCCCGATCACGCTTATCGGCGTAATTCACAAAGCGTTCGATATGTAGCCGGACGCGTTTTTTGCCCTCTTCGGAAATGGGTGCGGCACACGCGCGGCCTGTGCCGGTGTTGAGCCAATCCTGCGCCAGAGAGAGGTCACCTAGGGTTGCGGATAAGCCAATCCGCCGGGGATTTACGCCCGTTAGTTGCTTCAAACGCTCCAAGACGCAGAGTAACTGTAGACCCCGGACATCCCGCATGAAAGAGTGGACTTCGTCGATGATGACAAAGCGCAGATCCGAGAACATGGACAGACACGCGCCCCGCTTGTTGGTGAGCAGGCTTTCCAGTGATTCCGGCGTGATTTGCAACAAGCCCTCCGGGTTTTTGATGAGTTTGTGCTTTTTGGTCTGGGACGCGTCCCCGTGCCATTTTGTGACGGGGATGTTGGAATCCAACAACATTTGTTCCAAGCGCTCAAACTGATCGTTGATGAGTGCTTTGAGAGGTGAGATGTACAGGACACCCACGGAATTTGAGGGATTGTTATAGAGTTCCGTCAAAACCGGCAAGAAAGCGGCCTCCGTCTTGCCGGAAGCAGTGCCGGAGGAGAGTAGGAGGTTGTCGTCTGAATCGAAAATGACCTCGCAGGCGGCTACTTGGTTGCCGCGGAGTTCGTCCCACTTGTTTTGGTAGATGAAGTCTTGAATAAAGGGCGCGAGCCTGTTAAATGCGTCCATTGTTGAACCTCCGTAGGGGCAGACCTTGTGTCTGTCCTTTGATGTTGTGCGGGGGTGGTGGGATCTTTTTCGTAGGGCCGATTGAAACAGCAATGTACCTTGTAGGGCGCGACGCCCTCGGCGCGCCGGTAAATGTAACAAATAATGCCGCCAATATGCATACGAATGGCGCGCCGGGGCGTCGCGCCCTACAAGGTCGTATTTTGCCTGCTATGCCGGGACAGGGCAGACACAAGGTCTGCCCCTACACCTCAAATTCTTGGAAATCGCTGTGGATATCCTCGTCAAATAGGCCGCCTTTTGCCAGCTCGAAACTGTTGTCTCCCAGAATTTCGGAGACACTTTTGTGCGGGTTTTGGTGCAGGATGTTCACCAGTTCGATGAAATCACGGATGATCTCACGAGGCGTGATGTGGGTCTCCGCGCCCACGCGGTTATATTCGACGGTGAGGAAGTACACCAATTCCTCTTGGGATAGCGTAGGCGTATAGTTGTAAAGCTGGGCGTGGATGTGTAGGAGCTTCTCGATTAGCACATACATTTCATCCTGTGAGAGCATTTGCAGGCGGATGATGGGGGCGGAGAGGTCTTTCACGTCAGCGGTGGCGAAATGCCCCTCGGCCAGACGGGAGCGGAGGGCCTCATAACTGAATACGCCCTTGTATTTATCCTCAATGCACTGGGGCGTTGCGCCCATGAGGAAGCCGATGTGGCTTGCTTTTCCTTGGAGTACATCGTTATACATGGTGAGGATTTTCTCATAGTTATTGGCTCGGGTGATGGAGTTGGAGATTTTAAAGATATTGACCAGCTCATCAATGACCACCAGCATCCCCTTATATCCCGCGCCCACAAGGAATGCGGCGAAGATTTTGAGGAAATCATACCAAGTTTCGTCTGTGACGATGAAGTTGATTCCAAGCTCGTCTTTGGCCTCTTTCCGGGACGCATATTCCCCCCGAAACCATTTGAGTACGTTAGATTTCATGCTGGCATCGTCCTGCTGATACGCCCGCCAATAGGCGACTACGGCCTTGGCGAATTCAAAGCCGTTGACCATGCCCTCCAGTGAGCCGGCGACGGCGTATATTTCCCGTTCGGCCAGCGCATCGAACTCGTCCCCTGCGGTGTTTGTCTCCATTTTGACTTTCGCCTGTATGCCGGAAATCCATTTTTCCAGTATGAGGGGCAGTGCGCCGCCGTCTGGTTTTGACTTGGTGGAGAGGTTTTGGATGAGTTCCTTATAGGTGGCAAGCCCCTGTCCCTTTGTGCCGGCGAAGCGGCGTTCCGGGGAGAGGTCGGCATCGACTACCACAAAGCCCTTGGCTGTGGCGTAATTGCGGATGGTTTGGAGCAAAAAGCTCTTACCGCTGCCGTATTTGCCCACGATGAAGCGGAAAGATGCACTGCCTTGCTCTATCATCTCGATATCGTGCAGAATGGCGGCGATTTCCTGTGTGCGGCCCACTGTGATATACTCCAGCCCCACCCGTGGGACAACGCCGCCTTTTAGGGCGTTAATCAGGATATTTGCGATTCTGTTGGGGACTTGCCTTGTCTCGCTCATCGTATCAGTTCCTCTACTTGTTCTTTGTAGTCCTCGTACAAGGCGAAGTCCTCGTCCAAAAGGTTGTCGCCGATGAGATCCATTGCTTTTTCGTTGATTTGGTCAACCAAAACTTCCAACATCATGCCGCATTCGTCAGCGAACTGCTTTAAGTCCATCCCGCCATGCAGTACCACAGCGAGGGCTTTGCGCTCGATCTCTGTAAAGTTGCTGTTTTGGTCTCCTGTGGCTTCCGGCATAGAGACGGGCTCATTTGCGGGAGGTAGAAAAACAGGTGCAATCGGGTTTTCCACTTCCGGCACGACCAATTTTTCCTGTGTGGCAAGAGCTTCACGTCTGATGACGGAGAGCGCGCCCGGATCGACCCGGACGACGGTCTTGGTTGCTTCCCGGTAGAACTCCTGTGCCGCGGTGTTTATGATAGCCTCAAGGGAACTTCCCGATTCGCGCAATTTGCTGACGAGGGGATGTGTGACAGTGCCCACGTTGGCGGAGAGCTTGTACTTATAGTTGGTGAGTTTTCGCAGCGCAGCTTCCATCTGTTTCATCACATAGCCAATGAGCTGTCTGCCGCTGTCGCTGGTGATGACGGTGCTGAATGTCCATCTGTTTTGGCTACACAGGTAGATTTCATGTTCAGATAACACAAGCCGCCTGTCCGCTTGCTTGACCCATGGATGAAACAGCGCGCTTGCAAAAGGCGTCCATACGGACATTTTCTTTGTGGGCTGGAAGATGGATTCATCTAGGTGGATGCCATGGTCTATGCAGATTTGCCTGAGTTTATCGGTGACAAAGGTGAAGCAATCCGCGATCAGTTTTGCGTTCTCATCGGAAAAGAAAGCGGATTTGCGGATGTCGTATTTTGAGATGGCGCAGAATAGATTGAAACTGTCGTCGGGACTTACCAGTCCCGGGTAGTGTTCGGTGAGATTGTGTTCTGTGATGAATTCATGGAATGGCTGGGGCAGGGCGTAGTAGATGTGATAGTCTTTCAGCCAGCGGAGGACGTATTTGTCGATGGACTTGTGATATGCACGGAACGCTTGCCAGAAAGCCATCAGTTTATGGAGACCGTCCTGGGGGTCGTCTACGCCGATGTTTCCCAATAATTCGTAGATGTAAAGATAGGCATAGGACAGGGAGGTGTCGGTTACCGTTCCGTTTCGGACTTCAGTCCGCCAAGTGAAATAGGTGCGGAGTTGTTCGTAGCCCATCATTTGATAGCAGGGGAAGTATTGGGCAAAGGGGACGGCGTTTGGGTAATCATCGGTGAAGTCTTTCATGAATGCGGCTTGCTTATGAAAGACTGCCGCGCTGTCGTGGCGGATGCGTCTGTCAAAGGGGCTTGTAAAGGCGTAGGTGGAACGATGGGTTCTGGCTAGGTCACGCATCTCACTGAATAGATCACGGATTTCATCTTTTGCGGGGGCGCTGATTTTTTGTGGCTGGGGTACGAATTTCCCGACGCCGGGTATGGGGCAGGCATCGTATTCGATTTCGTAATAGAGGCCGTCAGAAAAGGAAATGGGTGTCTTGGTTTTGGTCTGGGGCAATGATGAAGCAGCCCCGCTTTCCGCAACTGATTGCCTGCGGGGGATTTTGGATGATTCATATTTTTTGCTTGCACCGTATTTGTCCATACTATCCTTTACAAGAGAACCTAGCCGACCACTTTTCCGAATACCCGTAAATCGTCATACTCGCCAACGGGGATGGGCTCGTATTTATTGTTTAGGGAAATCAGGCAGCCCCGGCCGAGTTTTTTCAGGTAGACGTCATTATTCAAGCAGAAAATGCCAATCTCACCCTCGTCTAAGGCCGGTTGTTCGTGGACGAAGATGATTTGTTTGTCTATAAAACGGGGCATCATACTGTCACCGCTGACACGGACGGCGTAATCTGCTGTGTGCGGTACGGTGTTGTCCACCTCTATCATCTCGTGTGCGCCGTCGTTGAGGTAATTGCCGAGCCCTGCGGACACCGGGATGTCATACAGACGCACCAGCCGTCTATCGGCAAAGGCTTGGCGGATGTCCTGTACGCGGCAAATGTCACAGATGGCCAAAAATGCCTCTACCGTGGGCTTGGAAGCCCCGGTTTCCCATTTGCCCAAAGTGTATGCTTTGACGTCAAAACCCTCTTGGTTGAGCAGTCCCACCAACTGTGTCCGGGATAGCTCTGCGGCTTCGCGGACTTCCAGTAGTTTCTTTCCTAAATCCATAGTTCCACCTCCAATTTTTTACCAGTATACATGGAGTGAGCGTGAAATGCAAGCAAAATTCGCAGAAAATGCGTGATGAATGCGAAAATGTAGCAATTTCTGCGTGATTTGGAGAGGAGGAGGGTGTGTAAACCCCCATTCCCCTCCTCGGAGGGGTGCCGCCCGCAGGCGGCGGGGTGGTCTCTCCGCCGGGAGCATTTTGTGAGACCACCCCGGCCTTCGGCCACCCCTCCAAGGAGGGGAATATTGAAACCCATAGGTTTAGCAAGACCACACAGTATCAGCATTAGCCGTACGAGAAAAAGGGGACTGACGATGCCAGTCCCCATGTTAATGTCATGCCTGCCGCGCCTTAATCTCATGCTGCATGATCTCCAAGAGATGCGGCTTCGCCTCATCTTCCAACAAAAAGGTAAGACCACTGCCATAGCGGCACGGTTGCTGACGCTCACCGTCCAGGATAAAGTCAAACCCCAGCAGACAGCGAGAATTACAGGCAGTGGGGTCGATGAGCCTTTTACACGCGCCGCCTTTTCTGATGGTGTTCTTCATAGATTCAGGCCAAGATGTAAGAATATCCCCATAAGAGAGAATATGATCCGCGTACACACGGAGCATAGGGCCTTTCTTGCGGAACACGTAGTTTGCCACTGTGCGCTTCGTGGGCTTATGGATATAGGACACCACATAACCGCTGGCGGCTTCTTTGATCTCTGTGGTACAGTCGTTTTCTTGCAGATAGTCGTGTAGTTGATTGATAAACTCCCCGTGTTCAGCCCCGGCTGCGGTGAGGAAGGCGCTGAATGGGATGGTTTGTTTTGGCATGGTGGGTGTGCATCCTTTCCTGTGTTTGTCCCATTATAGCAGGGGAAACAGGACAACAGTATGTCCTATTTCATGGGAACACGTATAATTTTTTTCAAGTCCAACTCCTCCACCTCCGCCTTTACTACTCTTTTTACTTGGTCTGCCCGCCTTCTTAGGCGGTGGAGCGTCAGCTTCCGATGTATAACCCGTCTTGAAAACAAAAGTAATTTTATAGGGATCTTTATTGCCCTCATCGTCAACTTCACCGATGATTACTTTCTCAACCATACTCTCAAAAACCACCGGATCAAACTTGGTCATCGCTTTGTTTCGCTCTAAAACTGCCTTAAACTCAGCAAGACGCTTTTTGAGTTGCGAATCATTTTTGACAGCAGATGAAAGCTCTTTCTGCTCTTGGTTGGCTGTTGCCAACT
>Ga0131853_10002354_pt1 | contig 33776 bp, 18 predicted proteins | sample TergutLab28metaG_FD_92764 | JGI IMG/M metagenome (GOLD analysis project Ga0131853, IMG submission 92764) | Labiotermes labralis P1 segment gut microbial communities from Petit-Saut dam, French Guiana - Lab288 P1 (version 2) (version 2) | ecosystem: Host-associated > Arthropoda: Insects >... | reverse complement strand
TGTGTGTGTGTGTGTGTGTGTATGTGTATGTGTGTGTGTGAGAGAGAGTGAGATGTGTACATTTTTTTGCATGTACATTTTGACTAAAATTTGCATTTCAATTTTCACTGATTGTATTATTAGCCAGTCACATAATTTACACATATGTAGCTCCAGGCAGGAAATGTGTTACACATAGAGAAATGAACAGAAAAGTTGTGGCCATTGAATGAAACATTGTTTAGTTTTATATAAGGGGATACTTTCACCACCTGAGATCCATCGTGTTGTATTAGACTGTAGAAAGCCCAGCATCCAAAGAGGGTAAGAGATTATTTGATTTATTGTTTCTCATCTCTTAAATTGCAAATTCAAGGTTAATAGACCAATCTTATGCACACTTTCAGTTTAAATTCTTACTACAGCTTAAATAATACTGTGGACATTTTGATTCTACAGACACAAGGAATCCCCCATAGAATATTGTGACAGATTTATCTTTAATACTTTTCCTTAAGCTTAGTCTTCTGGGATGTGGTTTAGATAACTTGCTGATTCTACCTTGAGGTTAGCAGAAAATGGAAGCACAAGGTTTGTCTAGAGTATTTTATGTGCCCATTAATGCTGAGACAAGCTTTGACATTGAGAGTTTGCAACAAAAGATAATAACAGAGTTAGCTCACACGTGACTGATGTGAATGTAATACTTTTTTAATTGGAATAGGAGTTTTTCTGGAAAGTAACAGCGTTCTGTCTGACTTCAACTTGAATGCCGTCTTTCTTCCAAAATCATGGAATTTTTTGTGAGTAACCAGCAGTGCCTATCAACTAGACAACATAGCGTCATATACCAGAAAACCGTGACCTTAATATTCACTTCCATCAGAATGTGACTCATGTACTTTTTCTTGTTATGTACATAGTCTCCAGATGTAGACTGTGAGAACTGACTTATTATGTTATCATGCCAGAGGAAATTACACCGAACCGGTCAGACATTGATAAGAATTGTGATCCTGGCACGAAGTCAGAGGGTGAAGAGGATTCACAGAGCAAGGTGAAGGCAACACTGGGACGTACGCCAAACCACTTAAGCCTCAGCACCACCTCCACTCTATCAGCAGGCAGCACAGGCAGTCAGGCACGTCTCATCCAGTCCTCACATCAGCCTGAGAATTATCAGCCCACAACAGTGAAGGACTTAGGTAAGCCAACCTGCATGCAGTGCTACCTGTCAGGCAAGTACATGCCAAAGTGATAATGCTGAACTTGACAAGAAGCTCATTGTTGCTGAGCAGCCAGTTAGGTGCTTCAAGTGCCTTGGGGGCAGAATAAGTGTTGTTGAAACATTATACTGAATGATAATAAATGTGAAACTACTATTCCACATCTGTGCCACCATCTTGCAGCCATTTGTAACAGGATGGTTCAGTGTCCTTCATGCAGCATGCTGGTTTGCAGCAATATTACTTATATACTAGCATTACCACTGAAACTGTGTTCCTTTGTATCATGTTAAAAGTTAAAAACTTGCTGCTAAAAATATGGCCTAGAACTTTAGTTCTTTCGAGGTCTCCCCTTCATGTCACTGGCTTTTATTTTAGAAACTTTTAATGAGTTTCTTGTGTCATATTGACAGAATTGTGTGTGTCTCTGTATTTGTGTGTATGTGAGCATGCACATGAACACACTTGTGCACATACTTTCATGTGAACAACAGATACATATATGGGTAGCATGCCATATGTGCCCAACCCTCAATTCAAGATGATTTATTGTCCTACAAAATCAGCGATTTATTTTATGTACATAAATGAAACACAGTGTTTAAAAAATCATTTCAAATAAACAGCTACTGGAGAAGTGCATCATAAGAATGCCATATTATTATTATTATGCCATTTATTTATATTGTTTAGTTCCATGTGATTTAATGGCTCTGCTTTAAGGTACATTTCATAATGGCAAATTATCAGATCTGATTCCATGTTTATAACTTGGGCACTTTTACATGTAAAGTTTTAAATGATGGTGTGTGGTTGAGGTTACCCACATATTTGACTTTTCCATCTCGTTTTTTGTTAAAAACACACGGTTCAGAAGGTGGCTGTGTTTCGATTGTCAGGTAAAATGCAGGTTATAAAAGCTACTCTGTTGGAGCAGTTGGATGGGGACAGAGAACAGCTCCATCCATTGGACAGAAAAGAGGGTGTTTCATACATTTTTATACATTGCTTAATGAAGGAAGCACTATGGACTTTTGACCTAGAATGAGATGAAAAAAAAAGTCAAATATTTGTCACATCATCCTCACTTTTGCTCAACCAAATAGATTGAACAAGTAAAACACATCTTTGGGAATGCTCAGGGCATGAGCTGTGAGGTGAGTCACATTGCCTTATGTGGCTTAGTTTCTGTGAGTCAAGTGATATCTGTTGGCAGCTGGTTGAACTAAATTCAGGTACATTGCATATGGTATTAAATTTAATATTGAATAATATATGTACATACACACATACATGTATGTGTGTACATATGTATATGTACAGTTGTACATAGCACTCAACAAACTGGCTCTTCAAATCACCCATGACAAGTGAAAAGTTAAGGCTGACTAGTGGAAAAATCTTTGAATTTATTCTTTAACCTTAAGAAATAACACATTCAACTCTACACACATAAGCCTTGACAAGATTTTATTTATCCACATAGCTCTTCTGGCATTAAACAATTACTATTGGCTTATAGTATTCATATTTATATAAAATGGTGCAAATATACAAAAAACAGATCATTATTATTGAAATCCAAAAACTTCCTGCAAAATAAGAATTTTTAGGATTTTAATAATAATAATAATATGTATTTTTTCTATATATCTGCACCATTTGGTACAAATGTGCTTCGAATGCAATTAACCAATAGTAATTTTGCGTATCACTTACAAATCCCTGAGGATGATTGAGGTTGACCAAAACATGTCAGAAGTGTTACGTGTATAAATAAAATCTTGTCAAAGGTGTTGCTTTTTTCAGTGTTTTTGATTGTCTGTATGCAGTAAACAATGAATACATTTAAAATTATTCTTTAATGACAGTTTCTACTATCTTTCCTTATTTCTCCACAGCTGTCACACAGTAAATCATATCTTGTATACACATTATGCAGTACAAGGAGCTGTATGCCTGTTATGTATATATTGTACATATCTTATGCACTGGCTTGGAGGAATTACAGTGACATTGGTAGGTGTGATTAATTTTGTGAAGAAATATATACCTCATAAACAGAGCCAACATTTGCTGGGTGACCCTTGTACATATACATTTAATCTGTGTTACTTTTTTTAAGGCTGTGTGTTTTTGGTACATGTGTTGGGTTAGTGCCCCAGTTTGACACAGTTGAATATATCACATAGTGTGAACATCAGATTTCACACAGATTCAAGAGGGGCTTGCAACTGTGCAGGCTACTGCCTTCCCACTAATTGGTTGTGATGCCAGTTTTAAATTTATGGTCATCAGACATATAAAGAGAGACTGACAGTTGTGCTGCATCAGGGAATTTATATCTGTATAGTGCTGGAGAAAGGGCAGAGAACTCTTCCTAAACTGAGGATACAGAAAGAAGTCCCATGGATGATAGCCCTCTGGAATTCCTACTTAATACTGACTGTTCTATTTCCCTCCAGTGTCCTGTAACCTATGTCATTCTGACCACAGCACTTGTTGCTAATGATGGTAATCATATAATTATCATTAAGGCCATCCAGGTGAACAGAGTGACAAGACAGTCAGAGGGGAATACAGGGAAGTATACTGCAGGTGGAAATGTTAGAGATGTGGACAGGGTTAATCCTCATGCAGCGTCAGGAGGCTACCACAAAATTACCCTGTGCACATGATACATTGACACTCACATACTTCAATCAGCTGGCCACTCTATAAAACCATTATGACACACATTTTATCTATAATCATTGCTTTATTTATATGTAATTTATTGAGCAGTACTATATGTAATGCATACCATATATAATCATATGACCAGATAACAGTGAGCAAGAGACTGGCAGGGCTGTGGAAGGAAACAGTCACCATTTGAGCCAAACTTCCTGCAGGTTATGTCCAAATTTTGTGCTCTTATCTTACAATGTGCGCTGCAGTACTTGAGTTTTAAATGCTCTTGTCACAGAAACACTCTGTCCTACAGACTTGAATACACAAAAGGGTGAAACATCCACTTTTCGTTTACAGTATTTTCCATTCTTCTTGTTCACCTTATTAAAATAATGTTTGCCTGTGCAATCAACCATGGGTATCTACCAACATAACTTGGAACTCTTAAAAAAGCAGTTTCCTTTTTTGCTCCCTCGATAGTAAATGAGCCATAGGCAGTGAAATTGCTTTTCCACCACATATATGTCGAGACAAGACAATATGGTTGCGTTGGAAGAAAACTGCACCTGGGTAAATATGGTATATACCATGGATTTTCATGTGCATCCTCCTGCAAATTCTTGTGCGGCCACCAGCTACTCTCATGACTAACAAGTGAATTGTTGTTGAAACAAATTTTTATGGCACCTGTAAATTCTCAGACCATTCTTGTGTTAGTGTTGTGCATTGTCCAGTGCAATATTGTTACGTTGCTGTTGGGTTAGCTGGGGAAGAACATCTTGTGAGTGTGTTCCCAGTCCACAACTTGTGGTAAATTAATGTAACCATATTTTCCTAATGCTTTGCTGCAAGCGAATTTCAAGTCATGTGGTCATATAGCTCGTTTCTGACTTTTAAGTAAGGCCAAGGGAATTTTTTCTTCTGAAATGCTAGTATGTATGTACACGTATATAAGGAACATTATTTGTAATACTGTTACAACAAAACAATTTCTACGTGCTGCCAGAAAGTGGACAGTAAATTGTTCTACACTGCCTGTTACATGTTGTTGCTGTACTGCTGATGTAGTCTGACAGATATCAATTAATAGCAATATCATGCTGGGGGTTTTTGCTTTGCCAATTACGTATCGGACAGCAGTAATCCAATTGTATGAGCTTTAAGATTCTCACAACCATGAGAGTTCATATCATGGGTCTTCTGGAATGTGATGCTGCATAATATGGTAGATATGTACCAAAGACAGAGAAACCTGCCACTTCCATCTTCAGAGAGCAGGACGGAGGCAGGATGTTTCTCTGAAACGTTGGCACCTATCCAGCAAACTACATGGTGTCATGTCTCAGAGGATGAAAATTCCAGTGCTCCAGTTGTTTGGAAGTTGAACTTTATGGAGTAAAATGTGATGACAAATTGTGTATATTGTAGTGAAATTTCCTAAGACATGAGTCAATAAATTAGGAATGTACTAAATGCTTTCCTACATATCCTGCTGGCCAGTAAGAGTGGTGGTGCTGTATCCTGAAGACAGGGATATTACATTAATACAACTTAAAGTATCATTAGCTTCCCAGTACCTTTTACCACAATTAATGGCATAGTTGTCATCCATTATTTTCAGAACATAGTGGCTAAATATGCAAATAAGTTAAAGTTGTAACCAGTTGCGGAAAATTTTTATGCAGGTGCTCTATGTGATGATGTTACAGGTTACAGATTTGCCTGAAAAACTATAGGCAGTACAGTATTTTGTAATAATATTAAATTTAGTGTGACTCACTGCCATGCATTCCAAGACTACAATATGAAATGCTTAATTACACCCTTGCAAGAAGGTCAGTCAAGAAATTCCTGTTTCTATGACTGTAGATCAATGCTCTTCAACCACCTTCTTTTTGCATACCACTAACATTAAAAATTACACATACCACTAGAAACTTGAAGTGTTAATAATATAGAATTCCTGCTTTTCTAATTTAACTTTTTTATAGTTAACATTATTTGTATAACAATTTAAAGTACTACTAAATTATTAAATTGATAATTAATGAAACAAGGAAATCAAAATATTTTTGCAGCTTGTGAATTAATACAAATTGCACCATGATCACACGTCTGGACACACTGCGCAGGCTTAGTACCTGTTGCCAGCTAGGGGTAAAATTTCTTAGAAAATGCAAATAACTATTACAGGATTCTCTTACTTACTGCTAGGACCCATGCAATGGTATTTTGGGTTAGTAGATATTAGCTTTCTGCTTCGCTTTTACCATCAAAATATTGCAACTAGGTGTGGAAGATTGGTGAATATATAAGGGTTTATTACTCTCTAGTGACCATCATTAGGGATGTAATTCAAGAGCTAAGAATAACCAGGTTATTCTAGGGTCATCAGTTCCTGCAGTCTGGCAAACTGTTTTGTGTGTTTGAACATGTTACCGTAACAACTCCAAACAACAAATTAGTGTTTTGTTATACACTTTATAAATGTGTTTCCTTTCATTGAAAATACGTTCAAAACTCTTTCAATAAAGAAAGTAAAATCTTAAAAACTGAATTATGAAAAATGATAATACCACCCGTTGAAAAGCACTGGTGTAGTTTGTAGGGGTACTCTCTAGTGTCTACTCTTCCTGTTACACAATTGTCATGTTAATATATATCATCTCTTACACAGTGTGACAATCCATGCACTATGCTAGTAATTGTACTTTTTCTCATTTAAAAATTGAAAAAATTGGATTGTATGAATTGTGCAAGGAAAGCAATATACAGTTACTGTGGACACTGAATTGACTGCAGTAATGTCTGATTTTTTTGCCACTCTGTTTAAAATTCAAAACAGTCAGTGCAGCGTTATGCCTTGATATAACAACCTAGCACGCTTTTAGGACATCTCTCCTCTGTACACACACAGTAGTTTTTCTTCTCACTCTCTTGCAGTCTTGTACAAATACTGCTGCAGGTATCTTGTTTCCCATCTAAAACACCAGCACAAATCATAATCACACCCTCACAAAATCACCTGAATTCATTCTGAAAGTAGTTCTTACCTGTTTCCAGTGGCTCAGCGATTTACTCTGATAACAACTTTTGTGGTTTTGTATAGAGTGAGACACCAAAATGGTCCATTTCACTCTGATAAGAAAACCCTTTCTTCAGGGAGTGAATAAGAGAATTGTGTGATCTGCTCACAAAGAACCCATCCTCCCTCTCATGCTATTAGAGTTCACCTCTATCCCTGTTGCTTCACCTATGAGTTTGGTCCTGCACCTGGATTTCTCAGCTGGGAAGTCTATGTCATTGTACATGATAAATTGACTTACGTCAATGGATTGTTGTGCTGTGACTGCGTTCCCTGCCTGCCTGGAACAGTCTGCTGTGACGGTGGGGTTCTTTAACCCTAGTCTTGATGGATCAACCAGTTTGTGCAAGGTGCACATTTCTACACCTGCAAATGGTGCTGTGTATGCCTGGTATATAAAATGCAACACCTTTCTTTTGGCACAATTGTAAATTTTATGATAACGTTCTTTTCACTTTCAACATGCTTTGAGCATAACAATCATCTTCAGGTAAGTCTCTCCTGTAACAAATGAACGTGCAAACATACAATGCCAAATTCTATTACATCAGGATCATGTAAATGTATTTAAAAACAAGACAGGCAATGTACATATAACATATCATTGAGGAACTTTTGCATAACTATTGGTGCTGTGGAAAAGCAACAAGTATTTACCTGTTCTGAGAATCTGTAACCTTAGTTATCCAGCGTGCAAAGTGCAGACACCCTATTACATTAACGACTCTGGCCTTTCTGGCACTACCATATTTTTCCACATTATCTCATACTTGGCATGATTTTCAGAAAAAAATTACTGTACATAAAATGTGTGTTTTGATTTTCTCTACAACTTTTGTGTGAAATATTTCTTATTCTAAGAAGTATCCAACGAGATATTGTCACAAATGTACCTATGTCTTCATGTAGAGTGCCCATTATTCTTGTCAGATTTGAATCAAATGTGAATTTTCTCAACATATTTTTTAAAAATACTAAAATGTAATATTTCATGAAACTCCATTCATTGGGAGCTGAGATGACCCACACAGGTGAACTGACAGACATGAAAAAGCTAATAGTTGCTCTTTGCAGCTTTGCAAATGTGCCCAAAAAACTAGTTAAAAGTGTAAGGTCAAACTATTAAGCAGTAAAAATAACAACTGTTTTACAGGAGATGCATGTGTGTAGAATAAAGAACAATTTTCAGCAGCAGACTTGCTTACAGATGGCTGTTAACAGTCAAAACACACTGTAAAAAGGAACTTACTAAGTTTTAGTTGTGCCAGCACAAATGTGTTGCATTTTATATACTTTTGATTCAGCACAATGAAATATCACATTTCAAGACATGCCTGGTGTTTTGAAGCCTGTATGACAGAAGCTGGAAAGTTTCCTAATATCTTTGTGTAACCTGGCTGGTGTGGTTGAAAGCATTTTCAGTCAAGATCAGGAAGGCAGATTATGTGCAGCCCTGTCTAGGATATCAGATTTTTAACTTGGTCAGGTTGACAGTACTGTGTCATAACTGTGTTTATGAAAGGTTCTCTGTAGTATGTTTGGTTCACGACAGTGACTCGCCTGATCACAGTTGACTCTGACTGTTTGTGCCAAGGTGGACAGCAAAACTTCTTTGCTGGGTGGCAATGCAAATAGTGACTGCCACTGACACCACAAACTTAAACTAACTGACACAATTTACACTCAGATGCCTGAGAATAATAATGACAGACTGCTCTCTGTCCACTCCTTCCTCCACCACCTATCATAAACCTTTCTCACCTTCTTTCCTACCTCCATCCTGGAAGACAGTAACAGACTGGGTACCAGGAAGTACATTGCTCTTCCTCAGCACATTATCATCAGTGGAAAATACTTCCTTCCCCTGACTTTGTGTAAAGGTGATGCTGGGTACTGAAAGTTGACTGTGCTAACAACCACTAGAAATTGGGCTTTATTGACTGTGACCTGCCAAACATCATGCTGAGGTCAAGAGAATTTAAATTGTGAAGCAGATAGTATGTGAGCTGTTTGGTATAGCCAATTCCACAGTTGAGTAGACATTTTATAATGAACAGCAGAAGGTTTAGAGCATTTTGTGTCCCTTAGCTACAGGATCGACACAGCAGTAGGATACCCTGCAGCTCCAGTATAGCATGTCAGCCTCCTGTACATTAATTGTGATTACAGACACTCTCCTGTCTTTAATTATATTTTGAATTAGGATGTCTTGGAGACCAATTTATTATTTGCGAATCCATTCTTTTATTAACTTGTCAACCACAGTTAATTTCAAATTCAGTTCTATCCAACCAGAAGGATGTGAGCCAGAAAATATTTGAGATGATATCAGTACTGGCACCCTGATTCTGATTTTTATTGACAAGATACAGCTTCAACAAATTGGTCAGTATTTATAAGTCTTGAAGCTTTTGCAGTGACAGATTTCAATGAAATTTTCTTGAGCAGACAGCTGCATCAGGGTTTGAAGGTTTTCCGATGTTCGGGAAGTAACTCCATCCAAAAATTATCAGGGTATGTCGGTGGTTTGGTAGCACCAAGCCTGATGATGAGGTGGACACCTAGTCATCAGTTTTGGTGGTACCAAACCACCAGCACACCTTGAAGATGGAGACAGAGTTAGTTCCCAAAAGTCAGAAAACCTTCACATCTTATGTGGCTGTGTGCCTGGGGAAATTTCAGTGGTTTGTTGAGGCTGATGAAAACTAACATAGCAGCACCACACATTACAAGCTTCATTTCTGAAATTATAGTAGTTTATGAACTATTTCCGCTGGTCTAGGCAATATAACCCTAAAAGCAGATGGAAAATATTCTACAAATTTTATTGAACGTAGTTTTTGTATGAGATGTTTTCAGTGCCTCATCATCTCAATTGTTTGTGTTGACAACAGTAATTTTTGAAACTCAAATTGCAAAATATGAATATGTCATGCAAATTGCATGGTCTTTTATAATTTTCCCCTTTAAGTACTGCATACTGAGAAATAAAACTTGCTTATATATGGCTTTTCCTGGTTCCGTTGGTATTGAGTACAATGCCAAGTTAAAGAACATATGAAACTAAATATATGCATGGGCCCCAACTTGGAAATATTTATTACAAAAAATTATATTTAGTCCTGTTGTGCTTTTCATCTGCATTTCATACACCATGGTCTGAATGTGGGCTTATGGTGTTGTTAAACTGTTTACTACATTATGCATTTTAAGTGTTATTACTCATTTGTATTGAATTTCTAAGTGGATCATGGCTGACAGTGCGAGGTACCGGGGCAAATTTGACGCAGTTCATTAAATAGTTTAGTGTAGTAAAGTTAGCATGTCTTCATACAAAGAGTTACAGATGGACTGTAACTGTAGTTACTGTCTTTCGATATTTGTTCATCATGTTCAGACAGTGATAATAAAATTGTGTGTGTGCAGCTTCAGTTATTATGCAGATGAATAGTTATTGACATGTTAATCCACCAAAGACTGAACACCAGTACTTATTTTACCTCAAATACTGAGGAAGAATGCATAATTTGTGCATTTTCATAAAATTAACAGGCTTCATATACTACAAGAGAGAAGAATTCAGAATGAACAGTTTTCCATGCTTCCACTCTTGATCTGTAATTAGTATGTAAAATATTGGCCACATCTTTGAAGAAAAAGTGAATAATTAAGAGATAGATGCTTGTGAAGAAAATAATATGTAGTACACTATATGTTTAGAATTTTCAGATGTTGTACCTATTTAATTCATAATACGTAAAGGTAAAAGGATAATCGTAAGCAAAAAAGTCACTTTTTGAGGAGGCAGATTGTAGATTTGCTGAAAGGAAGGTTTGTTTCAAATATGCACAATAGGTATGGTTGATCAGTGTTTCTCTTTCTTGTAAACTGCATAATTACTTCTAAATCTCTTAGGACTAAATGTGAAGGACAAATTCAAATAATACTCAGATGGAAGTTATGAGCAGATTATATTCAGTAAATCTTGTATATATCATATCTCCCTCTAAAAACCTAAAAATGAAAGTGTGTAAATTATAATTTTATACATTGTGTTATGTGGACTGAAACTGTAAATGATGACTGCAGATGGGTGAGGGGAATATGCTGGTAAATTAACAGGAACAGTGTAGATTACATAATGATATTCAAAATTTGTAGCAGAATTAAGTTACAGTGCAAAACACGTACCATGCTTGGGTCAGTATGAAAATACCTACACGTTTTCATGCGAAAACTTCAATATGTGAAGGGTCCACCTGTAATAAAGCAGGTACAGATAAAAGGTAATATTAAGGTATATCTATAGATGGTATTGAAGAGACAAATATTAGTGTATGTGGTGATCTTCCATCAGGCCTTATCCCACCATAGGTGTTCAGTCAAACTATATGGTGATGGACTGTACCATCTGGTCCCAGCCATTTCACCACAATGTTCAGTCATACCGTAACAAAATATATATAAATTGAATGTTATAATGACATGCCATGGCTCAGCCAGTGAGATGCTGGCTCCTTGCCCTAGAGTCGTTGGCTGAGTCCTGGTTAACTTACCATGAGATTAGGGGTGGACATAGTGGCACACGTGCAGGTCTTTCTCTGAATTTTTCCTAGTCTTTCCCATGACACATAATTCTATCATTCCTCCATGCTTATCTGTCACTGCTGCCTGAGATGTGTGACCCCCTGACCAGCAAAACATAATTCCATCCTCAGTTTTTCACCTAGCCCTGGACTGTTCACAGAATAAGGAAGTGCATTATTTATAAGTTGTAGTTTGTAATAGGATCTGTATTTTATGTCATATACGAAGTTACATATGCTGATTTATTGTACAAAATTTAAGTTTTGTGTATAATAGGGTTTATAATCAAGCATCACACATGACAATATTGCGTGTAGATTCCCGCAATATCATTTTTTGTCAAAATACATTCAGTAATGTAAAAGATAATGCACACAAATATGTATTACCTCTATCCATTTCATCCAATTAACATGTGAAAACAGTCAGTGACTAGCAGTCAATCGGACTGATTATCCAAATTTTTCATGCTACTCTTGCTATAGTCAGTAGTTGTAAAGAAGACTTCAGAACATAAAATTAATCTGTCATTACTGGCAAATTCAAGGGAAATAAATGACATGTTCTGTGCCAGTTAGCCTCCATCTTGTAGACTAATGTTTGTCTTATATAACAGACTATTTTGCAGTGTTCAAGTATTTTTACATCAGGCAGGTGTAAAGTATACGTACATGTACGTGTGTCTGTGTTTATTGAAAGAATGAAAAATGCAGGTTTACGAAGTTCCTAGTAAAACTGATATACATGCTGTACTCAGAGAACAACTTTTCGTGAAGTGTTTTATATTTAATAAAGTACAAATAATAACTACCCCTCTAAAGTGCATAACCACCTTAATAATATTTACTGACACAACAGGTCTGTGTATTTTATGGTTGATATGCATTGGTCATTTATAAGTATCATCGTTACAGTTATCTTCGTTATCATATGTCATCTTATTGTCATAATTTGTATTTAGTTCCTTAATGTATGTAACATTCTTGCCTGTTACATGTACTTACTGTATGATAAGCAACAGTCTGCAGAAAGAGAAACACTGTCAAATGATCACCATGAACTCTCAGTCAGTAAACATGACATATTTCCTGTTGGTTCAACGCTAAAACCCACTAGTTACTAACCTGTTTGTATATATAAAGTAACAGTTAAATGAAATGTAGTGCATATAATTTTGTAGTGAGAATTCAGAAATGTAAGTAGACAGGAAGGTCTTAGATGATAAACTTAGTTGAAGAATGTTGGCACAATGTAAACATAAGAATCTGCCAATAAAATGGTTACTGTTATGTATGATCTCATCATTTTAAACAGCTGTAAGACAAATATTTTGCTTTGAGTTTTATTACATGAACAGCACCAGACGCTGACATTAGAGCTCATATCATCCAGTCATTATGATTTGCATCCTTGGTACTGTAATAATTTTTGCATGGTGATCCACTGCACCAAGTCTTGTCAATCCCTATCCTTTGGCTTGCATCACTGACCCACAGCATATGCAAAAAGCTTTCTTTCTATGTCTGTTGGTTTTCATACATTCCGAGCACATCGAAAGATATGTTGCCTGTTTGTTTATTGATGTCACTGTATGTTGTGCTGTAAAGTTGTGCAAGGAGGACAGTTTTCAAAATTATACATGAACAAATAAACTACAGTGTAAATATACACAACACTAACTGGTTGACTTTTTCTGGTTGTAGGGTCGCCAGTGTGGAAACCAAGAGACATGGTAGGCCTAGGCGAAGCAACCACTCTTCCCCGCAAGGGCAAATCCTCCTCAACATCCTCTTGTTCCGAAAACACGACCGCTAGAGACCGTGAGCGTTGTTTAGTGTATGATTTTCCTGTTGTGAGAAAGCCAGAAGGCTCCACCAGCACACACGAGACTTCTTCATCCTCATCAACTAGCACCCAGCAGCCCTGAAGAGAAGTCCACGACTAAAAACATAGGTAACTCGGCAACAGGTATTTAAGACAGATTTGTTAATAAACCATCAAAAATCCATTTCACACCTCCTTGCTATTACTGTTGTGTTCTTAGAACTAAGCAGTCAAGCATTTAAAAGAGATGCGTTTCTAATTCTACCATGTTGTGTATACAGATCTACCTGAAATTGGTTATTAAAAAACAACTCCTTTTCTTTGTGGTACAGCCAGCTGGATGTCCTGTTTCCAGAGTATCCATGCATCTGTGACTTACTCTTCACTTTGAAGGATTACAATTCCATCTTATCCTTATTTACATGTCATAACTTGTTCTATCTACATGGCTTGTCCATCTTTCCCTAAATGCTGTATACTCCTCAGATATATTGCTAACACAATATTCCTTACATATATCAGTATATCAGTAATCTTGTACATCTAGTTAAATATCTGTATATTCTTATTTTGTTGCTTATAAGCTTTTTTATCTGTAGATTAGCTAATGTTTTGTGTAATTTCAAGTACAAACTCCCAAGCACTGTTATGCCACAGATTATATAAATTGTTCCATTTACACATAACAATATTTACATTTTGTATTCCAAACATTCATTATCATCTAGACTTACCTTGTTTTACCTAATTATTTAATTTCACATATTATGTAGCACAATCTTACTGCCTTTTTTTCCTCAACAGAAAATTCTTTAGTAAATCAAGTAGCCAAACTTCAGATTGCTTAGAATTCATTTTTTACATCCTTCTCTTTGTCCACAAGAGTTTTTTTTAAATTGTGCAGTAGCCATTCATTCTCTTTTTAATACGATACATATTACATACACGCATGCGCATGCATTATTTTGAATGGCATTTCCTAAAAATATATGACATATTTCATTCATGTTTCATTATATTCATCTAGTGTTTTTGGAATTCACAAAACCTTAGCATTTCAAGTTCAATGAATTCATCTTCCCAACTTTTCCAATTCCAGACTTTTCTGGCAACTCTGTACACAGTCAGACATGACAAGAACTATGCATGCCTAAGTTTTATTCTTGTTTGAAGAATACTGTTTTTTAGAATGTGATGCCAGGATGCTGATATTTTGGATGAATGTACTGCCTCCACTTCACTCTTCTACCATAAAGGTGGGGGCAGTGTTTTCTATTAAAATTCTACCAGTCTTCACAGCATGACATGCCATGTTTACTAGTATGAGAGACTTGACATGTTTTAACAATACTGAAGAATACTTTTTTTTATGTTGTCTTAAATCTGTCCTATTAATTGTAGAGAGAATTATCTCTCTAACGAATCAACCTAACCTAACCTAACCTAACTAATTCACTACATGGAGCCGAGTCCTCCTTAAGGTGATAATGGGTACTCAGATTTTCAAGGCATTCCCTGCATTTTATGGATTCTGAATATTCTTTACAGTCTTAATATTATTGATATTTGATGCATTAAAGATGTTACACTTATAGTTCCAACAAAATGCACATATAGTTAACAAATGTGTATTTATATTAGTGGTATCTTATCATATATACTCTCCTATGTTTTGGCTCAGGTTAGCCTTCAACAGGGAGATTCAGACACAAAAGGGATGTGTTTGAACACAAAAGTACATCGTTGTCAAATATGCAGCATATAGAAATATAAGATCTTGCAGCAGTACATAACTTTGTTTTTACACAGTGCACATCACACTATTCATTACAGGGACTAGAGCCACGTCAGGATCGTAAATACTACAAACAAACATTAGCATAATAAAGCACAACACATGTGAACTTACCTGGAGATGTGCTCAAATTACTGGGAGAAGGTGGTTTGAAAATAATAACCAAATTGATCTACACCATTTATGAAACTGGTGAGTGGCCCAAGGACTTCACAGAAGTTACAATGATCGTCTTAAAGAAGAAGCCACAAGCTACAAAATGCAGTGACCATCGCACAATCATCCTTATTGCACATACAACAAAGATAGTAGCAAAGATACTTAGAAGAAGAATTGAAAGGAAAATTGAGGATGTACTCAGAGAAGATCAGTTTGGATTTAGAAGAGGAAAAGGAACTAGGGATGCAACTGGGATGCTGAGAATAATAGCAGAACAAACCTTGGAGATAGATGAGGAACTATGTGTTTGCTTCATAGACTGGCAGAAATTGTTTGACTGAGTCAACTGCACCAAATTAATGCAGATCCTAAAGGGAATTGGTGTTGACTGGTGTGAAAGAAGATTGATTAGCAACTTGGGGACATGGCTCGGGGTGTTAAAGTACGACTGAACCGTGGGGAGACAAGAAGTGTGAAGACTGGAAGAGGAGTTAGACATGGATGCTGTTTGTCACCAATTCTGTTCAACTTGCACAGTGAATGCCTTACCAAGCATCAGGCTCTGGAAGTGTTTGGAGACTTCAAAATAGGCTAAGGAAGAAAAGATGCTGCGTGAGACGGTTGATAAACTAATTGAAATTGGAAGATGCTATGGAATGGAAATGAATGTGGAAAAAACAAAATAATGAGAATTTCAAGACAACCATTCCCAGTAAAAATTATGATAGGCCAAAAATAACTAGAGAATGTGGAATCTTTTAAATATTTGGGTAGCATTTGAACAAATGATGGAAGATGTACTTGTATAATTAAATCTAGGATTGCTATGACAAAAGCTGCATTCAACAAGAAGAGGGCTCTTTTTACTAGCACATTGGATTTAATATTGAGGAAGAAACTAATAAAATGCTACATTTGGAGCATAGCTTTATGTGGTGCTGAAACTTGGACGATTCGGGGTAGATCAAGAACACCTGGGAAGTTTTGAAATGTGGTGCTGGAGAAGGATGGAGAAGATCAGTTGGACCAATCATGTGAGAAATGAAGAAGTGTTACATAGAGTCAATGAGCAGAAGAATATCCTACATGAAATAAGTAAACAGACAACTAACTGGATTGGTCACATTTTGCGTAGAAACTGCCTTCTACAATGGGTTATTGAAGGAAAGATAAAAGGAGAGATAGAAGTGACAGGAAGACGAGGAAAAAGATGTAGGAAGCTACTGGGTGACCTTAATGAAAGGATAGGATACTCTCATTTGAAGGAGGAAGCTCTAGAATGCACTGTGTGGAGAGCTCGCTTTGGAAGAGGCTTTGGAACTGTCGTAAGACAGACTACTAAATGAATGAATGAATGAATATGAACTGTAATGGAAGATATCAATATCGGTAGTAGTTTTTATTATTTTTAACCCAATTTTTATCCATGACTTAATCACCATCATAGTATCCAGAATTGTATGTTTAAATTACTGTTTTCTGCTGCTGGGTCTTGTATTTCTATGTGCTACATATTTGAAAGTGATGTACGTTTTTGTTTATACACATTCCTTTGTGCCTGAACCTTCCTGAAGATGGCTAACTCAAGCCAAAACATGTGGTAGAATACACATGATAATAATATAATAACAATTATATTTTTGTTAACTGTATGTGCATTTTGTTCTAATTATAAGTGCTTAATTCCAGTGTTCACAAGAGCCCACCACCTGTCCCTGTCTAAAGCAAAATAATCCATTCCATGCCCTCACATCAGATTTATTTCAGATCAGTTCTAATATTGTCCTCCCTTCTAATACATGTGTTTTCCAAGCGGTCTGTTTCCTACAGGTTTCCCCACCAAAACACTATATTCTTCTGTCATCTTCCCCATACATGCCACATGCCCAGCCCATCTCATTCTCTTTTATTTGATCACCTGAATAATATTTTGTGAGGATTACAAATCATGAAGCTCCTCGTTATGAAATTTCCTCCAGTCTCCTCCCCTTTATGTCCAGATGTCTTCCTCAGCACCACATTCTCAAACTGCATTGGCTTATATTCGTCATTCAGTGCTAGAAACCAAGTGCCAAATTCTTATAAAACAACAAGCTAAATTATAGTTCTGTGTATTTTTATCTTATATGTTTGGATGGAAATGGGAAGACATATGTTTCTGGATCAACTGATAGGATGCATTCTCTTTTATTCTGCACTGAATTTCTTCATAAATGCAATTTGGATTTGTTATGAGTTGTCCCCATATGTTTGAACTTTGCCATACTTTCAAAAGATTTATTATCCATCTTTATGTTGTGATAATGTCCTGCATTCTCTTCACAAGACATGAATATATATACAGGCAGGTCTTTTTTAATGTGATAGTTTTTGGTTTTATGCAATTTAGCCTAGACGATACGCGATGTTTTTCGGTGTAACACAATTTGTCATGGACGATCCGTAGCTGCACTTATCGCTTGTTGAAGGCTAGCAGAAAGTGATGTCACTGTCACACCATCCATCACATGTTTTAATTTATTATGTTGGTGATATAATCATGCGACTGATATAGTTCTCCCTTCAACAACATTGGCTTTTGTTACCCATGTGATTGAGAAATGTAAATCTACTTCACCTAGTGCAATCCAAGTTAAAAATCGGTAAAAGACAGTCGGTATTGATGAGAAATTAGATGTAGTGAGGTAACTTGAAAAAGTAAATGAACTGTTGACATAAGCCATAACATTAGCATATGTACAATTTGTGACAGTGCTGGTAGATTTACAGAAAGTGCTGAGTCAGGAATTATAGTGTTTGGGTAGCAAGCCTACCACAGTCCTATCGGAATGAACTATACCAAAAACTATGGATGTGATCATCTTACATTTTTAGCGCATTAGAAATAAATAAACATATTGTGTAGCAATGTATGTATTCTGTACGTACAGTAGGTATATACTCTAAAGTTCCATATGTTCACTAGTGATATAGTCATACACTGTATAGGATGAAGTCATCAGTCCCCTAAACCCCATGAAACACACTGCTTCAAATGGGAATTTTGTGTCCGATCTGTGTGATTTTGATTTTTGCGACTTTTTCAGGAATGTTACCCTGGCATAAAATGAGACCTGCCTGTAGAGTACTTCATAATTTCTGCATTTATTTTTAGACCAGTGCCCTTACAAGTGACAAGTCAGGCTTCTATCTTCTTCTCGTATTATTTGTGTTTTTGTGCACTAAATGTCGTCAGCTTATACCAGAAGCTACATGTCCCATTTAATTGCAGTTTTTCCTTGTTTGCTTGAACATTCCGTTGGGCATTTTCTACAACAAAGTTGAAAAGCAATGGCCATAAATCATTTTTTTTTTAAGAATATTCTGAACAGGGATTGTATTGGACAGGTGTTTTCCTATTTGGAATTTGCTGTAGGTTTATTTTAAACTTGTTTTGATTAACCCAATTAATGTCATGTGGACAACAGGCTCACTGAGGATATTATAAAAATCCTCTCTCCTAACTGAACTATAGGATTTCTTGAAAAGCTATAAATTGCTGATACACTACCCATTATATTCCCAGTTTTTCTCAAGTGTCTTGTGACTGCACAATATGTGATTCGAATTTAATTTGTTATGTGAAAATCCACACATATGACCCACGATAATTTCATCTATATATGGAGTTAACCTTGGCAGATGTATATTTGACCACATTTGGTGTGTGGTTGACAACAGTGATATGCTTTAGTAATTACTTCAGTTTATTCTGTTACCATTGTTATAAACAGGTACATTGGCTGTCTGCTCCCACAGTTTAGGCATTTTTCCATGTTCAAGATACAGTTCATAAGCATGTGTATCTCAGAACATTATGTTCTACCTTCTTGACTCAGCTCTGCTTGTCAGGACCTTGTGATTTATATCTTTCCAGTGTTTCAATAGCCATCTCAACTTCAAAGACCCTCAGCTAAGGCCCTGCTGGCTCAGTTATGTGTAGTTCAGTCTGCTTAACATCTTCAACATCTTTAGGTTTCTGTGACCGTGCATCGTGAGCAAATTGTGAAGTGAGAGAGAAAACCAACAAGATGCACCAGTTAGATGTTTTTTTTATCAATATTTTCTTAACTTGTTTCGGTCATCATTATGCCCATCTTCAGGAGAACAAGACGTGTGTTACTGCATGTGGTGTGCTGCGCTGGTTCTGCTGGAGAACCAGCGCAGCACACCACATGCAGTAACACACGTCTTGTTCTCCTGAAGATGGGCATAATGATGCCCGAAACAAGTTAAGAAAATATTGATAATAAACATCTAACTGGTGCATCTTGTTGGTTTTCTCTCTCACTTCACAATCTTTAACATCGTGTAGGTTGAATAACTGACAGAAGTGACTCTTGCACCTCTTCAAAATACTGTGGAATTCTTCAAGCAGAGCACCCTACCTATTGTGTACTAGTTTAGTTTTAGGCTGATGGTCCTACTTTAATTCATTTATGCCTTTACAAGAGTATAATATTCCTGTGCTTACAGTTCTTTCAAATTTATTAATTTTACTATTCAAATAGTCTCCCCCCCCCCCGAAATATCTACTAGTTTCATGCCTCATATTTTTTTAAAATATGCTTATTAATTTGGCTTGGATCCTGTAGCCATTGAATTTAGCCTGCTGTTTTTATTCATTTACATTTACAGTTACATTTACATTCATTACAACCAAGCTTCTCTTTAGATACAATTTTGATATTCTCACTAAAGTTTTCCAAAACCCAACTGATGTCCCTGTTTGAGATTTAAAGCTGATACTCCTTCCTACCCTCCACCGCTGTTAGTTTCTTGAGAATGAATCCCTCCACATGAAACTTCTATGCTGCTCTAACTTATTTTCTTTTATTAAACCAAACATATGCACACAAATGTATGTAATCATATATAAAAGAATAATGAAAGAAAATAAGTTGGACTAAAATGCATGGAATGAACAACTTTAAAATTCTATGCTTTCCGTTTACTTACTCACAAACACATATTAGAGAAACATCCTACCGCTCTATCAAACCACATTTAAAACAGGTATTCCAAAGTGTGTACAGACATGAACTGGAGACAAGACTATCCTATAAACCGTGGAAACAAGAAATAGCCAAAATACCAAACTGGTCTAGAAGAAAGGCAGTTGCAGAATTTCGACTGTGCATTGGGCATGATTGCTTGGGTACACATCTTCACCGCATTGGAATCCGCCCTGACCCCTACTGCATGCTATGCAGCTTCCGCGAACCCATGGACAAAAACCACCTAGGACAATGTACCGCACTGCTTAATAGGACAGAGTGTGAGCGATACTGGAAGGCCAGGACAAAAATGATGGAAAATTGACTTTGTCTTTTTACTATTACTATTTTTGTGACTACTTCTTATCATTAGGACTTTCATATTTACTTTGGATGGTTTTAGTATCTATACTGTAATTTTAACGTTTTACTTTCATTGGTAGCATAGGTCAATGATAAACAGTCAATATACCTGCCATTAGGAAAATAAAATCGTTTACTTACTGACATTCTATCCCTAACTTTGTAACCATCAAGTGTGTTAGGCAAAATGGGATGGGTTTGAAATCAGCATAAAGCATATCTGAAATACTATTAAGGATGCTGAGGAAGTTAACACCAAGGGAACAAAGAAATAGAAATTAATCAATATCTAACTTGGTAGGAAGGCAGTACTATCTTGTTGTCTTGAAGCAGAGTTGGTCCGTTGTTGTTTCTTGATGGATACAGACTTCCATAGCTCACAAGAGCTATACAAAGAATGACCTTTGAACTTAACATTTTCAGTACAGTGAAGAAAAGCAGTCTGCAGTGGCTAAGTAAATTAAAGTACAGAGCCGTCAACACAAGTATATAGTTTATAGTATTTATCTGTGCAACATGTTTCAACCACAGTAGGCCATCTGCAGACTAAAATACTATTAAACAACACATAACAGGGTTACATACAATTGCATTATACCAGTTTGCTTTGTAATAGTATTTTAACCCGGAAATGGCACGTTGTGTTTGAAACATGTTGCAGAAATAAGTACCAGAGACAATATATTTGTGCTGATGGATCTTTATTCCTTTATTATGTAAGTGACACAGTGGGATGATAAAACTACATGAAGTAAATTTATGTCTCAGCATTCTGCTCTGATCTATGCACACACCATGCCACTTGCGTAGAAAGAGTTGTGGGAGGCATGGCAGAGAAAATCACAGTGTCTTTGACATTTTGGAGCCTGAACTGCATCTGATTATCCTTTCCTCTCACTGCTTGTTTAGCTGTGATGAAACACCTCTCACAGTCGCTCATCATGTGGTTTGCAAGGCAGGCGACATTTCTGTTCCTTATCTTTGCCTGAGAGGTGTTCACTTACAACAGTTGTTACTTGTGTGAATACTATCGACATGTGTGTTCTAGCTCTTCTGGTGTTTCCTAGAAGCAACATGAAAGCTAAACTACTGGATGGCTGGATGACGACAGAAAAATGAGTTCTGTACAAGTTTTCCAATATTTTGGCCCTTCTGTGAAGCCGTATGAAAATTTCATTATTCTGACACTGAACTGTCACTATTCTCATACTAGGAATATCACATGAATAGACTTGCTCAGGAAAATGGGTTGACCATTATTTGCTTTTCTATGCACTGTACTCAAAAACTGCAATTCCTGGACTTTTCCTTCATGCAGCGTCCGAAAACACAGTATGCACAGGAAATAGAGATTTGGCTGAAAAAAATCCCTGTTTGTCCCCAGCAACTGTCATGTTTTTATTGAATGTAATTTGTTGTAAGAAATAAGAATTGCTACAAAACATTTGCATGTATAAGCAGTTCAGACAAAGTGCCTCTCTCTCTAGCCTCATCAAACGCCTAATTTGCTGTTCTGACCTCTGATGAATCCTGCTTCCGACATCTCTAGCAGAAAACAAGAACAGTCTGTAAAACACCCCAGTGTTCCAGTAAAACATCTACTGCTATTTTGACAAATTTTCCTTACAACATCACACTTGAAGGAAACTTGAAGTGTCAAGCAGCTAGGGATCAGAGAAAACCGTTGTTCAGAAGACAGTCACAGAATAAGAAGCTGTCTGGTCCTAGTGATATAGAGAGCAATTGGTCTTACTGAACAAGACTTGTTGTCTGCAGAGTGTGAGGAATATGAGAATCCAGTCCCATAGTAACTGATGGCGAGAATTCAGGCTTGGCCATTCTGTAGCTGTTGACTGTATTCTAAGAGAAAAATGCAATGAAAAGTAGATGAATTGCACAAATTTCTATATAACAGGTACAGTGACGAGGTTCAGATGAGTGTAAAACATTTGTTTGTTCATTTTGCCATATTATTGCTAAAAACCATGCATTGCCAGGTCTTCTGGGTGACGAATTAAGTATGCTGGTGCCTATTGTTAATCCGTTCTGTGTGGCACTAGGTATGTGTCATCCTTCTGGTTCATAGAGTTTTGAGGTGGCTCCTACACTTTTGGAAAATCTGTGCATCTCTGACGTAACCTGTAATACCCTTGAGACATATCTACACCACATATTCAGTAAATTTATATTCCCTTGGTGCAGCCATTAATTCACTCGTTTGATTCTCCAGGCATTTTCATGCAGTAATTTTAGAACCCGACATTAGAACAGCGACCTTTAATGCTATTTTGGTTTTTATTTTGGGGGATTATATCTAACCCTCTTTAAAGTAGTTATTTCAGGAGACGGTAATAGATGTACTGTGTTCCTAATGTTGCTTATTCACATTTATTTTTATCTCCTTAAATATTACTTGTCCGAGAACACTGTAGGAAAACATGTTGGTGGTCCGTGAACTTCAACACCAGCTATGCCCATACCATCTACATAGGTCTGAATAAACTGCTCCTTTCTTTCAGATGATATTAGGAACTTTTCCTGTTATGCAGGAAGGAAATTTGTTATGGTCAAGCATAAGAGGCCTTGGCCATCTTGAACATTCAGAAGACTGTTCCATGTTGTTAAATATGCAAGTTGGAAACAAAGAATACTGTCTTGGGGGATTTCAGACCATGTAGTCTGGTACAGATTCTGCCACTCTACATGGTGTCACGTCCCATGCTCCACAGATACCTCAAGTAAAATCTGCATTCTTTTTCTCTAAGACTTTAGTTCAAAGCATTCTTCCTCTCCTAAACACTTGTAGACAGAGCAATTACACCCTTAATTGTCCAACTAAATGCACATGTCTAATTGAATATTTGTGTTATTTACTAAATATCTGCTATGTGTTTGGCACTCACTGTGCCATCTTCAGTGAGAACTCTTTTCACTCCCAAAACCATCTGCTTATTGTAAGGTTGTTACAGTGGTTGAGTTATAGTGTGAGATATATATCATATGTGAGTTTTTTACAAAGTTGTTTACAATTATTACAGCAATATTGATTTGTTATGGCTTAAACGTTTTTCTAAAATATTGAAAGCCCTTGTCTAAAGCATGTTGACACTTGGTTGAGAGCGGCTACTTCTTATTTTATTTCATACTGTGTGTGTTATCGGGTTTTTAATATTTAAAAAAAACTTTTAAGCCACACCTATGAGACAATATTGCTTTATAATTGTAAACAACTTTGTAAAAAACCCACATATGAAATATCTCATGCTCTATACCTCACCCATTGTAACAACCTTACAATAAGCAGATGGTTTTGAGAAGTGATAAAGAGTTCTCCCTGAGGATGGCACAGTGAGTGCTGAAATATGTAGGAGATATGTAGTAAGCAATACATATATTCAATTGTACACGTGCATTTTGTTGGAATATTAAAGATATAATTGCTATATGAAAATGCACAGAATATTAGGCTTCACAGTCACTTGTATATGCAGGCTTGGTTAGGGTTGGTTTGACTCATGAGTTCCCAGAAGCACATGTAAAGTTAAAACTTAAGATATAAGAGAAATGATTTGACAGCTTTCACTGAAATCCCCTAGTGTCTAAATTCACTAAAATCCAATTTAGTAGTGCTGAAGTTTCTTCATGTTTATGGACAGTGGGGGGATTTTAATAGGCTGTCAGCAGGGATTGGTCGCACCCGATGTAGTCTAACGTGATGCTTCTGGGACATTTGACACTGAAAGGTGTGCGTTCAGAATTGAATTCTAATGAATACTGCAAAACATATGCGTTTTGAAATGCAGTCTTGTGAATGCAACAATATCTGCCCCATCAGCAATTGATATTTATTCTGCTAGTCAATCAATTCCCTGCATTTATGGTATGCATCTTTGTTACCGCATTCACGTCTATCCTACCAAGCTTGTGCAAGTTCAAGTCAGACCAGTTGGTACCCTGTCACCATGGCATTGCACATCCTTACGTTACAGATGGGACAGATGACATACAGACATGACAGATATCCATAAATATAAAGAATATGCAGTTATGGACAGCAAACTAAGGGTGTTCCTCTGGCTTTAGGGCTGGCCGAGGGGCTGACAACTTGCCTTTTTAAGGAAACTAGCGTGTTATGAAATGCCACACAGGGCCTTCAAGTTTCTCAAATTGGTTGCTAACTTTAAGTGAATTATAAAGTATAAGGAAGTTTGAGAATGAAATACCGCAGAGTGTGTTTGGTCCTAAGGAAGAGGAAGTAGCGGGAAGTTGGTTGTAATGCATAACAACTTCATAATTTGTACTATGAGCTAAATATATTTAGGGTGATCAAATCAAGGACAGTCTGATTGGCAGGGAATATAATATGAATTTGAGAAATGAGAAATGCTTAATATTGTGGTTATAAACTGTGAAGGAAGAATCCTACTCGTAACTGGAAGGATAATATTGAAACAGATTATACAGAAATTTGGTCTAAGTGTCTGGATTTAGTAGAGTCCAATTGCTGTCCTTTTGTAATGTGGTGACAGACTTTGAATGTTCCACAAAAGGAAGAATACCTTATCAGTATTAATTTATTTAAGACTCTCCTGCATGCTGCATTCTTTGGTAATGCCTGTGCTTAGCATGGCCAAATTTACACCTGCAAGAAACGTTCATCCATGTATAATGACCAAAGGTTTTCTCTTTGCCACAGTAAAATGCAAAATTCATAATTACTGATATTTATTGATACGTGATTTATTTAATGATGTTGTCAGTAAGCAAATTATGCACTTTCAAATAATATGATAATCAGTGCAAATGAATTGGACAGAATGTAAAAGGAAAACGTGGGGGGGTGGGGGGGCGCAGATGCCTGGGTTCTCACACTTTCCAGCATCCCTGCTTGTTACTTGCCAGCAGAACCACTGTTCTTTAGAAAATATTTACTGAGTTCTGTCTCACTTGCAGGAAGCAGTAACTATGCCAAGTACCAGTGTGTATCCAGAATGGCCATAAATGTGTGAGTTGAAGAATGAGCACCTCTCCAGCAAGATACTATGTGTTAGTGACAATAATAGGATAAAAACATGGAACATAATTTCTTTTTGGCTTAATTATTATAGCAATGACATCACTTCAGGATTTTCTGCTGCTAGTATTGTAATGCCTAAAACTGATCTGGAATGAAGTATAAATGATGCAGGTGAATGTTGGTGTGCAGCACCTGAATGAGCCAGTAAACTGAGTGGGGATCAGGAAGCCAATTCTTTGAAACAGCTGCTCAAGTGGTATGTCATTGCACATTGTGAGCTTCGCAAACACCTACCAGACAAGTGTCTTCCTGAATGTTGCAAGCTTAAAAATATATTTCAGATCAATATTGGGCATTATATAATGGTATTTTGTTACATTATTTTGATTAAACAGTTCAATTTTTTGACACACAAGCACAAAAGTGTGTATGTGGTGAGGGAGGTAAGAGGGTTGGTTGGAAGATAAGTATGTGTATGTGGCAAATGGATGCCATAACTATGGGGAGTTGGGCATCTTTTTCAAGATGGCTCATTTTATAAAGACAACATGCAAGTTTACATAATTTGCAAATACAAAATATATCACTTCCAGCTAGCAGTCCCCATTCCTGAGAAGAAACACATGTGAATGACAATGCTTATAAGCTGAACTCTTGAAGTAATTGTGCAGTGGATATTAATGTATTTGAGTGTGTGTGTGTGTGTGTGTGTGTGTGTGTGTGTGTATATATGCATGTGTGTCTCTGCATTCATAGCAAACACACTGCAGAATGTGGCTATCAGTAAAATTTGTATTCCAATCAACCCTCAGGCATAAATTGGAAAGGACTAATTACTTATGAACTATGAAAGGAGTGCTGCTTACAAAAGAATATGGTAACAATGAGATGTGTTATTAATATCGCAAGTTAATTATTGTTGATGTTGTTGAATTTGTGGTTAATTGTGATAAACTGAAATTCATATTTAGGAAATGTCTAGGCCTCTTGTGAACATCACTGGATGATGGATTGGAGAATACATTTGTTAATTGACAGTTCAGGATGATGCTGACTGTAGCGAGAAAGGACGCAATACGAAATATTGCACATACAAGACCTATAAGTCCATGTGAAATGGTTAAAATAGCTCAAACTTGGAGTGTATTTTTGTGGTTTAGTAATACAAGATACATACATCAGCTTTACTAAAGTATATCAAATGTTAAATCCCATCACCACAGAGATTCCCATTCATCATTTGTACATATATATATCATTTACTATTTGTCATAGGAACATTGTGTCATGTGTGAGTGGTTGAGTTCTAATAGTACATTTCAAATTATCAAAGGAGCTTCAAACTGGGGAATGGTGTTCATCTGCTAGTTGTGACATGGTACTCATAACAGAAAGATATTTTGTCAATTGTAAAATCAATTACAACAACCTGCATTGTCACAAAAACTCATGATGCAAGTCAAACATAAGTTTGATTTCATTTTCCGTTGATGCAACAGAAAAATCTTTGTTCCTAGATAATGGAAAAATTAGAGGTAATGTTGTATTGAGGATTTGTATCACACAGTTCGTCTGATATTGAATACATTTTGTTCAGAAACAGTCATGAGAGTAGTCTGGTTTATATTACATTCATAGTTTTACTCAACATGTGATATCTCTTACTACACAAAATGTGCTCATTATCTTCGCTCTAGTTCCCTGTATCCACAAACAGTAGAAGCTTTGCTCAGATTATTGAAATTAACATAACTGTTTACATATCATCTGTTAAACGAGTAGCCTATACTAAGTAATTTAGTATTTAGAATGTGACACTTTAAGTATGTTAACATGTCAGTGTAGTTTTTGAATCGGTACCCAGCTCACATTACATGCATTTTCTCATCGCACTGTAATGATTCCATATAAAGTCTGTTATCCATATTAATTATATGTAACTAGGCAATAATGTTTCAAACCAAACTTGTAGGAGTCTTAAACATGATAAAAATGATGCTATTTGATCTCATATATGATGAACAGGGGAACAATTTTCAGTGATGTCTTCATTGTTGACCCTGTGTTTGCTTAAGTTCTTTTGAATAACTGAGATGTATCAAGGTGGGTCTTCCTACAGTCCAGATATTTTGAGTTTCACATACTGATGCAATGATAAAATGGCCACATTCGTGGTCTGTGAACATATTCCAATCTGGTTGGCTAAGTCACCAGTTTCCTGCCATCTTCAAGAACTGTCAGAAACGCCCAGTTCTGCCACGCACAGTTACTGTTTTATCACAGAAGTGAGGAACCTCCTCAAATTGAACACACAGCTTGAAAAATATTACCTCATTTTATCACAATATATAATTATGCTCACATTTAGAGGTAAAATTGCATACTTTGTGTATGTTAGTGTAATAAACTAGTAAGATATGCATGATGCATGATTGTGCCATGGCCTAGGCAGTTAAGACACCAGCCTCTCAGGCCAGTCCGTGTATGATTTATGGTTGCCAGAGTAGTACAAGGTCAGATTTTTCCCTGATTGATTTAGTTTTCTCCTGTCAGTAACATTCTATCAATGCTTCATACTCATCCCTTCATCTGTCATTGATGCTATATAATATTAACATTTGGTAGTGTCATTGAGTAATACACTTAAAAGACGTTACTTGCTTTCTTAGTGTATGGCTTATCTTTAAACTGGCAAGATCAAATATTCTACCAGCTGTTGCATGTGACTGTTAATTGGTGTACCCCCAGAATTCAAAATTTTGATGCCTGTCACTAGTAAGATACTTTGTTAATTACAAAATGGGGTGAACTCTTTAACCCACTTCATAAATATGAAGCACAGAGCTGTATAAATGTAAATATCCTGTCTAGGTTTAATATTATTCATTCATCGCATTGTGCTTGTATTCATTTGTAGTCACCAGTAACATATAATTCTACCATGTGCATATGTTGGTGTATATCAATGATTGTCCTTCTCTGAGCAGTTCATTTATACTGGCACAACATAAACACAGGCTGATTGAAAACTGCAATATAAATAAAAAATGCCTTAATTCAAAAGTAATGGAATGTAATACCCAATGATGTTAAGGCACATAATCTTTGAAATATGAAATGGATGTGTCACAGCTTTTTAAGCCAGAAAGAGACTGTATTTTCAAGTTTATAAAATTCATCATCATAGAGTTCCAATGACATGTGAGTTCAAAATGGCAAGTTTAAATTTTCACAGGATACACAGGTCTATAATTGCATTATAAATTAAAAATAAAAAGGAATTATGCAAGATTTGAGGGTCTTGCGGTGGTGTTGCTGAAGATGCTAGTTTTCTTGGATGTGTCCACTATGTTATTTTATCAGTAGTTACCGACATCTTTGAACAGTACTTCCGTCTTTGGTTTAAGCAATCCAAGAAGAATAACTTTGACTGCTGGACTGTAAATATGAAGGTATTATGGTCCTTTGAAATGCTGGTAAATCTACCAATATCCATGGCACAACATCCCGAAAGACCTGCATCTTCAATTACAAATTATGTTTGCTGTCTTGTTATGCTTCATTGCTGATGATGGCAGAAGGTTTGCTTCATGCAAACGGAGAATATACAGCAGAGTTTCTTGGGCTTTCTGAGCCCTGATTCAGATTAGGTCAATGGCTGTATATTGCAATCCCAGGAATCAAAGGTAGGTGCAAAATAAGAAAACAGGCATCAGTAAACTAATGTGATATTTTAATGATTTAATGAAATGAAGATAAACATAAATGTAATAAAACCACTAAATAATCTGTTGGTAGTTTTTACTGTAAACACACTGGAGATGAATCACCTTAAAACATAGATGCATTGACATACTTCTGCATGATCCTCAATTTATTACTATGACTCATTTTACAGCTCTTATATCTAGATTTAGTCTTCATGTTCTTGTAAAATTGAATTTTTCCATATTTTGCGAGGTACACCAAACACTTGTTTCATGCCTTTTTGCCACAATGCCCCTTCCCAATTTACACTCCCCCATTTTTGGTTTGACACCCCTTGGCTGGTTTTGTTCTGTTTTGTTAACCCCTGATTTGTGATTTTGATTTATGCCCCCATTTTCAGGAATGCAAGGACTGGGTGCATTCCTCACATTTAGACATTTTGCAACCATATGGTATCTTGGTCAAATAATGGTAATTTTTTTGTGCCAATCCAATAATTTTTTGTTGAGAGGTTAGCAACCCTGCTAGTCAATTGTCTGTATCATTTTGTATGAAACTACAGTCAAGTAGATATTGCCACCATGTCACTGCTTTTAACATGCTTGCCAAAGAACTGTGAGTTAGTAATAAGCAGATTCATGGAATTGCTTCGTGACCCATTCAGTGAAGCTTCATAACCCAACTTAGGGTTGCGACCCACACATTGAGAAACACTGGTCTACAGATTTGATACCTCACATAAAAACTAGAGCGAAGATAATAGCCTCGATTTATGAGCTAATTTCCATTGAACTGTGGTTTGTTGTCACATGTGAATGCTTTTGTAGATTTTCCTAGATATCCATAACACAGCAGGCATCCAACTCTTGTACCATGTTCATGTCATTTAATTACCATCACAAATGGTTTCTATTGACTTCTCAAGTTGCAGTTTTAAAGTCAGTACCATTATGTCAGTATTATAATAATTGTACCCTGAAATGTTATTGGCCTAAAATGTATCAAGAAACTTCCTCCAAACTATCGGTGTGTTGTTTAAGTCAATGTAACCTGATACTTTCAGATGAGTACATAAAACACTATATTTCAGTATATTACATATGGTAAGGGACATTTAATTGTGTATCCCTACTACAATGACTACTGTGTAGTAGCAATAGCAGTAGTAGTGATGGTAGTACTAACACCACCACCACAGTTCCAAACAAGCTTATTCGTTGTGATGGCCACAGAATATGGGTTAGTTTTATAGAAGGGGCAAAGATTTTTCTCTTTTCCACAATGTTCAAACTCACCCTGGGACCTTCCCAGCCTCCTATCCAATGGGTACCAAGTCACTTTCCCCAGCCATAATGTAACTTGGGCATGAAGTTGATCACTCATCTTCATCCAGTGTCAAGGTCAAGAATGTATGGCGCTATATCATCACTCCTTCATGCCTACATGGCATGATGTGATGCACAGGGAATTTACTTTTACATAGATTTTATTCTAACAGAAAAATATATCTAAGTATTTGGAGCTATTTCCTAACACATTGTGTTGAAAAATGGTTTGGTGGCCTATGTCAAGAAATACTCTACAAAAATGAGAAAATCACGAAATAAAGTGGTGTGATAGGAAATGGTTTAAATATGCAAACATTATTTTATCTCCTGGGTAGCCACTTCTTTATTCCAGTCTGACTCAAGACAGGGAAGTTTTCAGTTACTACAGAATCTGACTCCCAAGATCATAATCAAGGATAAAAAATGGGCTAAGTGTGAGATAAATATTATGTTGATCAGAAAGCATACCTTCTGTATTTGTACCCATAGTACCCAGAGGAGTAATCTCCAAAATTCATTGAGTTTTTACACCGTGTGGTAAAAGTCTTGCTCTTCTGACACTGATGTCCGTCTGAGTAAAGTTGGACCTTGTGCGAATGTCCAGCTACTACCCTTGAAAAGGGCCATTCTTGGAACTCATCCAATCCCTCTCTCCTTTCCATAGCTCTGATTGGTCAGAATTACCTCAAAACTTCGTATATAACCTATACATTCCTTCCTCTTTGGCAAAACAGGAAAAATGTTAGCATAAACAGTTATAGTTATGAGGTTCATGTGACACAGTCACAGGTATGGCAGGACTTCATGCAGTTTCTGCCCTTACTAGCTCCCTGGTTGTTTGTTAGGTCCAAATTACATCAACATCCACCTGTACCAGAATCAATCAACCCTGAAGATGGAAGCAGTACATTTCTTGGAAATGTTAGAGTAGACCTTGATTACAAGGTGTAAAAACCCAAAAAATGAGCACCATACAAACTTGGAAACCTATAGGGTCATTTGTTAAAAACGTTATCACCATAAGATTTTGGAACCTACAATTGGAATTTACTTTCATTAATTACATGAGTATACTGAGTCACATAAGTCGGTAGGGTAATACATTTTTAATTCAGCCATATGTACTTACAAACCTGTAACTGAAATATTTAACAAACGAGATCATTACACTGGTTGCTCTTTATGTGGCCCATGTGTCACATAATTAATGTAAATCAAGCATACAGCTCCACATTTACATTACGGTACACATGAAAGGTGTGCTTTATGTAGATTTCACCCCATACAGTTATGACCCATTTGTCCATGTCTAACCAACAGTGTTATAGCATACCCTGTATCCTCACAATTCAGTACAATGTAGTGCAACAGACTGCTCTCACACATGTGGCAAGCAGCCCCACATCCCACTTTCTTTTATTTGACCTTGACTACCCTACCACAATTCCAACATACCTCAACTTTCAGAAGAATAAATACAAATTTTCAAAGTCATAACTTGGATTTTTCAGTTTACATTCTGAGTATAATTATACCTCACTTTATATGTTATGAATGTGGACTGTACAAACGAAATATATTATTTAAGCATTTTAAATTTCTGAATATTTGTAGTTACTATCAAATAAGGACACAGATGCCTTGTACATAATATATGTGAAGCTTTAAAATAAACTAAACTGAATCATCCTATTACAATTATTGTCTTATTTCTTTTGACACTCTCTCTGCGTGACATGCACTGTTCTGTTAGTGTGTTGCAATGTTCCTGGTTCACCAGATATTGGATAGTAACTTTTAAATGCCAGCCAGTTGTACAGAATATAAATACTGTTTGTGTTCTGGCTGATTTTGAAAAATCTGCATAACAAGAATGCCTGCCAATTCAACAGAGTTCTAGGATGTAACCTATAAGGTCACACAAACACACATCCATAAGTACAGATCTTAGAGAATAGATGATACTGGAGTGGGGCAAAGAGCACCCCTACATAAATATTCATGTCACATGAGTTTTAATTCATAAGGGAACAATCTACCTTCCCTCATTACCTACTTAGATGTGCAAAACCTTCATTAGTCATCCGATGGCATAAGATGATGGAGAAATAGCAGGTCTCTGGAATGTTTATTCAGAACTCAGCTTTTATGTGGCTAATTACCAAACACAGCCACAGAAGCTTCAAATCTTGGTTACCAAGATGGTCATCCATCCATGTTTCAAGAAAAGCATCATTGAATGGATTTTGAAGAATATTTAAATATGATTATCATGACAATGGAGGTCACAGTGTGCACCACAATTTAACTCTAGATTGTATGCTGAAATGTCAACCATTCAGTTTCCATGGGACATATTATTTAATCTACAATAAGTGGGTCCCTGTAACCACGGCATGGTGCATCCTCAGGCTGCGGATGAAGGAACTGCCTCCAATATGGTGGGTAGATGTGAATATATTGAATAAGCAGTTGCAGACAGCCATTAAAGCATGATTATCCAGCTTGGGGGTTGGGTGAGGTGCTAACAATCCTCACCGTAAAAAATTGCCATTTTACAGAAGTTTGCAATTGCTTTAGTCTTGGACTGATGTTTTGGTACAACCTCAGAGATGGAAAAGGGACATTGGGTTCTTCAGGAAGTGGGATAGAGGGAGGGGGGCATGAACTGGATTGATCTGGCTCAGGATAGAGACAGGTGGTGGGCTGTTGTGAATGTAGTAATGAACCTTCAGGTTCTGTAAAATGTGGATTTCTTGACTAGCCAAGAAACTATCAGCTTCTCAAGAAGGACCCTGCTCCATGGAGTTAGTTCATATTATTTCCTAAGATGTAAATAATAAAACAGATTGTTGTCAGGGGATATGTGATGGTAAAAAGGAGTAAGAAAAAAAAAAAAAAAAAAAAAAATAACAACCGGCGGCGGCCAAAAAAAAAAAAAAAAAAAAAAAAAGTTTTAAAAATCCCAAAGGGGGGGGGGGGGGGGGAGGAAAAAG
>Ga0131853_10002353_pt1 | contig 33803 bp, 35 predicted proteins | sample TergutLab28metaG_FD_92764 | JGI IMG/M metagenome (GOLD analysis project Ga0131853, IMG submission 92764) | Labiotermes labralis P1 segment gut microbial communities from Petit-Saut dam, French Guiana - Lab288 P1 (version 2) (version 2) | ecosystem: Host-associated > Arthropoda: Insects >... | reverse complement strand
TGGTCTCACTGGCCGACGACAGGGCCCGGATCTCCTACGAGGTCCCGTTCACATTGCGCGTCGGCGTGACCGGTACGCCGAGCGGCGCGCCCACCTTCGTCACCGCATCTGCCAACGCCGATCCGTCGGGGAGCGCGTCACCGGAAGGTTCGCCGTCGGCGTCCGCGTCAGACGGGTCGACCGGGCCTGGCCCTGACCCGGGCACCACCTCGGCAGAGCAGGCCGACGCCGAGGCTGACCAGCCCGGAGAGCTCGCCGGGATCGCCGTTGCTGCTGCTGTTGCCGTAGCCGCTCTCCTCGGTGGTGGCTATGCGTGGAAGCGGCGGCGCAACCGGAGCGGCAGCGCTTGAGCCCTGGGCTGGGAGCCCAAGGGACGCGCGGAAGTTGGGGCTAGCAGCCAAGGCGTGGCCGGCGGTGGGTCTCTAGCGTCTGAGGCGACCGTCATCCGCGCCCGACCGACTTCACCGTCGGCCCGACCTTTCGGGAGTGTCCATGTTCTCGGTTCGATCCGTGATCGCTGCGGTGGTGCTGTTGCTCGGAGCGTGGCTCCCGCTCATGCAGGTTCCGGCAGGCGTTGCGGCACCGGCTGCTGAACCGGCCGCACCAGCAGCTCACCTGGGGGGTGCGGGGCGGTTGATGCTGGTGCTCGACTCCTCCGGTTCGATGGCGCAGCCGGCCGCGGGTGGTGGCACGAAGATCGCCGCGGCCAAGGCCGCGTTGCGCACGGTGATCGACGATCTGCCCGAGGATGCCGCGGTGGGTCTGCGGGTCTACGGGTCGCGGGTCTTCTCCCGGTCCATGCCGGGCGCCTGCACCGACTCTCGCCGGGTTGTCGATGTGGGCACCGGTAACCGGGACGCGCTCCGGGCGGCGCTGAGCGGGTATCGGCCGTACGGCGAGACGCCGATCGGCTATGCCCTGCAGCAGGCCGGCGAGGATCTCGGCGACCACGGGCATCGTTCGATCGTGTTGGTCTCCGACGGGGAGCCGACGTGTGCCCCGGATCCATGCCAGGTGGCCAAGCAGTTGGCGGCAGGAGGTGTGGACCTGCGTATCGATGTGGTCGGGTTGGACGTCTCGCGGAAGGCTGCCGGGGCGTTGCGCTGCATCGCGCAGAACGGGCACGGGCGGTACGTCGACGCGGGTTCCGCCGATGAGTTGCGGGACGCGCTGGCTACGTTGGCGACGCGCGCGGTGCGCCCGTATGAGACGAGCGGGAGGGCGGTGAGCGGTGGTGCCGATGATGCCTCGGCGCCGACGATCGGGGCGGGTAGCTACACCGACACCCTGGGCGGGGCCGGCACCAAGACCGGAGTCCGCACCTATCTGGTGCAGCCGGCGATCGCGGGTTCGACGGTGACGGTGACCGCCGACATCATGACCGCCAGCTTCGTGACCAAGGCGCGCGCGACAGGCGGTGACGCCTTCGGGCTGGAGCTGGCCGGTCCCGACGGCAGCAGCTGCGATGACGACCCGCCGGTGCCTGTGCCCAGCACAGAGGTGCCATTGGTGGTGGGCACGGTGAGCAATGCGGACTGCCCCGGGGAGGGCCCGTTCCAGATCACGGTGACACGATCTGGGAGGCAGAGTTTCACTACCCCGTTGGAGCTGCAGGTCACCGAAGTGCCGCCCGTGACCGATACGAAGGGTCTTCCGCCAGAGGCGAAGGAGCCGGTGCCCTGGCACACCCCGGTCCGGGGTACGCCGCGCCGGGTCACCGGCGGCAGCTCGTTCGCGGGAGCGACGCCGCTGAGTCCGGGGAGCTATGCGGGCACGATCGTGCCCAACGAGATCCAGGTGTTCAAGGTGAGCCTCGACTGGGGTCAGCAGCTCGCATCGACGATGACCATCCCCACCCCCACCGGTCCGCTGGTCCACCAGCTCGCCGGCTTCGGGTCGCCCTTCATGCTGCGGCTCTACGGCCCGACCCGGCGTGACGCGAGGGCGTTCGCCGCCGACGACTCGGCTCCCGCGGAGTCGTGGACACTCTCGACTTCTCAGGGCGGTCAGGTCGGCGGCACCACGGCACCGGTCCGCTACCGGAATTCCGAAGACGTCACCGGTGCGGTCAATGCGGCGTCGCTGGCGGGGGACTACACCATCGTGGTCTCAATGGTCGACACCAGGGCCCGGACCTCCTACGAGGTCCCGTTCACGCTGCGCGTCGGCGTGACGGGTGCACCGGGCGGCACGCCTACCTTCGTCACCGCCTCCGCCGATCCTGCTGCGACCGCGTCCGCGGGGACCACTCCGACCGAGCCCAGTGCGCCAGCCGAGCCGACCGAGACCGCTTCACCGGCGCCCGCGACCGATGCGGACAGCACTGACGCTTCATCGACAGGGCATTCAGGACACCAGGCGCTCCTCGCCGCCGTCGGCGCGGCCGCGGTGATCGCCGTACTCGGCGGGGGATATGCGTGGAGCCGGGGCCGCAAGGGCCCTCACGGCAGCAGGTGAACTGGGCCGCGGCGGCCGGGTCTGGGCTGGGAGCCCAAGGGAGGCCCGGAAGTTGGGTCTGGCGGCCAGAGCGCGGGCCGGTGCCGGGTCTCTACGGTCGGAGGCGATTGTCATCCGCGGCTGACCAGCCCCGCGTCGGCCCGACCTTTCGGGAGTGTCCATGTTCTCGGTTCGTTGCACGATCGCAGCGGTGCTGGTGCTGCTGATTGGCTGGCTTCCGTCCGCGGTGGAGGTCTCGGCAATCACTGCTGCCCCAGCCCCAACCGCTGATCCGGCCGGTTCGGGGCGGTTGATGCTGGTGCTCGACTCCTCCGGTTCGATGGCGCAGCCGGCTGCGGGTGGTGGCACGAAGATCGCCGCGGCCAAGGCGGCCTTGCGCACGGTGATCGATGATCTGCCCGCCGATGCCGCGGTGGGTCTGCGCGTGTACGGGTCACGGGTCTTCTCCCGATCGATGCCCGGCGCCTGCACCGACTCCCGCCGCGTCGTCGATGTGGGCACCGGCAACCGCGACGCGCTCCGGGCGGCGCTGAGCGGGTACCGGCCGTACGGCGAGACGCCGATCGGCTATGCCCTGCAGCAGGCCGGTAAGGATCTCGGCGGCGAGGGCCGTCGTTCGATCGTGTTGGTTTCCGACGGCGAGCCGACGTGTGCGCCCGACCCATGCCAGGTGGCCAAGCAGTTGGCTGCCGGCGGGGTCGACCTGCGTATCGATGTGGTCGGGCTGGACGTCTCCCACAAGGCCGCCGGGGCGTTGCGGTGCATCGCCGAGAACGGGCACGGCCGGTACGTCGACGCGGGTTCTGCGGACGAGTTGCGCGACGCGCTGGCCACGTTGGCGACGCGGGCGGTGCGGCCCTATGAGACGAGCGGGCAGGCGGTGAGTGGTGGTGCCGATGCGGCGTCGGCGCCGACGATCGGGGCGGGCAGCTACACCGACACCCTGGGCGGGCCCGGCACCAAGACCGGAGTCCGCACGTATCTGGTGCAGCCGGCGATGACCGGCTCGACAATCACCGTGACCGCCGACATCATGACGCCACGCTTCGCAGACAAGACGAGTGCTCAACGCCGCGACGATGCATTCAAGCTGCAGTTGGCAGGGCCTGACGGAAGAGACTGCGACGTCGATACCCGCGTGCCGGTGTCAAGCGTCCAATTGCCGCTGGTGGTTGGCACCGTGGGCAACGAGGACTGTCCTGGCGACGAAGGCCCGCTGCAGGTGACCGTGACGCGGTCCGAGGGCGGACAGAGCTTCACGACGCCGCTTGAGCTGCAGGTCACCGAGGTGCCGCCCGTGGCCGGCGTCAAGGGCCTGCCGCCGGCCGCCAACGAACCGGTGCCGTGGCACTCGCCCACCGGCGGCACACCGCGACGGGTGACCGGCGGCAGCTCGTTCGCGGGAGCAACGCCGCTGAGTCCGGGGAGCTATGCGGGCACGATCGTGCCCAACGAGATCCAGTTGTTCAAGGTGAGCCTGGACTGGGGCCAGCAGCTCGCGGCGACGATGACCATCCCCACCCCGACCGGGCGGCTGGTCGACCAGCTCCCCGGCTTCGGGTCGCCCTTCACGCTGCGGCTCTACGGCCCGACCCGACGTGATGCCAAGGCCTACGCCGACGGCGATGCGCTGGCGCACGCGGACACCTCGTCGCTCTACCCCTCCCAGGGCGGCCAGGTCGGCGGCACCACCGCTCCGGTGCGCTACCGAAACTCCGAGGACGTCTCCGGTGCGGTCGAGGCAGCCTCGACGGCAGGCGACTACACCATCGCAGTCTCGTTGGTCGACGACGGCGCCCGGACCTCCTACGAGGTCCCGTTCACGCTGCGGGTCGGCGTGACCGGCACACCAAGCGGAGCACCAACCTTCGTGACCGCCTCCGCCGATCCCTCGGCAAGCGCGTCCGCAGAGGCCACCCCGACCGACCCGAACGCAACAGCCGAGCCAACCGAGACTGCGTCCCCGTCACCCGCGACCGACGCCGAGGGCACCGACGCGGCCCCGCCGACGCATTCAGGGCACAATGCCACCCTCGCCGCCATCGGCGCTGCCGTCGTGATCGCCGTACTCGGCGGAGGATATGCGTGGAGCCAGCGCCGCAAGGGCTCGGCCGGCAGCAACTGAAATCAGCGGCCGCGGCTGCCCCACGGCCGCGCATGCGCATCGGGCCGCGTCGGACGCATCCACGCCGCGTGATCTGGTGGCCGCGCGCGCCACCACGTGATGCCGAGGCCGCTGGCCAAGCCGATCAGCAGGCCGCCGCCCAGACCGGCGGTCGTCACCGCATCGAGCAGCCCCCAGGTCGCGCCAGCACACACGATCACCAAGGCCACCAGGGCCGTCGGCGCGACCGCCACCATCGTTTGGCGCCGCCCGCGCCGGTCCTCAGCCAGGCCGACGCGCGACAGGCTGGACAGCACGGCCACCGCGAAGGCGACCGCCGCGACCAGTGCTTGGGCGCCGATCCAGATCGCGCGACCCCGGACGGTCCCGTCCGGCAGGCGCAGCGTGCCGGAGACGCCGACAGCCGCGAAGATCAGGTGAACCACGATCGCCCCGCCCAGCCATAGCACCAGCACCACCGGGACCATCCGCGCCGCGACACCCCGCGTGGTGCGATGAATGGTGCTGGGGCGACTGCTCCTCACGAGCCCGGACTGGTGACGGCGACGCGCAGTGAGTCGAGCGCCGCGCGAACGGCGGAGCCATCGAGATGACCCTCGGGCGCCTGGAAACGTACCGTGGAGAGGACGTCGTCGGGCATCTGCAAGAAGACCTGGATCTGCTCGACCAAGATCTGTTGGCCGTGGTACGTGCCGCCGTGCACGAAGTGGACCTGGTAGGCCTTCTCCGCGCCCGGGACCTCCAGGCTGCCCTCGTCGATGAGGCGATAGTCGGGACCGATCCGCTCCAAGGTCTTGAGGGCCTCCGGCGCGGCGTCGAAGCCGGTGCTGGATTGGCCGGGCACGCCCATGCTCATGCTGACGAAGGGCGGAAATCCGTCTTCAGGCGTCGGCGCCTGCACCCCCCATTCGTAGGTCCGACCCTGCAAGTCCGGCTTCTCGTGGCCCGACTCGATCCAGTCAGCCGGCACCTCCAGCGTGATCCCGTGGCCGGCGACGGTCGCCGTGTCTACCGGCGTTCCGTCTGCGCCGGGCGCGGGACTGCCGTTCGGGTCAGGGGTGCCGCTGGGCTCGATCCCGCCGAGGGTGAAGGCGGTCGTCAGGGTGGTCGAGGTCACCTGCTCCGACTCTCCGTCGCTCTGGGGTTTGCTCTCGGCACCGCCACATGCTCCGAGCGCGAGGGCAAGACCCAGTGCGGACCCCAACACTCGCAGCCGAACTCCGGAGATAGCGGGCTTGCTCAACGGTTGCATACGGTGTTCTCCTGCCATGATCCGAGACTGGTGTCGTAGTAGTAGGAGCCGAGCAGGTCGCTGTTGGTGTGCACCGCGTGTACTTCGCCGCCGACACTGACAGGACCCACCGACAGCGTTCCGCCGTACTTGTCTTCGTGGGTGTCGAGCTTGTAGTGGTTGAAGGTGATCTGGGAGTGGTTTTCGAGCTGGTCCTGGATCACCCGCTGCTGGTCGTCGGTGAGGCCTTGGCCGGTGTTGACGAAGTTCCTCAAACTGTCGCTGAGAGCGTCGATGGCGGAGTAGTCGGCGGAGCCGTCGCCGCGCCTGAAGTCGGTGGAGAAGCCAAGGTTGAACTCGTAGCCTCCGTTGACACCGGCGAGTGAAGGCAACTTCAGATCCTTCAGAGTGGCGTTACTGCCCGGCGGCCTCGGGCTAAGGCTCTTGGTGTCGATGCCGATGCTCGCACTGCCCTTGACGGACCCCATCACGTTGCCGCCGACCTTGACCATGTCGCCATTTCGGTCGAAGGTGAGGTCGGCGATCACGGCCAACGAAGCGTTCCCTTTCGCCTGCGCTTTCAACAGCTCGGTGGGCAGCGGAATCCCGAGTTTTGCGGCCGCTGTCGCCGACAGTGCGACCTTGGCTCTGGTGTCACCGTTGGCATACGACTCGACGCCGAGCGTCACTGCCCCGCTCGCGCTGGCGTCCACCGCGGCGATGTCTCCGGAGCCAGTGACCTGTGCACTGACGTCGTAGTACGTCGAGTCGGGTGGTGGGGCGTCCTGGGGCGTCGACCCGAACTCGCCGAAGTTGTCCTTGTACTCGTCGATGAAGTGCTGGGCGGCGTCCTGGCTAGTGAAGGTGTAGTTGCGCCCCCAGGAGCCGTCGGCGCCGACGGTGAACGAGAGGCCTTCCTTCGCGTCAACGCTCGAGGTGCCCGTGTCGACCTCAGCGCCACCGCCGAGCCTGGGTTTGTATTCGGCACCGATCTTTCCCTTGGTCTTCACGACGTACTTGGTCTGAACCGTCCCGTCGGCGCCGAGTTGCTTGACCTGCTGCAGCTCGTAGCCGGACTCACCGCCGACGGTGGCCACGACGGTCAGGCCGCCGCCATAGGAGCTGGTGTTCTTGTTGATCGTGCAGGTCGTCGGGATGTTCGCCGGCAGATCGTTCGCGGTGCATCCGGCGGTGCCTCCGACCAAGGTGGAGAGCTTGCAGTAGACGCCATTGGCAACATTGCGAGCGCCGCCGCTGACCGAGGTCGTGAGTGCGAGCAGTGCGCCGACGATGGCGATGATGACGACGCCGATGCCGACGTACTCGACGGTGGTCGCTCCGCGCGCGTCCCGACGCGGGTGCAAGCCGCTCATCCGGGGCCGTCCCGCATCGCCGAGAGCGCGGCGCCGATCAAGTCGTGGATGCTGTCGCGGACCGGATCGACCAGCGCCAGGCAGGCCACCACGATCGTGACGACGACGATGAGCCCGCCGACCCACTCCACCGTGGTCTGGCCGCGGTCTTCTCGTGGTCTCCATAGCTTCCTCAGGTTCTGGGCGAGCTGTCTCATGACATGCCTCAATCGACGAAGGTGCGCTTGGTCGCGAACGTGGCCCGGATCTCGGCGGCGCTCGGGCAGTTGACGTAGTTCGGGTTGGGGGTCGCGTGGGTCGGCGGGGTGCAGACCAGCGCCGCCCGGACGGGGTTGGCACAGGTGTGGTCGCGCAGGACCAGGCCCACGGTTGCTCCGGCATTGCAGATGCCGCCGGCGGCCTCGACCCTGACTCGCGAGGTCGACCTGGCCTCGGGGCCGTCGAGCAGGCGGTCGTTCTGCTGGACCTGCACCTGAACCGTCCAGGTAGCGGACGAGAAGCTCGGGACCCACTGGTAGCCGATCACGTGACCGCCGTTGGCGGCGGCGTACTGCTGCGCCGCGAGGTAACCGCCGGTCGGCTGGAAGCTGTTGAGCGTGGTCAACGCGCCGCCGATCGCGGGGGTCATCGCGTTGGCCGCCAGGACCATGACCGCCTCGGTCTGCCACAGCTTGCCGGCCCCCAGCGCGGCGGCGTCGGCCGCGGTGTCGGAGCGACCCGACTGCTCCTCGCCCCGCGCCAGCGTGAAGAGGCCGACCGCCATGGCGAGGGCAGCGAGCGTGACGGCGAGGAGGGCCGGGGCGGCCTGGCCCTCCTCGCCGCGCGTGCGGCGGCACACGGTAACTCCCCGCGGGCCAGAGCTGTGCTACTTGCCGAACTTGACGTTGTTCTCGAGGGTCTCGAAGACCTTCTTGATGACCTTCCCGACCTCGTCCTTGATGTCGCCGTTCAGCAGCACGATGGCGCCGATGATGGCGACGATCACGACCATGATGCCGACGTACTCGGCGGTGGTCTGACCACGCTCGTTGCGGCGGTTGGTCGTCGTGAGCAGCAGGGCGGTGAGGTGGGCGGCGAGAAGGTTGAACATGGTGCTCTCCTTGGCTGGTGGGCGCCCGTTGGGCCGGGTGCGAAGTGCTCGAACACCCCGAGCCTCGCCGCCCGGGCGGTCCCGATCGCAGGGCCCAGCGACCCCAGCCCGGGCCTGAGCGAGGCCCGGGTCCACCGGCTGTGTCAGCCCCTACCGCGAGGCTCGGCGACGGGCATACACAGGCGGCGAGCTGAGCAGGATCGTGATCGCCTGTGCGCGGGAGGTGGCACCGAGCTTGGCGAAGATGTTGTTGAGGTAGTTCTTGATCGTCTTCGGCTCGACGACGAGCGCGGCGGCGATCTCGCGGTTGGCCCGCCCCTTGACGAGCTCGCGGCAGACCTCCGCCTCGCGCGGGCTGAGCCGGGCCCACTCCCACGAGGGCAGGTCGTCGGACGCCGGCGGACCGGACTCGACTGTCGCGCCGACGATGGAGTTCGCGAGCACAGCGGCGGCGGCCGGGCTCAGCCGCATCAGGCCGTCGGCGGCATCGCGGACGGCTCGAACGAGCTCGTCGTTGTCGAAACTGCCGTGGAGCAGATAACCCGTGGCTCCGGTCGCGAGCGATCGCGCGATGACGGCGGGTTCATCGGAGTGGGTCAGCATCAGCACCTTGGTCGCCTTCGCAAGGTCGGGCAGGACGCTGAGACCGTCGCTGCCCGGCATCCGTACGTCGAGGAGGACGACATCCGCATGCTCGGAGCGCGCGAGCGCGAGCGCCTCCTCCCCGTTCCCGGCGTGGCCGACGACCGTGACGTCGGGCGCGTGGGCGAGGACAGCGGCCAGGCCCAGCCGGACGATCTGGTTGTCGTCGGCCAGGACGACACGCACCTGAGGCGGCTGCTGGGTGTCATCGGTCATCGGTCTACCCCTTCGTGGTCGTGTGGGAGGAGATCGCGAGTGGGACCTCGAGCGTCACGACCGTGCCGCTCGCGCCGGTGTCGGCCGCCGCGGAGCCGATGGACAACCGGCCTCCGATTCGGGAGGCGCGTTCGCGCATCCCCAGCAGGCCGTAGTGTCCGGTCGCAGATGCGCTGTTTGTCGGGGGCGCATCGAGCCCGGGTCCGTCGTCGCGCAGCCGGATGCGCGCCCAGCCGTCGGTTGCCGTCAGCTCGAGCCATGCGCTGCAGTCGGTCGGGGTGTGACGCGCGACGTTCTCCAGCGCCTCGGCCAGGATCGCGCCCACCTCGTACAGAGCACCGGCCTCGACCGCGTACGTCGCCGGCCAGATCTCAACCCGGAGGCAGCGTCCGCTGGTCGCCCGCCATCGCTCGCCGACGCGTTCGACCAGTTCGCCGAGGCCGGCGCCGGCATCGGTGCGGCGCATCGCAACCAACAGCTCACGCGACTCGCGGGTGGCCACCCTGGCCGCATCGGCGAGGCTGGCGGCTTGGGCCGCCGCGACGTCGGGGTCGGCACGGATCGTGGCCGGCAGCGCATCGGCGAGCATCGCCATGCCGTACAGGGACTTGGTCACCGAATCATGCAGCTCGCGGGCCAGCCGGGCGCGCTCCGCCAGGACAGCAGACAGCTCGTGCTCGCGATGCAGGCGTTCGGCGAGCCGCGAGGCCGACGTCACCGTGGCGCGGAACGCGGCGCCGCCGACGAGCATCGCGACCAGCAGCGTCGGAACGACCACCAGGGCCAGGAATCCGAGGCCGGCGCTGGTTGCGGCGGGCAGCTGCGTGCCGACCGCGATCAGCCACCCGACGAGATAGCCGACGGAGAAGACTCGGACGCCACGCCCACCCAGGCACAGGCCCGTGAACAGGGCGCCGGTGAGGATCAGGAACGTGACCGGCGTCAGCAGACCGGCACCGGTGAGCAGCGCCGTCGAGGCTGCCAGGTCCGTCAGATGCAGGACGGGATGGTTGATCAGCGGTGCGGCGTACCGCCTCCAGCGGAGCAGCAGTAGCAGCACCGCGATCATCCAGAGCATCAGCCCGAGGACGATGGCCGGTGGCCGGCCGTCGATCACTGCCCAGGTCAGCGCCAGGAGCCCCGCGACGAGCCGGACGTCGAGCACGACCTTGGCCAGCTGCGCGAACGCGCCCCGGTCCGGGCGGAGCTCCCAGGCCCGGTCCAGCTCGTGCGCTGTGGTCATCGCCGCCGACCTACTTCATCAGCGTCGAGATGGCGATGGCCCCGACCATCATGCCGGAGATCGCCGGCATGATGACGAGCGTCAGGACGAGGGAGATCTTCGGGTTGGCCTTGGCCGCGGCGGTGCGGGCTCGCTGGCCGGCCGTCCGGCGCATCTCGGTGGCGTAGCTGGTGAGGAACTCGCCGACCGGTGCGCCCAGCTCCTCCGCCTGCATGTACGCCGTGACGAACTCCGACATCGACCGGGACGCCGACCGCTCGCGGAGCGCTGCGAAGGCCTGGCGGCGACTCGTGCCGAGGTCGATCTGGCGCAGCACGACCAGCATCTCCTCGCCGACGGCGCCGCCGACCATCGTGCCGACCCGCTGGAGCGCAGCCCTGAACCCCAGACCGGCGCTGATGGTCACGGCCAGGACGTCGAGGAAGTCGGGCATCTCCTTGTCGATCTGCGCCCCGCGTCGGCGGCCGGCGAGCACGAGGCTGATCCGCGGGAAGAACCAGCCCAGGATCGGCAGAGGCAGCCCGAGCACCGAACCCTGCACCAGCAGGATCAGCGCCATGACGCCACCGATGGCTGCCCAGGTCGCCTGGCGTGCGATGACTGTCTCGTATGTCGCGGTCTCGCTCTGACCGGCGCGGGCCAGCGCGCGCCGCACCGACTCCCGCGCGCCGGTTGAGGCACTGCGTACGGCGCGGCGGCCCACGACCCGATCCATGAGGTCGAGGAGCTTGCCGACCAGGCTCGTGCGGACCGGCGTCGTGGAGACCTCCTCGACGAGGAGGTGCTGGGCCACACCGGGGTCGCGCATGAGCTGGAACCCGCGGATCGCCAGCACGACGACGACCGCGCCGCCGAGCGCGAGCAGTGCGGTCATACCTCGACCGTCCCGAACTTGGAGACCAGATAGAGCCCGAACACGAAGACGCCGCCGCAGACCGCGAAGAGGACCATGCCGAGCGGATTCTCCAGGACCGCGCGCAGACCTCCGGGGGCGAAACCGTTGACGAGCACCAGCATGAAGGCGCCCAGGCCGGCGACCGCGGCGACCGTCGCCTTGGTGCCGGCGAGGAGTGTCTTGACCTCTCGGCGCAGCTCGCGCCGGGTCTCGAGCGCCGCCGTGAGGGAGCGAAGGGCGGTCACGATGCGGCCGCCGGCCCGGATCTGGATGACCAACACGTTGAGCAGGACCGCGACCTCTCGCGACGGCATCCGCTCGCCGAGCCGTTCCAAGGCCTCGTCGAGGTCGGCGCCGACGGCGAGCTCACGGTTGACCCGCTGCAGCTCCGAGCGGACCGGCTCGACGGTCTCCTGCGCCGCCACCCCCAGCGAGGCGCGGAGCGCCAGCCCGGCCTGGGTCGCGTTGGCCAGCAGCCGGGCGAGCTCGGGAAGCTGATCGATGAACTTCTGCCGTCGGCGCTCGATCCGCGAGCGCAGGTAGGAGCGGCTCCCGATCAGCGCGGCCACAAGAGCGATCACGCTGAGCACCGGGCCGCCGATTCGCCCCGCCACCACCCAGACGAGCACGAGAGCCGCGAGCAGCCCCACGCAGAACGTGCCGAGGTCCAAGGGAACGTCGGCGCGGTCCAGGAAGTCCCGCAGCCGGCGCCCGGACGACGTGCCCAGGATGGTCCGCTCCGTCCAGCCGGTGACGTTACGCGTCAGTGACGTGCGTTGGTCGAGACCGCGGTCGTAGAGCGATCGCCGCCGGTCGCTCTCGCTCGCCAGGATGGCCACGCCCACCACGAAGAAGGCGGCGGTGGCCAGCGCCAGCAACACGATGACGGTGATGCTCATGCCCGGTCCTCCAGTGCGTCGTCCTGGGCGCGGAATGCGTCGGGCACGCGCACACCCGCGACCCGGCAGCGCTCGGCGAGGAGCGGCGGCAGCCGGCGGCGTACGACGGTGCCGGTGACCGCACCGGAGCCGTCCCAGGCGTCGGCCTCGTACCTCATCAGCGAGACCTTCGCGTACTCCTCGCGGTGCTCGGAGGTGAGCGCCGCGATCTCGACGATCCGTCGGGAGCCGTCGGCGAGGCGGGTGAGCTGGACGATGACGTCGATCGCGGTGTTGACCTGATCCCGCAGGGTGGCGTGCGGCAGCTCGACCTCGCTCATCGTGCACAGCGTCTCCAGCCGCAGCAGCGCGTCGAGTACGCCGTTCGCGTGGATGGTGGCCAGGGAGCCCTCGTGGCCGGTGTTCATGGCCTGCAGCATGTCCAGGGCCTCGCCACCGCGAGTCTCGCCCACGATGATCCGGTCCGGGCGCATCCGCAGTGAGTTGCGCACCAGGTCGCGGATCGTCACCTGGCCCTCGCCCTCGACGTTCGCGGGCCGCGACTCCAGCCGGATGACGTGCAGCTGCTGCAGAGCCAGCTCGGCCGCGTCCTCGATCGTGACGATCCGCTCGCGCTCGGGGATGAAGGAGGAGAGCGCGTTGAGCATGGTGGTCTTGCCGGACCCGGTTCCGCCGGATATGAGGACGTTGAGCCTGGCCATGACCAGCGCGCCGAGCAGGTCTGCGCTCTCGCGGTCGAGCGCACCGAGGTCGATCAGCTGGGCGATGGTGTACGGCTTGGGGAACCGGCGGATCGTGATCGTCGGCCCGTCGACCGCGAGCGGCGGCACGATCACGTTGACCCGCTCGCCGGTGGCCAGCCGGGCGTCGACCATCGGACTCGACTCGTCCACGCGTCGGTTCACGCCGGCCACGATCCGGTCGATCGCCTGGTAGACCTGTTCCTCGGAGCCGAACCGAATCGGCAGCAGCTGGAGACGGCCGGCCCGCTCCACGAAGACCTGGTTCGCGCCGTTGACCATGATCTCGGTGATGGTGTCGTCGGCCAGGAGCGGCTCGAGGATGCCGAGCCCCAACGCCTCGTCGACCGTACGTCGGATCAGGCGACTGCGCTCGCGGCTGGACAGGAGCGGTCCCTCGCGGCTCAGCAGCGCGCCGACCACCCGCTCGAGCCGCGCGCGCTTGGCCTCCTCGCTCAGCGCCGCGAGCTCGCCGAGGTTGACCTCGGCCAGCAGCAGGCCGCGCAGATGGACCGCCATCTCGTCGGCGGCATTGCGCGCCGCCGGTGTGTACTCGGCGGGGCGCTCGCCTCCACGGACCCGTGCACGTAGAGCCATCGACTCACTCCTCTTCCGACGGGGTGCTTCTCACGACGCCGACCCGAGGACGGAGTCCGGGCCGGGCATCGCCGCCGAACGCGTGACCGTGAGATCGAGGCCGGGAACGCCGATCCCCAGGAACGGCACCGTCGCCTGCGCGGTGGCCGAGACGCGGGCGCCCGGCCCGAAGGCGGGGGCGGCCGTGACCCTCACCGCGAAGCGGGGGTTCGCCTGCGCGCGCCCCTGGCTGGCCGCGGTCGTTGCCGCCGTACCCTTGCTGAGCTCGCGCGCGGTCAATCGGGCCGCGGCGGTGGCCTCCACTCCTGCCTGCGCGACGAGGTAGATCTGGAAGATGGCGCCGACCACGAGCGCCATGATCGGGATGAGCCCGATGACCTCGATCGCTGTGGTCGATCCCCGTTGATCCCTGCGCGTCCTGGGCAGGAAGGTGGCTCTGTGCATGGTCGCCGTCAGTCCGTGTAGCGGCCGGTCTGGGTGACCGACAGGTCGCCGAGCGGGAAGATCTGGGGCACGTGGACGGTGGCGGCGAAGGTGCCGTTCCCGCGGTCGCTCACGTGCACGCTCAGGAAGCCGGGCACCCGTGACTCGGCTGCCTCCTGGGCGCGGACGATGCGGGGCTCGCGACCGGTCCGGCTGCCGATCTGGGCCGCGGCGTCGGCGGCCCGTCGGCTGCTGACCGTGGCGACGGCGTAGAGCACGATCTGCATCAGCAGCACCAGCAGGACGGCAGCGACCACCAACCCGAAGACGAGCTCGATCGTGGTCTGCCCGCGATCGCCCTTGGTGAGCCGGACGGCACGCCGGCCCCGACGCCTACTGCGGACGTTGTCGACCGCGTCCTCGGCGTCGCCCCGGCCGCCCGGCGGTGACGGGTCGCCGGCGCGTGCTCCCTCGCCGAGGCGCAGCTCACGCGCCACCGCGAGGAGGGCGCGCCGCAGTGGCGAGTCGCCGAGGTCGGTCGCCGTGGCGCCGTTGGCGGTCTCCTCGAGGTGCTTCCAGTCCGCGGGCACGCCGGCGCGGAGCGCATGAGCGGCGGCGATCCGCTGGCCGAGCTCCGGTTGGACCTCGGAGCGCGGGCTCGTCTTGTTGAACAGGATCTTGACGTCGTCCACCTTGGCGACCTCCAGGCGCCCCGCCAGGTCGATGGTCTCGCGGGCAGCGCGAAGCGCGGGTACGTCGGGCGTGACCACGAGGATCAGATCGTCGGCCAGATCCATGGCGACCGCGGAGGCATCGGTGACGACGCTGCCCGCGTCGACGACGACCAGATCGAACTGACTGCGCAGAGCGCCGATGACATGGCGTGCGATGTCGGCCGTGACCTCGTCGGCGCGCTCGGGCTCGTGCGGTGCGAGCAGCACGTGCAGCCCGGAATAGTGCGCGACGACCGCCTCCTCGACGTGGCGGGCGGTGAGGTTCTCGGCCACCGGCGCCAGGTCGAGCACCGTACGGCGACCGTGCATGTCGAGCAGGTGTCGCATGCCGCGTTGCTGCAGGTCGAAGTCGACCAGGCACACGCGCAGCCCGTTGTCGGGATGCCCCGCGAGCAGAGCAAGGTGGAGCGCGATGGTGGAGACGCCGACACCGCCCTTCGCGCCGGCGAGGACGAGGGTGCGCCCGTGTCCCTCGGACAGCCCCGCCGCGGCGTACCCCAGACTCCGGACGCGACGCTGCCACTCCTCGATCGCGGCCAGGCGCGCCTGGACGTCCTCGACGGACGGTCGGGTGGGCACCACGCCTCTGGCCCCGGACTCCAGCGCCGCGAGGGAGAAGTCGGCGGATGGCTGGTCGGCCATCAGGATGACGCCGAGGTCCGGGCGGATGGCGGTCATCTGGCGGCACAGGGGCATCGTGGAGGCACCGTCGAGCTCGGTGTCGAGCAGGAGGAAGTCGATCTCCTGGCTGGTGTCCTCGACGACCAGCGCGACGTCCGAGGGCATCATCACCGACCCGACGACCTCGATGTCGGGGAGCTCCCCGAGCGTGGCCACGGTCCGGCTGCGCCGCTCGTCGTCGCCCACGGCGACGAGGATCCGTCCGCGCATCAGTTGCCTCCTCGGGGTGGGAACGACTCGGCGTAGGAACGCGCGCCGGGCGGGATCGCGGAGCCGTCGGCGGGTGCCCGCAGCGCGAGCCGGACCTCGACGGCGAAGGACTCGGCGTAGGTCAGCGCCTTGATCTCCTCGGTGTTCGCCGCGAAGGTGACCGGGATCGCCTCGCTCGGCTCCACCACGCCCGTGGACGTCTGGGTGTTGCGCTGCGTCTGCATCCCGACGTCGAGGACCAGGACGCGCTGGGCCACCAGCTTGGTGCGCGGGCCCGTGCCGGTGGTGTCCTTGTCGAAGGTCGCCCAGACGTCGACGGTGGCGCCGGGCGTGATCTTGCCCGCCACGCCCGTCTCCGCGTCGACCAGGATGGTCACCGCCCGGGTGCCGCTGCCGATCCGCGGCGCGGGAACCACGGCGCTCTCCTGCAGGAGCGTGCCCTGGGTCAGGGGTGCCGCGGCCACCGTCCCGGTCAGGTCGTCGAGGCTGCGTACGGCGGTGTCGGGCAGCCACCGTTGGGGCATCTCGACCTTCTTCACCGCGCTGGCGGGAATCGGCTGGTACTGGCCGACATTCCTGGTGATCTCGAAGGCGACGACCTTGTCGCCGACCTCGCTCTCGACGTTGCCGACATAGCTGAGGACGGCGAAGAAGACGACGGCGGCGCCCACGACCGCGACCGCGATCATGAACAGGCCGCGCCGTTGACGGGGGTTCACGTGAGGACCTCCTGGGCGGAGCAGAAGTGGCAGTGGGCGCCCATCGCGCCCTGGCATTGGGGACAGCGCCGCCAGCTGGCGGCAGAGATCCGGTCGACCCACGGATCCAGGGAGAGCGGGACCAGGCAGCGCTCGGCGTAGGAGCGGGTCCCCCACCAGGCCGTGCCGAAGGCGTCGATGCCGTCGGGGCGGGTCGACTCCGCGATGTCGCCGGCGGCGGTGGGGAGTGTGTCGCCGAGTCGCGCGTCGCCGGCCACCACCAGTGTCGAGGGGATGACCGCGTGGAGCGGCTCGCGCGCCGACGACCCGACGAGCACGGTCTCCTCGAACCGCAGAGCGGTGACGGACCGGGGGACGAGCGCGGCGAGCCGGTGCGAGAGCCGGATCCCGTCGTACTCCAGACGGCTGAGCCGGGCGGTCAGCGCCTGGACGGGAAGGCCGGCCGCGAGCCAGCCGAGCGAGCCGAGGACCGCGCCGGGCTCGAGATCGGCGCGGGCGAGCGTGGCGAGCACGGTGGCCGCTGCCGCGAGCGCCGTCGGTGGCACGCTCAGGCCGACGGGCAGCATCATGCGGCGCCCCGTCGCCGACCGGAGCATGCGGGTCCGGTGCTCGCTCCCGGGCGCGCTGTCGTGGAGGAGCAGCACCGGCTGGTCGGACGCCGCGAGATCGAGCGCGAGATCGAGTGCGACGTCAACGAAGGCGTCGCTCGTCGGGTGCGGCATCACCGTCACGTCCTCGGCGCGCAGGCCGGGGATCGACGCGGCGGCGAACCCGCACGCTACGACGGTGAACAACGTCCGCCCCTGGCCGGCTCACCGGGCGGTGTCGTCGACCTCAGGCGACGCGGACTCTGTGGTGCGGACACGACACGGGATGCTTCCGGATCGTCACCGCGCGGCGGAACGACGCTCAGCACGAAATCCCGCGCGCCTTTTGGGCTGCCAGCGCGAGGGCCGGGTCACACTCAGGCCTGAAATGCAGTGATGTCTCGCACCACCCTGTCGAAGGTGTTGCGAGACATCACATCGGTCGGGCTGACAGGATTTGAACCTGCGGCCTCTTCGTCCCGAACGAAGCGCGCTACCAAACTGCGCCACAGCCCGATCCGCGTGCCCAGGTCGCCCTGGGCTCACAAGCACCGGAGCATATCCCAGCACGGCTGTCGCGCCGTATCGGGGCTCAGTCGCGGGACGTGAGCGTCAGCAGCGTCGCCTCCGGCCGACAGCAGACCCGCACCCGGGTGTACGGCGAGGTGCCGAGACCCGCCGAGACGTGCAGCCACGCCGCACCATGCCGGTGCAGGCCCTTGGCCCGGGCTCGGTCGAGGTCGCAGTTGGTCGTCAGGGCCCGGCCGCCCGGGAGGCAGACCTGCCCGCCGTGGGTGTGACCGGCGAGGATCAGCTCGTAGCCGGCCCCGGCGTAGGTGTCCAGCACCCGCAGGTACGGCGCATGCGCGACCCCGACGCGCAGGTCGGCGTCCGCCGGTGCCGGCGAGGGGACGCTGGCGAGGTCGTCGTACTTCAGGTGCGGGTCGTCGACCCCGGCGAACGCGATCCGCAGGCCCTTCACGGTGAGCGACCCTGAGGCGTTGCCCAGGTCGAGCCACCCGGCGCCGGTGAACGCCTTGGTCAGGTCGCGCCACGGAAGTTGCGGGACGTTGGTCTGCCTCTTGCCGTCATCCGGGAGGAGGTAGCGCAGTGGGTTGCGCAGCCGAGGCTCGAAGTAGTCGTTGGAGCCGTGCACGAAGACGCCGGGGCCGTCCAGGAGTCCGTCGAGCGCGTCGGTGAGCGGCCCGACGGCCTGACGATGCGAGAGGTTGTCGCCCGTGTCGACCACGAGGTCCGGGCGCAGCACCGACAGCCCCGCGAGCCACTCGAGCTTGCGGCGCTGCGAGGGCACCAGATGGATGTCGGAGAGGTGCAGCACCCGAAGGTCGGGGGCGCCGGCCGGCAGCACGGGCACGGTGTAGCGACGCAGCGTGTACTGCCGTGCCTCCCATGTGCTGTACGTCGCCACAGCGGCGCCGGACAGAGCCGCGGCGGTGCCGAGAACGGGGATGAGCCTCACGGACCAACCCTGCCACAATGGGCCTCATGACCCTCAAGGAGAAGCTGCGCACCGACCTGACCGCCGCCATGAAGGCTCGCGACGAGGTCCGCAGCTCGACGCTGCGGATGGTGCTCACCGCCATCACCAACGCCGAGGTCGCCGGCAAGCAGGCCCGTGAGCTCTCCGACGACGAGATCATCGGGGTGCTCTCCAGCGAGGCGAAGAAGCGCCGTGAGGCCTCCGCGGCCTTCGCCGACGGCGGCCGCCCCGAGCAGGCGCAGAAGGAGACCGCCGAGGCGGCGGTCATCACGGAGTACCTGCCCGCTCAGCTGACACCCGAGGAGATCTCGGCGCTCGTCGCGGCGGCGATCGAGCAGACCGGCGCGTCCGCCGACGGCATGAAGGCGATGGGCAAGGTGATGGGTGTCGTGACCCCGCAGGTCAAGGGCAAGGCCGACGGCGGCGCTGTCGCCGCCGAGGTGCGACGCCAGCTCGGCTGAGCGTCTCGCCCTCGGGCGGCGGATGACTCAGCCGCGCTTGTGGCGCGGGGGGCCACCGTGGCCGCCGCCATTGTTGCCGCCGTTGTTGCCGCCGCCGCTCTTCGGGTGGTGCTGCGGCGGTGCCGGCGGAGGCGGCGGCGGGGGCGGGACATAGCCAGTGGACGGGTAGATCGTGATGAGGCTGCCGGACGGAGCCGAGCCGCTCGGGGAGACGTAAGCAACCGTGCCCTGGGCGTATCCGGAGTTGACCTGCGGACCCACGATCACGTGGAAGCCGGCCTGGCTCAGGATCCGCTTGGCATCGGCCACGTTCATGCCGCCCGCGATCGCCGGCACCGTGTCCGGCACTCCGGCCAGCGCGGTGCGGTCGAGCGGGTGGAAGTTGATCGGCGAGAGGGTGTTCTCGATCGCGTGCATCGCATCGGCCCACATCGGCCCGGCGAAGCCCGACCCGGAGGCGTTGGTCGCGGTGAAGTGGCCGCCGACGTACTGGTTGTCGAGGCTCGCGGGGTGGCCGACGCTGTTGGCTCCGGCGATCATGGCGATCGTCGCGATCTGCGGCGTGTAGCCGTCGAACCAGACCGCTGCGTCCTGGTTCGTCGTACCGGTCTTCGCAGCGGAGGGGATGGTCACACCGTTCTTCGTCAGCTCGGTGTGGCCGAGGTCGTAGCCGAAGCCGCCGGGCTGCTGGACGCCACGCAGGATGTCGCTGACGGCGTCGGCGGTCCATGCGGGCATGACCCGGTCGCACTTCGGCGAGTACGTCTTCAGCGGGGTGCCGTTGGCGTCGTCGATCACGGACACCGGCATCGCGGCGCAGTGCATACCGCGAGCGGCGACCGTGCCGTAGGCCTCGGCCATCTCCAGCGGGCTGACGCTGGCGATGCCGAGCGTGAACGACGGTGTCCGCTCCGCACCGTTACGCGTCTGCGGGTTGCCGTTCGGGTCGGTGAGGTGCACGCCCATCTTCTGGGCGAGGGAGTACGGCTTGCAGAGGCCGGTCAGCCGCTCCAGCTGGATGAAGTAGGTGTTGATCGACTTCTGCATGCCCGTGTACATGTTGAACCGGCCGACACCGGTCTCGTTGTGCACCGTCCACGGGCCGCCCCACTGCGGCGCGCCGGGGCAGTTCTGGTAGTCGGCCTGGTTGACCGTCATCGGCGAGGGCGAGTTGAAGGACGTGGTGAGCGGGATGTGATCCTCGATCGCGGAGGCGAGCACGAAGAGCTTGAACGTCGACCCCGCCTGGAATCCGGCGGCGCTGCCCATCTCCTGCGGGATCGTGTAGTTGATGTAGGTCTGGCCCTTCTTCTTGTTCGAGCCCATCGGGCGCGACTGGGAGAGGGCGAACACGTGGCCGGTGCCCGGCTGCAGCTCGGCAATGGCGCCGATGGCCGGGTCGGTGGAGTAGACGTGGGAGGCGACGGCCTTGTCGGCTGCCTGCTGGTATTGCGGGTTGAGCGTGGTCTTGATCGTCAGACCGCCCGAGAGCAGCAGCTGCTTGCGCTGTGCCACGGTGGCCCCGAGCGCCGGGTCTGCCTCGAGGTAGCGCACGACGTAGTCGCAGAAGAACTGCGCGCTGGAGCTGACGCAGCCGTTGGGACTGGAGTGGATGTTCAGCCCGAGCGGACGGTTGGTGAGCTTGTCGGCCTTCGACTGGCTCAGCACCTGGAGCTGTGCGAGCCGCTCGATGACGGTGTTGCGACGCGCGATCGCGGCGTCGGGGTAGGTGTTCGGGTCGTAGCCCGAGGGGTTCTTGACCAGGCCGGCCAGCGTCGCCGACTGCGTCCAGCTCAGCTGGTCGGCGTTGACGTCGAAGTAGTGCTTGGCCGCCGCCTGGACGCCGTACGCGCCGTCGCCGAAGTAGGCGGTGTTCAGGTACTTCTCGAGGATCCAGTCCTTCGAGTGGTGCTGCTCGAGTGCGATCGCGTAGCGCAGCTCCTTGAGCTTGCGCGAGTACGTGTCGGCGATGGCGGCCTTCTGCTGCGCCTTCGTCTTCGCCTCGTTGACCAGGGTCTGCTTGACCAACTGCTGGGTGATCGACGAACCACCCTGCACGACGCCGTTGCTGCCGGCGTTGGTCACCATGGCACGCAGCGTGCCCTTGAGGTCCAGCGCGCCGTGCTGGTAGAAGCGGTAGTCCTCGATGCCGAGGAGCGACTTCACCATCTTGCGCGAGATCTGGTCGAGCGGCCGATAGACACGGTTCTGGTCGTACAGCGTCGTGATGACATTGCCGTCGGCGTCCAGGATCCGGGTGGTCTGTGCCAGGTCACCGATGTTGAAGTTGGCGGGCAGCTTGTCCATGGTGTTGGACAGGTTGCGTGCCCCGATGCCCAGGAGGCCCGCGAAGGGCACCACGAGACCGGCCACGAGCACACCCAGTGCCGCTGCGACGGCGACCAGGGTCCCGAGACTCTTCAGGACCCCAGGGGGCGAGGACGGCTTCGACATGCCGGTAAGCGTACGTGACCGGGCGCAAGAGCCCGAGTCGCCGCCGCATCTGCCACCTAGGTTACGCGTTCGGAACGATACGAAACGGACTAGTCATTTCGGACTACTCAACTTGGGTCGGACGGGTCTGGTTCCACGCTGTCGTTCTCTTTAACTTTGTACTCACGGGATTCCTCTTGCCGTCGTGGGGACGGGTCGGAGGGATCGGGACACGAAATACTGGGGACACGACTATGTGGGTTGAAGATTGGGCTCCGAAGGCTGCCTGCCGTGAGGCACAGCCGGACCAGCTGTTCGTTCGAGGCGCCGAGCAGAACAAGGCCAAGCAGCTGTGCACCGGCTGCCCGGTGCGCACCGAGTGCCTCGCCGAGGCGCTGGACAACCAGATCGAGTGGGGTGTCTGGGGTGGCATGACGGAGCGCGAGCGTCGCGCTCTGCTGCGCCGCAGCCCGGACGCGTCGTGGCGCTCGATCCTCGAGGCCGCACGCACCAAGGTGGCCACGCCCGTCTGATCGGGCCGTCGCTGGCGGACCGGAGGTGGGAGTCGGTCCGCCGGCTCACGCCCCGGCGAGCAGGTGACCGACCTCGCGGAGTCCGTCGAGGTCGTGTACGTCGCCCGGCAGCGCCGGTACGACGACGGTCGGCACCTGCGGGTGGGCGGCCGCGAACCGCTGACGCAGCTGTTCCTGGCGCGCCACCAGCTCGGCCCGGTTGGCGTGCAGCCGCAGCAGTCCTGCGGTCAGCGTCGTCGAGCCCGGGTTCGGCCCCGCGCTCGACGCGGTCGCGTCGAGGCGCTCGGCCGCGGCGTACGCCGCCGCTGAGGTGAGCCCCGGACTGTCGAGCGCGGCCCGGTTGACCACCAGGCCGCGGAGCGGCATCCGGTCGCCGCTGAGTCGCTCGACGAAGTAGGCCGCCTCGCGCAGCGCGTCCTGCTCCGGTGCCGCCACGACGAGGAACGCGGTCTGGCGCGCCTGGAGCAGGGCGTAGGTCTGCTGGGCTCGGGTGCGGAAGCCGCCGAAGACGGTGTCGAGCGCCGCCACGAAGGTCTGCAGGTCGCGCAGGAACTGGCCGCCCAGGATCTTCGAGAGCGCGCCGGTGACCATGCCGAAACCGGCGGACATGAACTTCGCCGGGCCACGTGCCGGGGTCAGCAGCAGCCGCACGAAGCGGCCGTCGAGGAAGCTGGAGAGCCGCTCGGGGGCGTCGAGGAAGTCCAGCGCGCTGCGGCTGGGTGGGGTGTCGACGACGATCAGGTCGTAGGTGTTCTCGCGCTGGGCGTCGCGGTAGAGCTGTCCGAGCTTCTCCATCGCCATGTACTCCTGTGTCCCGGCGAACGAGCTGGACAGCGCGATATAGAACGGGTTGGCCAGGATCTGCCGCGCCTTCTCCGGGGCGGCCTGGGCCTCGACGACCTCGTCGAAGGTCCGCTTCATGTCGAGCATCATCGCGTCGAGGCAGCCAACCTCCGCCCCCTCGGAGGCGACCAGCCCGTCGACCGGTCGCGGCGTGTTGTCGAGCTGGCCGATCCCCATCGACTGGGCCAGCCGCCTGGCCGGATCGATGGTGAGGACCGCCACCTTCCGGCCGCGCTCCGCGGCCCGCAGGGCAAGCGCCGCACTCGTCGTGGTCTTGCCGACGCCGCCGGCGCCGCAGCAGACGATGATGTGGGTGCTGCGGTCGTCGATCAGCGCGTCGACGTCGAGCGTCGGCGCGGTGCCCTTCGACGGGGACAGCGAGCGATGCACGGCCAGCGGACCGACCCGGGGTTGTGCCTTCATCACGCCATCCCCAGCTCGACCAGCTCGGCCGCCAACTCGTACAGGCCGCCGAGGTCCACCCCCGACGGCAGCTGCTCCAGCTCGTAGACGGGGACGCCGAGCTGGTCGACGACCGCGCGCTGCTCGTCCTCCAGAGCCCGGCGCTCGGCGTACTCGACCGCTTCGGCGAGGAGCGTGTCGAGGAGTCCGTCGCTGTCGATCCCCGCCTCCTTCAACCCGCGCTCGACCGCACCGCGGTCGAGGCTGCCCGCGCGCGCCGGCCCGAGCGCGTCGTCGGGAAGGTCACGGGGCCGGACCTGGTCGACGACCACGCCACCCACGGGCAGGCCCACGCGGCGCAGGTCGTCGATGGCGTCGGCGGTCTCCTGCACGGGCATCTCCTCCAGCAGCGTGACGAGGTGGACGGCGGTGCGCGGCGAGCGGAAGAGAGTCATCATCCGGTCCGCCTGCTGCTTGATCGGACCGACCTTCGCCAGCCCCGCGACCGACTCGCTGACGTTGAGGAAGCTCGTGATCCGGCCGGTCGGCGGTGCGTCGAAGACCACCGCGTCGTACTGGCGGGCGCCGCGATTGCGACTGTTGCGCTCGACCGCCTCGAAGAGCTTGCCGGTGAGCAGGACGTCGCGGACGCCGGGCGCCACGGTGGTGGCGAACTCCGTGACTCCGAACCGGTCGAGGGCGCGGCCGGCCGGGCCGAGCTTGTAGTACATCCGCAGGTATTCCAGGAGCGCCGCCTCGGCCTCGATGTGGAGCGCGTAGACGTTGCCGGGGGCGTGCTCGTCGCGCCGTAGACCGGTCGCGATCCGGACCTCGGCGTACGGCAGCGGGTCGACGTCGAACATCCGGGCAACGCCCTGGCGCCCCTCCGCCTCGCAGAGCAGCACGTTCTTGCCGTGGGAGGCCAGGGCAAGGGCCAGCGCCGCGGCGACGGTGGACTTGCCGGTGCCGCCCTTGCCGGTCACGACGTGCAGGCGCACCCGGGGCCAGTCGGTGCTCATGGGGCGACTCTAGCGAGCGCAGCGACGGGTGTGGCCAGGTGCCGACCGGGCGCCTGGGAGTGTGCGCTGCCGGCGGCGCCCGGGGCGACCATGGGCAGTAGGGTGCGGCTATGACGCAGTGGGAGTACCAGGTCGCGCCGATCCTCAACCATGCGGCCACGCAGATTCTGAACAACTTCGGCAACGACGGTTGGGAGCTGGTCACCATCACCGACAACGGCTCCGGCAACCTCGTCGGCTACTTCAAGCGGGAGGTGTCGGCATGAGTGCCGTCGAGGATCGCCTCGCCGAGCTCGGGCTCACGGTGCCGGACGTCGCCAAGCCGGTCGCGGCGTACGTGCCGGCGGTGCGCACCGGCAACTACATCTTCACCTCGGGGCAGCTGCCGATGCGCGACGGCTCCCTGATGGCGACCGGCAAGGTGGGTGGCGAGGTCTCGCTCGAGGACGCCGCCCAGTACGCCCAGCAGTGCGCCTTGAACGCCATCGCCGCCGTGAAGGCGGAGATCGGCGATCTCGACGCGGTCAAGCGGGTCGTCAAGGTCGTTGCCTTCGTCGCCTCGACGCCGGACTTCACCGGTCAGCCGGCGGTGGCCAACGGTGCCTCGGAGCTGCTCGGCCAGGTCTTCGGGCCGGCCGGTGTGCACGCCCGCTCGGCCGTCGGCGTGCCGGTGCTGCCGCTGGACGCCCCGGTCGAGGTGGAGATCCTGGTCGAGGTCTGACGGGTGTCCGCGATGCGTCCGCCGATCCCGCCGGGGCTCCTCGAGAAGGCCCGCGAGTACGCCGAGGGCGACCGCGTGCCGGCCACCCCGCGCGATGCCGCGACGGTGCTGCTGCTGCGCGACGGCGTCTCAGGGCCAGAGGTCTTCATGATGGTGCGACGCCGATCGATGGCGTTCGCCGCCGGGATGGCCGTCTTCCCCGGCGGCGGGGTCGACGAGCGCGATCGGGCCGAGCAAGCCGCCACGTCGGCGTACTCCGCGCGGATGGGATGCACCGAGCAGGAGGCCGGCGCGCTGATCCGGGCCGCCGTGCGCGAACTCGAGGAGGAGAGCGGGGTGACGGTCTCCGCCGCCGACCTCGGGCTCTGGGACGCGTGGACCACCCCGCTGTTCGAGCCGCGCCGCTATCGCACCTGGTTCTTCACCGCGCGACTGCCCGAGGGAGAGTCGGCCGAGGAGATGTCGACGGAGTCCTCCTCGGTCGCGTGGGTGAGCGCCGCGGATGCCTTGGCCCGGGTCCGGTCGGGGGAGTGGACGATGATGCCTCCGACGTACGTGTCGTGCCTGCGGCTGGCGACCTTCGACTCGGTCGACGCGGTGATGGCCGCGACCCGTGAGGCCGTGGTGGAGATGTTCATGCCCGAGCTCGCCGGCGACACGCTCACTTCGCCGGCGTGGGCCGCGTCGCTGCTGGAGCCCTAGTGAGCCGAGCGACCTGGACCGGCGGCGCGTACGGCGCCCACGAGTGCGTGCTCGCGCCCAACGCCGGCCCGATGACGCTGGACGGCACGAACACGTGGATCCTGCGCTCGGGGGAGCGGTCGGTCGTGGTCGACCCCGGCCCGCTCGACGAGGGCCATCTCGCCCGGGTCGCGGCCGCGGGCGGAGACGTGCAGGCGGTGCTGCTCACGCACCACCACGTCGATCACGCCGAGGCCGCCCGCGCCTTCGGCGAACGGGTCGGCGCGCCCGTGCGGGCGCTCGACCCGGCCCTGCGACTGGGCGAGGAAGGTCTGGCCGACGGGGACGTGGTGTCGGTCGGCGACCTGGAGGTCCGGGTCGTCGCAACGCCTGGTCACACCGCGGACTCGCTGTCGTTCTGGCTGCCGCGGGAGGCCGCTGTGCTGACGGGAGACACCGTGCTCGGTCGCGGGACGACGGTCGTCGCCCACCCCGACGGCGCGCTCGGCGCCTACCTCGACTCACTCGACCGACTGCACGCCCTGGCAGCGGCACGCGAGGTGACCGCCGTCTGGCCGGGTCACGGCCCGGTCATCTCCGACGCGCTCGGTGCGTTGGACTTCTACCTCGCCCACCGCCGCGAGCGGCTTGCCCAGGTGGAGGACGCGCTCGCGCACCTGGCTCCGGACCTACCGGCGGACGCCGTGCCGCGTGCCATCGTCGAGGTCGTCTACGCCGACGTCGACCCGGTGCTCTGGGGCGCTGCGGAGCTCAGCGTGCGCGCGCAGCTCGCCTATCTGGCCGAGCCTGGGGGCCGTTGACAAGCCCTCGGGCTCATCGGGCGCGGCGGGCCATTCGCTCGATGTCCATGATCACGACCGAGCGCGGCTCCAGGCGAAGCCAACCGCGCGACGCGAAGTCGGCGAGGGCCTTGTTGACGGTCTCGCGGGAGGCGCCGACCAGCTGGGCCAGCTCCTCCTGGGTGAGGTCGTGGTGCACATGGACGCCGTCGTCGGCCGTCCGGCCGAAGCGGTCGGCGAGGTCGAGGAGCGCCTTGGCGACGCGGCCGGGCACGTCGGAGAAGACCAGGTCCGCGACGACGTCGTTCGCCTTGCGAAGGCGCCCCGCCAGCTGGGCGAGAAGCCCACGCGCGACGGCAGGACGACCCTCGAGCCACTTGAGCAGGTCCTCGTGCGAGAGCGAGGCGAAGGTGACGTCCGTGACGGCCGTGATGGTGCCGGAGCGCGGGCCCGGGTCGAAGAGCGAGAGCTCGCCGAACATCTGGCCGGGCCCGAGGATGGCCAGGAGGTTCTCGCGACCGTCCGAGCTGGTGCGGCCGAGCTTCACCTTGCCGTCGAGCACGACGTAGAGCTTGTCTCCGCTGTCGCCCTCGTGGAAGAGAACGTCGCCGCGGCGCAGCTTCGTCTCAGCCATCGACGACCGCAGCGCCGTCATCGACTCGTCGTCGAGCGCGCTGAACAACGGCGCCTGACGGAGTACGTCGTGGTCCACCCCAACCTCCTGGTCACACTGCCCAGACTCCGGGCCTGTGGGTGAATCCTAGCCGTGAATTCAGACACAGCGTTCACCCGGTGGCCCTCGCGGCGCGGCAGCCGGCCCTCGCGCGTGCCGCGACACCCGAACTGTCGGGGCACGGACGTACCCTTACGGCGTGTCAGATGCAGCCCTTCCCACGCTCGACCCGGCCGAGACGCCTCTCGCGCTGACCCGTCGTGCGCGTCGCATCGACCGCATCCTGGCCGAGACCTACCCTGACGCGAAGGCGGAGCTCGACTTCGACAACCCCTTCGAGTGCCTGGTGGTGACGGTGCTCTCCGCGCAGACCACCGACAAGCGGGTCAACGCCGTGCGGCCCACGCTCTTCTCGGCGTACCCGGACGCCAAGGCGATGGCCGCCGCCGACCGGGGCCACCTCGAGCAGATCGTGGGCCCGCTGGGGTTCTTCCGCGCCAAGACCGACAGCCTGCTCAAGCTCAGTGCTGCCCTCGTGGAGGAGTTCGACGGCGAGGTGCCGGGCAAGCTCGAGGCCCTGGTCAAGCTCCCGGGTGTCGGCCGTAAGACGGCGAATGTCGTGCTGGGCAATGCCTTCGGGCTGCCCGGGATCACGGTCGACACCCATTTCGGGCGGCTGGCGCGGCGCTTCGGGTGGACCACGCACGCCGACCCCGTCAAGGTCGAGGCCGAGGTGGGCGCGCTCTTCCCGCGCAGAGACTGGACGATGCTCTCCCACCACCTGATCTGGCACGGCCGGCGCCGCTGCCATGCGCAGAAGCCGGCATGCGGCGCCTGCCCGGTGGCCAAGCTGTGCCCGTCGTACGGCGCGGGTCCGACCGACCCGGTCATTGCTGCCAAGCTCGTCCGGACGGAGGGGCGCAACTGATGGGTGCCGTCGGAGTCGGCCGCACGCCCGGAGCCCGGCTCGGCCGCAGGGTCGTCGCCGGCGTGGTCACCACGGCGACGGTCGCGCTGCTGAGCGCGTGTGGGGTCACACCGCCGACGGGGTCGAACGACGACGCGGCGCTCGCCAAGATCAAGGCCGACGGCCACGTCGCCGCGTGCGTCTCCGGCCAGACCCAGCACGGCGGCCTGCCGGCGAAGACCCTGCCGTGCCTCGGCGGGGGCACGCCGGTCGACCTGTCCACGCTGAAGGGCCCGTTGCTGCTCAATCTCTGGTCTCCGACCTGCGGTCCGTGCCGTGAGGAGATGCCCGCGCTCGAGCAGTTCTACGTCAAGCACGGCAGCCAGATCCCGATGCTCGGGATCGACACGCTCTACCCGATCCCGCGCATCGCGCTGCAGACCGCGATCAACCGCGGCGTGACCTTCCCGCTGGCCGACGACCCGAACGGCTCGTTGCAGGACACGCCGGCCCTCTCCATCCACGGGCTGCCCACGACGTTCCTGCTCACCGCCGATGGCAAGGTGCGGTTCGTGAGCGCCGGGGGTATGAAGAGCGAGGCCGAGGTGGAGCAGAAGGTCCGGGCTGCCCTGGGCGTCTCAGCAGGGGCCGCCCTGTGACCCATCCGGCGTGGCTCGACCCCCTGGTGGCCGCGCTCGACACCATCCGCGGCAGCGATCTGTCGGCGTTCCTCCCGCCTGAGGACGCTGACGCCCGCGAGTCGGCCGTCCTGATGCTTTTCGGGGAGGGGCCCGACGGTCCCGAGCTGCTCCTCACCGAGCGCTCGCACACGATGCGGTCGCACCCGGGTCAGGTGTCGTTCCCCGGTGGCAGCCTTGATCCCGGTGAGACGGCGACCGCCGCGGCGCTGCGCGAGGCGCACGAGGAGACCGGTCTCGACCCGGCCGGCGTGGAGATCGTGGGCGTGCTGCCGCAGCTCTGGCTGCCGCCGTCCAACTTCGCCGTGACCCCCGTCGTCGGCTGGTGGCGGGAGCCCTCGCCGCTCTCGGTGCGCAGCCTGGAGGAGGTGCACGCGATCTACCGGGTGCCTCTTCGGGAGCTGTGCGACCCGTCGCACCGGATCCGGGTGAGCTCGCCGCGCACCGGCTGGGTGATGCCAGGATTCCTGATCGGCCCCCACAAGGACGTGATCCTGTGGGGCTTCACGGGAGGCATCGTGGAGCGCCTCTTCGGCTACCTCGGGTGGATCGACGAGCAGCCCGACGCCCCGATGGTCGAGCTCCCGTCGTACATGTTGGTCGGACGCGAGCGATCGGATCTGGAGCGATGAACACCCTGGACTGGATCCTCGTCGTCATCGTCCTGGCCTACGCCCTCTCCGGCTACTGGCAGGGCTTCATCGCCGGTGCCTTCGCCACGGCCGGTCTGCTCCTCGGTGGCTGCGCCGGCGTCTGGCTCGCGCCGACGATCCTCGGCGGTCGGGCGCCGTCCGCGTGGGTCTCCCTCGGCGCGCTGTTCATCGTGATCCTGTGCGCCTCGATCGGCCAGGCCATCCTCCAGTACGCCGGCACGCGGCTGCGTGACCGCATCACCTGGCGGCCGGTGCGGCTGCTCGACGCCTGCGGCGGCGCCGTGCTGAGCGCCTGCGCGGTCCTCGTGGTCGCATGGGCTCTCGGCGTCGCGGTCTCCGGCTCCGGCCTGGCGGTGGTGACCAAGGAGGTGCGCGGGTCGACCGTCCTGCGTCACGTCGACGCCGCGTTGCCCTCCTCCGCCGACAGCGCGCTCAACGCCTTCAACAACGTCGTGGGCACCGGCTTCTTCCCGCGCTACCTCGAGCCCTTCGAGCCCGAGCGGATCGTCAATGTCGGGCCGGGCCCGCGCTCGATGCTGGCCACTGCCGCGATCCGCGACGCCGAGGGCAGCGTGGTGAAGGTCCACGGCGCGAGCGTCTGCGGCCGGGGCGTGGAGGGCAGCGGATTCGTCGTGGCCCCCGGCTACGTGATGACCAACGCGCATGTCGTGGCGGGCGTCGGCAACCCGTCGATCGTCATCGACGGTCGGGACAACCCGGCCACCGTGGTCTACTACGACCCGCAGTTCGACGACGCCCTGCTGCACGTCAACACCGGTGCCCTCAGGCCGCTCGTCTTCGCTTCGGCGCCGGCGCCCCAGGCGACACCCGTCGCCGTACTCGGCTATCCGGAGGACGGTCCGTTCGACGCCGAACCGGGCCGCGTCCGCAGTCGCGACCACCTCCGCTCACCCGACATCTACGGCCGAGGCACGGTGATCCGCGACGTCTACGCGCTGCGCAGCCTGATCCGTCCGGGCAACTCCGGCGGTCCGGTGCTCGATAAGCGCGGCCACGTGCTCGGCGTCGTCTTCGCCGCGTCCGTCACCGACGCCGACACGGGCTACGCCCTCACGGCAGCGCAGGTCCACGGGGCGTACGCCGCACGCGGCCGCACCGCCCGGGTCTCGACCGAGGGCTGTGCGGACTAGGCGGAACGGGCGGGCTTAGGCCTTGCCCTTGAGGGCCTTCGGGATCTCCTTGCCCTGCGCGATCGCGCGCTCGGGAGCCTTGATCTGCTTGAGCTTCTTGATCCCGACGAGGGCCAACAGCGCGGCCAGCAGCGCCCAGGCACCGAAGACGATCAGGAACGACCACTTCAGTGCGAGCCCGTGGCCGTCCCAGTTGATCAGGTACGCGATGGCGATCGAGAGGATCACGAAGCCGATCGTCAGGATGTAGGCGGCCGCGAGCAGCAGGACCGTCCCGATGCCGCCGGCGGTGACGCTGACCTTGATCTCGCTCTTGGCGAGCTCGATCTCCTTCGAGATGAGCGTGGAGATGTCGCGCGACGCGTCGGCGACCAGCCGACCGATCGTCGGATCCTCGGTCTTCGCGGGCACGGGTTCGGTGGCCATGCCCGTACCTTACCCATCGCCGCCCTTCTCAAAAGCGTCCGGAACGCCGTCGCCATCGTCGTCGCGCGTCTCCGCGACGCAGAGCGTGCGATAGACGCGGTTGCGGGCGCGCAGCACAGCCGAGGCCAGTACGGCGGAGAGCACGCTCCCGACCAGCACGCCGACCTTCACGTGATCGTCCAGCGCCGTGTCCGCGCCGAAGGCCAGCCCGCCGATCAGCAGGCTCACCGTGAAGCCGACGCCGCCGAGCATCGCCATCCCCGCCACGTCGGCCCACGTCAGCGCGTCGTCGAGCTCGGCACGGGTGAACGTGGACAGGATCCAGGTCGCACCGAGAATGCCGATCGTCTTCCCGATGACGAGACCGGCCACGACGCCGAGGGCTACCGGGTCGGTGAGCGCGGAGGTCAGGCCGTGCCAGCCCCCCACGGTGACGCCGGCCGCGAAGAACGCGAAGACCGGCACCGCGAGCCCCGCGCTGATCGGTCGGTTGACGTGCTCGAGGTGCTCGGCGAGCCCGCGCTTGTCGGGATCGCGGTCGCGCCGCTGCACCGGAACGGTGAAGGCCAGCAGGACCGCCGCGACGGTGGCGTGCACGCCGCTGGCGTGCACGAGCTCCCAGGCCGCGACGGCGAGGGGCACGAGCAGCCATCCCGTGCGGATCCGGCGTTGCACGAGGACGCCGAAGAGACCGATCGGCACCAGCGCGAGGAGGAACCAGCCGAGGGCGAGGTGCTCGGTGTAGAAGACTGCGATGATGACGATCGCGAGCAGGTCGTCGACGACGGCGAGGGTCAGCAGGAAGGTCCGCAGCGCGCTGGGCAGATGGGTCGAGATCACGGCCAGGATGGCGACGGCGAAGGCGATGTCGGTGGCCGTCGGAACCGCCCACCCCGCCGTGTGGCCACCGTGGGCCACGGCGTTGACGACCGCGTCGATCGCGGCCGGCACCACCATCCCGCCGACCGCCGCGACCACCGGCAGGGCAGCGCGGCGCCGGTCTCGCAGGTCGCCTGCGACGAATTCCCGCTTGACCTCCAGTCCGGCGACGAAGAAGAAGATCGCGAGCAGTCCGTCGGAGGCCCACTGCGCCAGGGTGAGGTCCAGATGCAGTGCTCGCGGACCGATCTGGACGTCGCGCAGGCCGGCGTACGAGGTGTGCCAGGGGGAGTTGGCCCAGACGATGGCCACCGCGGCGCCCAGGATGAGCAGGACGCCGCCAGTGGTCTCGGCCCGCAGGATCTGCGCCACGCGCGATGACTCCAGCGACGTACCGCGTGCGAAGAGACGGCGCGAACGGGTCGGCGTGGGTCCCACGTGGCCTCCTGGGGTCGGTCGTCACGACGCCGACCAGACTTCCCGGCACACCTGCGCCCACCCTAGCCCGGCAGCCTCTATCCGCCGCCGCGTAGGACGCGTACCTTCGTCTCGAAGCCCTCAGTGGAGCAGCGCCGGGACGCACCGCAAGGAGAGGTCATGCCCGATCCGATCGTGGAAGTGCGCAATCTCAGCAAGTCCTACGGGCGGAAGGTCGCTCTCGCGGACGTCTCCTTCGCCGTCGCGCCGGGTGAGATCTTCGGCATCCTCGGCCCCAACGGGTCCGGGAAGTCGACGGCCGCGGAGTGCGTGGCGGGCCTGCGCGAGGCGAGCGGTGGGCAGATCCGGGTCCTGGGGATCGATCCCCAGGCCCAGCCGGAGCTGATCCGCGACCATGTGGGCGTGCAGTTCCAGGAGGCGGCGCTGCACGACAAGATCACCGTCATCGAGGCGCTCAGGCTCTTCGCCGGCTTCTACAAGGAGCCGGTCGACATCGACGACCTCCTGGGCGAGCTCGGGCTGACCGAGAAGCGCGACGCCTCGTTCAAGAGCCTCTCCGGCGGTCAGAAACAGCGGGTCTCCATCGCCCTGGCACTCGTCGGCAACCCGAAGATCGCCATCCTCGACGAGCTGACCACGGGTCTGGACCCGCAGGCGCGCCGTACCACCTGGGACGTCGTACGCCGGATACGTGACCGCGGCGCCACGGTGCTGCTGATCACGCACTTCATGGAGGAGGCGGAGCGGCTCTGCGACCGGCTCATCATCATCGACGGGGGCGTCGTGATCGCCGAGGGGTCTCCGCGCGATCTCATCGGCTCCGTCGCCGGCGCCCGGAGTCTCGAGGACGTCTTCGTCGCACTCACCTCCAGCACCGGCTTCGCATCCACGACCACCACACCGACCGCCACGCCGACCGCCACGGAGGCCTGATCATGTCCCTCACGACGTCATCGGCCTCGATGCTCAGCGCTTTCCGTTCGCGCGGCTTCGGCCGCCTCGTCCTGACCGAGGCGAAGGTCTACTCGCGCGGTACCGACCTCTTCTGGGCGCTGCTGTTCCCGACGGTGCTGATCGTCGGCCAGGCCGTCATCGCGCCCGAGCTGCGCGAGGTCGCGTCCGGCGACACCTGGGCGGGTACGCCGTTCTACGGCGTCTCGGTCATCAACGTCATCCTCCCCGCGATGCTCGCGCTGCCGATCGCGATGACGTCACTCGCGATCATGCCCGCGCACTTCGGCGGCTTCCGGGAGAAGGGGATCCTGCGACGCTTCTCGGCCACGCCGATGCGTCCGCAGGCGATGTTCGCGGCACACTTCGTCATCAACGTCGTGATGTCGCTGGGCGGGGCGCTCCTCGCCCTCGTCGTCACCTCGGCGCTGTTCAGGATCGTCGTGCCGAACAACGTCCTCATCGTGCTCCTGGGCTTCGTGCTCGGCACGGCGGCGTTGATGTCCCTGGGCGCCGTGATCGCCGCTCGGGTCGCCAAGGCCTCGACAGGCACGGCGATCGGCAACATCGTCTTCTTCCCGCTGCTGATCACCGCCGGCATCTTCTCGGTGATCGAGCCGGGCACCGTGATGTACCAGTTCGCCCGGATCAGCCCGTTGGGTGCGGCCTCGCAGGTGATGTCCTACGGCTGGTTCGGGGGCGGTTCGTTCCCGTGGATCCAGCTGGTTGTCATGGTCGCGTGGACGGTCGTGCTCACCCCGGTCGCCGTCC
>Ga0131853_10002352_pt1 | contig 33815 bp, 35 predicted proteins | sample TergutLab28metaG_FD_92764 | JGI IMG/M metagenome (GOLD analysis project Ga0131853, IMG submission 92764) | Labiotermes labralis P1 segment gut microbial communities from Petit-Saut dam, French Guiana - Lab288 P1 (version 2) (version 2) | ecosystem: Host-associated > Arthropoda: Insects >... | reverse complement strand
GTATCACTTTCTTGAATCCTTCAATGGATTCTGCGATTTCATCTAAGGTTTTCTGTTCCGCAACGATCAAGATCAATCCACTCCTTCTTGCAGAAATTCTGATAAAACATGTTTCATAGCATGAGAAGCCTTTATGCAGGCTATTTTCTTACCCGGAACATCCAGCTTTTTGATGGCATCTGTCAATTGACAGCTCCGCTTTCCGCCCACCATATGCCTGCAGGCATCATCTGGGCAAACCGCAACAAGTACTTCGTCATAATCGGCCAGTGCCCCTGCAACCCAATCTTGTCCAACCCGTCCGCCACAGGGAACTGTTTCCATGGAGAGTCCTAGGTTCTCGCAGCAAAAAACCTTGCGATTGCCGCTTTTTTCCGGAAATACAGCCTCACCTTGCATGGTGATGGCCTGCCCCGGACAAATAGCGGCACAGGCACCGCAGCCAAAGCAGGCAACTTCGACGCACTTCATGGCATCATTTTCCATATCAGGCTCTAAGGCTCCATGGACACATACCCGATAGCAGGAGTAGCAAAACGCGCACTTGTCCGCTTCTACTTCTGCGTAGGAAACAGGCTCATCAGCTAAGGCACGAAGCTCTGACACGATGTAAGGAACCACCTCCCGCACTTCTCGCAGGTTTTGGTTTAAATAAAACACACCTTTGCGGCTAGTGGCGACCGGATCTAGGAAAAACTTGTTCCCATTCACATATCCGCCATTTGTTTTTGCCAGACGGAATGTGCGAATGGCTTCCGCATTCCCCACCTCTTTTCCGGCGGCGACCAAGTTCTTGGTCGATATCTCTGTTGTAAATACGCCGTCAAAGGCTTTTACTACAAAAGCATCTTCTTCGAACAGACAGTCAATGCTCTCATATTTAATGAAGCTTACTCCCGCTTGCCGCGCTTTACGGTAAATCTCTTCCATACCATCGGAAGAGGTTTTGACAAAACGGGATAAAAACACAACTTGCTTATTCTGTCCTGCCAAATCAAGGGCGTATTTCAGCGCTTTTGCCGTAAGGTATTCCGGCGTTTCTGAGAAGTAATCCAAGAGGAACACGATATCCGAGTCCGTTGCTTCCAAGGTTTCCATCAGGTCTGGGCTTGCAAGCCCCAGAGTTTCCGCTTCCCCGATCTGAACCGCTTCAAGTGCTGGCGCATCGGTGAAGAGGATCCCCTCGACCTGGATGTCTCCTTTTTTGCTGGCTACTTCAAACGCGCCCGGAAAGCCTTTCAGGCGAAGGATATCCTCTAGCCCGGAAAGCCTCTGTACATCGACACCCTGTCCGCTTAATTCTCGTTCCAGTATCTCATTTAGTCCATTTTCACCTATAATCAACACATTCATAGTAACATTCCTCTGGCGAGCGCTAGGGATTCCATATATGTCTCGGCGATCTTTTTGGGTCCCCCTACACATCCGGTCAACAGTACATCCGGATTGTCTGGGTTCACATAGTGTAAAAAGCCTGCTGGGTCTTGAGAGAGCTCACATAGTTCCGCTACTTTGTCCGCATCGGAAGCCGGACGAATCCCATCAGACAGAACCACCAAGTCAAAGGAGTCCCTTACTCGCTTTCCTGAAACCGGATCATCGTAGATGACGCTGGCAAGTTCCCCGCCGGTCACTTTAATAGGTCTGCACTTGATAAATTCAATCCCCGCGTCCAAGAGGGACGCATAATACTCCCCTGGGTTTACCGTCTGCATTTCCATGTAGAAAAACTGCACTCTGCATTCTGGATAAAAATATTTGATTACTTTTGCCGCACGGGTTGCATACCCACAGCAAATACGAGAGCAATACATCGTATGCTCTTGGTGATCCCGAGAGCCATAGCACTGGATGAAGGCAACACTGTTCGGTGCCGTTTCAAACAGGCCGGAGCTGGTTCGCTCTAACAGGAAGGCTTCTAGCTCACTGCCGGTGATAATGTTCTCTTCAGAACTCAGTTCCGCAAAGCCATTATAGCTCTCTAAAGAGGTGGGCTCAAACCCGGTGGCTACCACAACCTTGTCAAACTGCTCCACCGCAATAGCTCCGTCTGCGCTTTGCAAGGTGGCGGTGTATGTTCCTGCCCCCTGCATGAGATCAATTAGTTTGGTGGATAGGCGAAGCGCAATGCTTTCATTTTGCTCCACGTTTTCCCAGAGAGACGTAGCAAGGCAAAGGCCACAGTTGTTACACTTGTCTGTCGCCTTACAGCCGTAATGCCGCACCTTTCCTCCAATGCTGTCTGTGGCTTCTATGACGGTCACGCCCACGCCTTTTTCCGCGAGCTCACGCGCTACGGTACATCCCGCCAGCCCCGCGCCTACCACCAACACTTGCATCATGCTTCTATTGCACCTTCCCGATGTTTTTTGAGCCAGTTCATGCAATACTTATCTATGCCCAAAACTGCTTCGCCGGCATATATGAGAGACATCAGTGTCTTGTCCAGCGGATCAAGGATTGCACCATCCATTCCAGCATACATAGCGGAAACCAAGAAGGCTTGATTGATTAGTTTACGGGCAGGCACACCAAAGGAAACATTGCTCAGTCCGCACATGATATGTACTTCCGGGAATTTCTTTTTCACGTTTGCCATAGTATCAAGGGCGGCGATCCCATAGTGAGAACCCGTCGAGACTGGACGAATCAGCGGATCAATATAGATATCGCCGAGCTTCACGCCAAGCTTTGTGAGGTTTTCGATCAAGGTTTCTGCGATTTTGAAACGTTCATCCGCAGTTTCCGGCATACCGCTGTCGTCCATGCAAAGTGCGATTACAGATGCATCAAACTCAGTGAGAAGCGGTGCCATTTTGGCAAAGCGTTCTGTTTCAGCTGTAATACTGTTTATCATCGGCTTTGGATTTTTATTCGCTTTCAGACCTCTTCTAATAACTTCCGGGTCTGGGGAATCAATTGTCAAGGGTGCATCTATGGCACCTTGGACTGTGTTGACCAGCCATTCCATCATTTCAGCTTCGTTGTCGTGAAACATACCGGCATTTAGATCTATGTAGCTAGCCCCCGCCTCATACTGTCTCTTCGCAAGATCAATAATCTCTTGCTCATTTCTGCTCTCCATGGCCGGACGGACTGCTTTTAACGTGCTGTTTAGCTTTTCACCCACTATAATCATTCCTAGGGACCTCCTCATTATTTGATCTTGGTAGTTGCATTTATAAGAACTACTAAGATTGTTATTTTATCATGTGTCATTTTGTGTTGTCAATGTTCGTTAATATTTTGGCATCGTTTTTGGCGGTATCCACCAAATGCGTGTTCTTTTTTATGAATCTCGCCTCGTCCCAAACCTATTGTTTTCGGAATGGCTACACTTTTTTCGCTCAATGAAAAACGCTAAGGCGGTCACGGCCTTAGCGCTTTTCATTATGTGTCAGCTATGGTGGACAACTGGTCCACTTCTTTCTTATGCACGGCGTTGTTGTATCTCTGCATGGAGATAATCTAGCGCATCTGACAAGCCGCCTAAACTGTCAATGAGTCCCAGCCTCACTGCTTCTTCTCCATCAATCACACTTCCTACATCAGCTGCGAGCTCTCCGGTGTTGAGCATGAGCTCTAGGAATTTTTCCTCTTTGATTCTAGAGTTTTTTGTCACAAAACGAGCGATGCGATCCTGAATCCGGCTAAAGTAGTTGTAAGTCTGGGGCGCACCGATCACGACGCCGGTGATCCGCACTGGGTGGATCGTCATCGTGGCAGAGGGTGCGATAATACTCCGCTTCGCCGCAACTGCCAATGGGACGCCAATGGAATGTCCGCCGCCGAGGACGAGGGATACTGTCGGTTTCTTCATGCTGGCGATAAGCTCTGCGATCGCAAGCCCCGCTTCAATGTCTCCGCCAACTGTGTTTAGAAGGACTAGGAGTCCCTCAATCTCGTCACTTTCCTCAATTGCCGCAAGCTGGGGCATGACGTGTTCGTATTTGGTGGCCTTCATGCTCTCACCCAAAATCTGATGGCCTTCGATTTGACCTACAATGGTAATACAATGAATCTGTCCGCGGTCGCTCTTTACAGTGGTGGACGCCATGTCTTCGATTTGCTCTTTTTGGTAGATACCCTCTACCTGATCTTTCTTTTTTTCCTCGCTCATGGTGTGATTCCTCCCAGATATAAAATGCCTGACCTCTATCCCTATTGTGGGCAAAGGTCGGGCTATTTTATACTGGGTTTTGGAAATAATATAGGACACGGGCGACTACAAGTCGCCCCTACTCACTTCATTTCGCGAAACAGTGCCATAGCTGCCTGATAGGCCATGTAACAATCCGCTTTCGCCGCAATCTCAAAAGGAGCGTGGATGCTGAGTAGAGAGATCCCGGCGTCTATCGTATCAATGTTACGCTCTGCCATATACTTCGCAACCGTACCGCCGCCGCCTTGGTCTACTTTGCCGAGTTCCGCCATCTGCCAGGTGATGCTGGCCTTGTCAAATACCTGCCGTAGCTTGCCGACTGTTTCGGCAGAGGCGTCACTTGTGCCGCCTTTTCCTCTGGCGCCTGTATATTTTAAGACACTCACACCATAGTTCAGCTTCGCGTTGTTGCGCTTTTCTGAGACCTCCGGATAGTTTGGGTCGTAGGCGTTGCAGACATCCATGGAGAGGCAGAAGCTATTTGCAAAGCTGTGGGTGAGTTTTGTATTTTGAGCCCCGCAGAGATCATCTACAAAGCGTTCAAAGGCGTGACTTTTCATGCCTGATACGCCGTCAGAGCCTGTCTCTTCTTTGTCTGCTAGAACAACAATTGCAGTTTTGTCCGGGCTGTCCAGATCAAAGAGTGCTTTGAGTGCCGCGTATGCACAGGCGCGGTCATCTTGTCCGTAGGCACCGATCAGGCTTCGGTCTAAGCCAACATCTCTGGCCTGAATGGCTGGGACAAATGTGAGCTCGGCTGAGAGAAAATCTTCTTCTGTGATGCCGTAACGCTCATTGAGCAGACGCAGGATGTTGAGCTTGACCCGGTCTTTTTCTCCGTCTTCTGTCCACGGTTCGCTGCCGATTAGAACGTTTAGTCCTTCTCCCGCAAAACTTTCACTGAGCGCTTTCTTGTTTTGATCTTTGCTCAAATGAGGCAGAAGATCCGTGATTGTAAAGCAAGGATCTTCCGGATTGTCCCCGATTGCGACTTCAACCGTCTTCCCATCCCTTGTAATCACCACACCGTAGAGAGAAAGCGGTATTGCTACCCATTGATGTTTGCGCAAGCCTCCATAATAATGGGTCTTGAGGAAGGCAAATTCACTGTCCTCGTAGAGAGGCAAGGGTTTGAGGTCAAGCTTGGGGCTGTCAACGTGGGCTGCTGCGATGTTTAGCCCCTTTTCCAGCGGTTCTTTTCCGATGATTGCCAGATAGAGCGCTGTATTTCTATTGTTTACATAAATTCTATCTCCAGATTTTATGTTCATCTTAGGCTGATATTCTTGAAAACCCTCTGCCTCCGCTAATTCGATTGCATAGCGGATACAAGTACGCTCTGTTTTCCCACGATCAAGGAAGGTTTTGTAGCCCTCACAGTATGCATGAACTGCCTGCTTTTCTGTATCTGACATGGTGTCCCATAGGTTTTTTTGTTTGTAGAGTAAGTCTTCCATTATGCCTCTCCTCCTGCGATGATTTGCGTGAATGCCATTCGGCAAGCTTTGGCAAAGGCTTCCGCTGTGGGGTAGTTGTTCTCAATGATATGGCCGCAGTGTGCTTTGAAGAATGCATCGGACTTCTGGCTCTCGATGCGGGCTTTGGCATATGTTTCGTCTATACCCTCTCGCACCATGATGCGGCGGATCCGATCCTCTTCCGGTGCCAAAATGCCGACTACACTGGTACAGCGATTTGCAAGACCGCTTTCGATGAGGGCGATTGCTTCAATTGCTATTAAGGTGCCTTCATATGCTTTGATTTCACAATCCACTGCCTCACAAATATGACGATGGGTGATTGCGTTTAATGCTTCCAGTGCCTCTTGATCTTGAAATACAATCTTCCCCAAGGCTTTTCGATTCAGCACACCATCTACTAGGGCGTCTGGAAATCGTGCCACTATCTCGCCTACCATTCCGCCATTCTCTGCGAGTAGCTTGTGATAGAGCAGATCGCAGTCGATTACGTGGGCACCCAAGTCCTCCAAAACCTGGAGGGCTGTTGTCTTTCCGCCGCCGGAGCCGCCGGTGAGGCCGATGATGGTCATCTTCTTTACGCTCCCTCTTCGCTGGCGCGCATTTTCTCCGCCTGATCTGCGGTGATGAGTGCGTCCAGCACCTCGTCCATATCGCCGTTTAGGATTTGCTCGATTTTATAGAGTGTGAGACCAATGCGGTGATCGGTCACACGGCCTTGTGGGTAGTTATAGGTGCGGATCCGCTCGGAGCGGTCTCCTGTGCCGACTTGGCTTTTCCGCTCTGCGGCCTGTTCCGCCTGTTGTTTGGCTTGTTCCGCTTCATAGAGACGAGAGACGAGGATTTTCATGGCCTTGTCTTTATTCTTGTGCTGGCTCCGCTCGTCTTGGCACTCCACCACAGTCCCTGTCGGCAAGTGGGTAATGCGAATTGCACTCTCTGTCTTGTTGACGTGCTGTCCGCCGGCGCCGGATGCGCGGAATGTGTCAATTTGCAAGTCCGCGTTGTTGATTTCAAAGTCAACCTCTTCCATCTCCGGCAGAACTGCCACGGTGACAGTGGAGGTATGGATCCGACCGGATGCTTCTGTGTCCGGTACGCGCTGGACACGGTGGACACCGCTTTCGTATTTCAGCCGGGAATATGCCCCGTCTCCTGCTATGAGGAAGCTGATCTCTTTGATTCCGCCTAGTTCGGTTTCGTTGATGTTTAAAATCTCCGTCTTCCAGCGGCGTTTTTCTGCGTACATGCAGTACATGCGGTATAAGCTCTGGGCAAAAAGTGCCGCTTCGTCCCCGCCTGCACCGCCGCGGATCTCGATGATAACATTGCGGGAGTCGTTGGGGTCTCTTGGGAGCAGGAGGACTTTGAGTTCTTCCTCTAAGCGGACTTGCTCGCTTTTGGCGAAGTCTAACTCCTGTTGAACCATCTCTTTGAACTCTGGGTCGTCAATGGAGCCGCCTAGAATAGAAAGAGCCTCTTTTTCGCCTTCTACTTGTTTGCAATAGGCTCTGTAGGTTTCGACCACAGGGGCGAGTTCTTTTTGCTCTCTGGCTACCTTGGCGACTGCCTGTGGGTCGTTATAGACCTCTGGGCTTGCCATTTTGGCTTCCAGTTCTTCGTAGCGTTCTTCTACCAGTTTTAGTTTTTCTAACATCGTTTTCGCTTCCTTCTATCTCGTGACATTTGATTTTTTGCTCTGTAGGTGTCCCTTTTGGTGGAAAAATGGTGTTATAGAACACCCTTTTTGTACCGTTTTGTACGCTTTATTCTCCCTATTCCCGGGCAATACGTCTCGAAAAAAGTGACGGTTTTTAATGAATCTCTTTACTTCTTCGCCGTTTTCACTCAAATTTGTTTTATTTCTGATTTTGCTCCGGCATTTTTAACTTTTTCTTGCATTCCATCCGGCAAATGACGGAGATGCAGGACGTTTTGCTTTTCTCTATTCTATCAAATTAAAGTGAACATGCCCGAACAAAAGGTTCATGCTCTCATTTTACCATAAACTCCGCTGACTTTCCACAACGAACAACGGAGCTGATGCATTCATCAGCCCCGCTTGTTGTTTCCATTCCTACTGAACCATTTTCGCAATCTCAGCCGCGAAGTCTGATTCTTCTTTCTCGATGCCCTCACCACGCTCAAAACGAGTGAAGCCTTTTACTGTGATCGCGCCGCCTAGCTCTTTTGCCAGTGCTGCAACGTGCTGCTCTACTGTCAGTTTGCTTTCTTTGACGAATGGTTGGTTCATCAGGCAGATTTCTTCGAAGAATTTGTTCATCCGGCCTTTGACCATGTTCTCTGCGATTGCTTTCGCCTTATCGTCTGGCAAGTTTTTCGCCTTGTTCTCTTCGATGGCTTTTGCAAGTTGGATCTCACGCTCACCGTCGATGACGCTTTGGTCAACAGAGGTGCTGTCCAAGTACATCGGGCGCATTGCTGCGATTTGCATGGCAAGGTCTTTGCCAAGCTCAATCACTTTCTCGTTTGACTCAAGGCCGGGTGTTGTCTCTAGGTTTACAAGCACACCAACTTTACCGCCCATGTGGACGTAAGAGACGGTGATGCCTACATCATAGCGGCCAAAGCGACGGACACGGATGTTTTCGCCGATGACAAGGATTTTTTCTTGCTGCATTTCGAGAACTGTGAGCTCACTGCCGGGATAAGTTAGGCTCATAAGTGTCTCTAGTGTTTCTGGGTTGTGCTCTGCGACTAGCTTTGCAACATCGTTTGCGAATGTGACGAAGCTCTCGTTTTGCGCTACGAAGTCTGTCTCTGCGTTTACTTCTACAAGGCCAACGGCAGTGCCGTGTGCGCCTGCTGCAACGATGCCTTCTGCTGCGACACGTCCTGCTTTTTTCTGTGCTGCCGCTAGGCCCTTTTCACGGAGAAAGGCAACTGCTCTGTCCATGTCGCCGTCTGATTCTGTTAGGGCTTTCTTACAATCCATCATGCCCACGCCTGTCATTTCGCGGAGCTTTTGTACGTCTTTTGCTGTAAATGCCATTTATTTATATCCTCCATCGTATATTGATCGGGCGGCAAGGTGCCGCCTCCGGCTATATTTGCGGGCGCACACAGTACGCCCCTACAGTTTAAATCTTACTCAGCAGCCGGTGCTTCTGCTGCCGGTGCCGCTTCGACTGGCGCTGTCTGAGCAGGAGCTGGTGCCGCGCCTTGGTCGTCGCCTTGACGGCCTTCTAGTACAGCGTTTGCCATGCATTGGCTGATGAGCTTGATGGCGCGGATCGCGTCGTCGTTGCCTGGGATCACGTAGTCGATTTCGTCTGGGTCACAGTTTGTGTCTACGATTGCGACTACCGGAATTTTCAGTTTTCTTGCCTCTGCGATGGCGTTGCGTTCTTTACGTGGGTCAACGATGAAGATGGCGCCGGGGATTTTCTTCATGTCTTCTACGCCGCCGAGATATTTTTCAAGCTTGTTGATTTCGCTTGTGAGCTTGATGACTTCTTTCTTTGGCAGCATGTCAAATGTGCCGTCTTCTTGCATTTTACGCAGTTGTGTGAGACGCGCTACACGGGTACGCATGGTTTTGAAGTTTGTCATCATGCCGCCGAGCCAACGTGCGTTCACATAGTGCATGCCAACGCGTTGCGCTTCTTCTTTGATTGCATCTTGGGCTTGTTTCTTGGTACCGACGAAGAGTACCTCTTGTCCGTTTGCCGCGACATCGCGGATGAAAGCGTATGCCGCTTCCAGTTTCTTTACGGTCTTTTGGAGATCGATGATGTAGATCCCGTTGCGCTCCATGTAGATGTAAGGCGCCATTTTGGGGTTCCAACGTCTGGTTTGGTGACCGAAGTGGACACCTGCTTCTAGGAGCTGTTTCATTGATACAACTTGTGCCATTGATTTGTACTTCCTTCCTGTTTTTGTTGTCTATACCTCCACCGTTATCACCCAAGTATGCCTACGCCGAAGAGCTTCCCCAGCGCACCAGACAACCTGTCCAACGGTGTGTGTAATGCCAAAATATTATAGCAAAACTATCCAAGAATAGCAAGGATTTTTTAGAAGAAACTCCGTTTTTTGCCTCGCACGCTCTGGCGGCTATACCGTGGAAGCTCACCTTCTAGGTCAACTAGGATAATATCTTCCCCAATTTTGGTGATTTTGTCCCAGGGAATTACGATATCATCCTCTTTTCCAAAGATCCCGAAAAAACGCGCCGCGCCTGGAACGATGAGCGCGCGGATTTGCCCGTCTCCCAAAGCAATCTCTGCATCATAGACAAAGCCGAGCCTGTGACCGGAACTGAGGTTGATGATTTCTTTATAACGCAAGTCACCAATTGTTGTTATCGTCATACATATATCCCCCTTTTAAATCAATATATTCCCGGGGAGACTTGAATTATGTCCTCTGACTTGGTATGATAAGTTTGGATGAGCGTGAGATGATCTTCCAGTTTTCAAACTTTATAATTGATGTAGACGTGGAAAAAACAAGGGAATTTTACAACACCGCCCCTTTGATTACGGCGGATTGTTCTTGCAGCGGTTGCCGCAATTATGAAAAAGCAGTTGATTCTATTCCAAAAGAGATCGCTTCGTTTTTCGCTCAACTAGGAATTGACATGAAGAAATCCCCTGATGTACATGTGCATAACCCCGATGTTGATGGTTTAGTTTTATACGGCGGATGGTATCATCTATGTGGGAAGCTAGTCAGCGGAGAGAGTCCTTGGGTTTCCACCGGTTCCGGCATGCATCTTGATGAAACAAAGTTACATGCCGTATCAGAGGGTTTTCGTGTGTGGTTCCAAAGGGGATGCGCTTTATTAGCGGATACCTTCCCTCTTCCGGCGATTCAGCTGGAACTATATGCTTATATCCCATGGGTGTTAGATGAACCGAATGAGTATCTGAGCATATTAGCGCCTAAGAAGCATGTGCTTCGCAGATTTTGGGAAAAAATATCACGACATCAAACAAAAAGGAGATGACCAACATTGACCAGAACCATGACAGGCGGCGGGCAGCCTGAAAAAGCGCGATATACCCGCGGTGAAGAACTTTTTAATATGATTACCCATATCGTGGGCGGTGGTCTTGGGCTTGTGGCGCTTTTGTTTTGCGTCATTGTGGCGGCCTATAACCACAACATGTGGGGTGTGGTCTCCGGCTTGATTTATGGCTTTTCAGTGATTATGCTTTTTACTATGTCGAGCATTTATCACGGTCTGCAAGTGGGACTCCCTAAGCGGGTTTTTCGGATTTTTGACCACTGCACCATTTTTATCCTAATCGCCGGCACCTATACGCCGATCCTCTTGAATCGCTTCCGTGAGGTCTATCCCTTCGATGCGTGGCTGATTTTTGGTATCATTTGGGGACTTGCCATCCTTGGGATCACACTCAATGCGATCAATCTGAAACGCTTTCTCGTGTTCTCTATTATAAGCTATATTGCCATGGGTTGGACTGCGGTGTTTCGGATTAGCCGTTTGGTTGAGGTGCTGGGTTCTACCTTCTTTGTGCTGCTGATCATCGGCGGTGTGCTCTATACAGTGGGTGTGCTGTTTTATGCGATCGGGAAGCGTAAGAAGTATATGCATTCTGTGTTTCATCTGTTTGTAATCGCAGCGTCTATCTTGCATTCTGTGGCGATTGCGGTGTATGTGATGCCGTTTTAGGCATCGGCCATTTGTAGTAAAATTATCTACGCTGTTACCTTTGTGGTAATAGCGTAGATAATTTATTTCCAAACATGAGGCACGCTTGTCTTGTTTTGTGTGTTAGAATGAAATCATTACGTATCATAGGAGATGAACCATTATGAAGTATGAATGCTTATGTTTATCCGTAAAAGACATTGCAGCATCGAAGAAATTCTATCAAGATTTAATGGGCTTAGAAATTGACAGTGATTGGGGCGTCAATGTTGGCTTTAAAGGTGGAATTGCTTTACAACAAGGTTTCGATGAAATGCTTGGTGTACCAAAAGAAAGTGTTATGACTCGTTCTCATAATATGGAATTGGTTTTTGAAGCAGATGATTTTGATACGTTCACTGCCAAAGCAGAAAACTATCCAAATATTGCGTTTGTAAAAGGCGGCGTGGTTGAGCAACCTTGGGGGCAAAGAGTGCTTCATATTTATGATTTGGATGGACATATTATCGAGGTTGGAGAAAAACTGTTACATGTTATTCAACGCTTCATATCTGGCGGTATGTCTGTTGAAAAAGCTACTGAGCGTCTTGGAATTCCTACAGCAGATGTAGATAAATACTTGAATGAAGAATGGTAGGTTTGCGCATAAGAAAAGCGGTCGATTTGAAATCGACCGCTTTTCTTGTCTCTGCTATGAAAAACTCACCACAATGCCGCCTTTGTTTGCGTACATCGTGCCAATGCCGCCGCTTTTGCAGATGATGGTCTCTGCTACCTCACAAGTGGTTTTTACCTTTTTTTTCACATATTCCGCACGCTCTCTTGCGAAACAGTGACTGATCACAAGTTTTGGTATCTTACCCGCACTTGCTTTTTTTGCTTTGTCGGAAATGATGGTCACCATCTTATTTAAAGCCTGTGTCACACTGAGGGCTTGGGTGACTTTTGCAATCGTTCCTTCTGGGGTGCCGCCCATGACAAGTTTGATTTTGAGCTTCCCTGTAATGGCGGCCTGTAAGGCACTCATTCTGCCGCTCTTGCGGAGGATCTCCAAATCTTCCAATACAAACATGGTGCTTGCTTTTTCAATAAAGGCCTCTGTTTGTGCAACGACCTCTGCAAAAGGCAGACCGCGCTCCGCCAATTCTTTCACTTTTTCACAGATGAGGACTTGTCCCGCACAGGCTGTTTTCGAATTGAACACATGGATGTTTTTCCCCGGATGCTCTTCTTGATAGAGCATTGCCCCTTGCAAGGCGCTGTTATAGGTTCCGCTGATCTCTTTTGAAACTGTAATCAGATAAACATCCTGCTCCGCTCCCGCATAATACTCCGCAAATACACCTGGAGGCGGACAAGCTGATTTGGGACCGACCTTAGACTTTGCAATCTCTTCTAAAAGTACCGCTGGCTCTAAGGTCCCGTCATCAATCATAGTTTTCTCGCCTAGTGTTACATATAAAGGGATGCGGGTAATCCAATTTGGTATTTCTTCTGGGATATCACAGCAGCTGTCTGTCAAAATTTTATAATTCAAGTGGAGCCTCCTCTGATCCATGTTTTGTTACACTTTATCCTGTCTGTGCGCCTCTGTCAAGGAAGATTTTGTTAATTTTCAGCTAAAATTTCCTCTCCTGCCAGATTTCGGCAAAGATAAACAAAACCAGCCAAGGGATCTTCGCCCACTTCTAGGCTAATCTCTCTTGGCTGGTATCATCAATACGTACTACTTTCTTACTTCTTTAGCTCTTCCACGAGCTGGGGAATCACTTTATATAGATCCCCCACAATGCAGTAATCCGCCACTTTGAAGATCGGGGCATCCGGATTCTTGTTAATCGCCACAATACATTCACTGGACTGCATGCCGGCCAAATGCTGGATTGCGCCGGAAATACCGCAAGCGATGTAGAGTCTTGGACGTACGGTTTGACCGGTTTGACCAACCTGTTGGTCATGATCTGCCCAACCTACGTCAACTGCGGCACGGGATGATCCGACAACGCCGCCTAGGGCATCTGCTAGGGTCTTGATTACTTCAAAGCCCTCTGGCCCGCCGAGACCACGTCCGCCGGAGACGATGACTTCTGCGTCGCAAAGGTTACAAGTTTCCTTCAAGGCCTTGACGACCTCTAAAACGTTTGTGCGAATCATATCCTCTGTGATTACAGGGGTGATTTTCTCTATCGTAGCAGCTGTTGTCTTTGGTGTTTCTAAAGCCTTCATAACACCGGGGCGCACGGTCGCCATCTGAGGACGATGCTCTGGTGTGATGATGGTCGCCATCAAGTTTCCGCCGAAGGCCGGGCGAGTTTGGAGCAGATTACGCTCTGTTTCGTGGATCTCAAGCCCTGTACAGTCGGCTGTGAGGCCTGTGGCGAGACGTGCCGCTACGCGAGGACCTAGGTCGCGACCGATGGCTGTGGCGCCGATTAGGATGATGTTCGGCTTTTTCTCTGCGGAGAGATCTGCAACTGCTTTGGTGTAGGCATCTGTTGTGTAAACTTCAAGCAATGGGTGCTCGATTAGATAGATATGGTCCGCACCATAGCTTGAGAGGGCGTCTGTGAGTCCTGCTACATTGTGTCCTGCTAATACAGCACAGAGTTTATGTCCCAAATCATCTGCCAGTTTACGGCCTTCGCCTAGGAGTTCACTTGCTGTCTGGGTGAGGACGCCATCCCGCTGTTCGCAGATTACCCATACGTCTTTGTATGTGGAAAGGTCTTTTTCCTGTGCCTCGGCAACGGGAGCGTCTGTTACGATGGCTTCAAACTTACAGGATGACAGACATGCCTCACAATCGGTACAGTCTTCTGTGATTACCGCTAGGCGGCCTTCCATTTTGATCGCGTTAAAGGGACAGCTTGCTACACAAAGCTTACAGCCCACGCACTTGTCAGCTAATACTTTTACACTCATCTTCTAGTCCCCCCTATACCAAATGCCGATCCCGCAGGCGGGACACTAATTGTGCAACTGAATCACGGCTGCCGTCTGGGAAAATCTCCCCGGCGCGCTCTACCTTTGGAGTGAAGGACTTATACACCTTTGTCGGTGAACCTTTGAGTCCTGTCTCTTCCGGATTTGTGAGCCCTAAGTCTTGCATGTTCCACCACGGAATCTCTGCTTGATATGCCGCATAGACACCGGGGAAACGGGGATAACGGGGTTCGCCCAAGCCATTGATGGCAGTCAATACGCAAGGCAGATCTACCTTGATGAGGTGATAGCCGTCTTCTAAGTCTCTGTGGACTACTACATGGTCGCCTTTGAGTTCCAACTGGCTCACATAGGTTACTTGTGGGATATCGAGCTTTTCTGCCACTTGCGGGCCAACTTGTGCGGTGTCGCCGTCTATGGCTTGGCGTCCGGCTAGGATTAGGTCGTAGTGACCGAGTTTTTTGATCGCCGCTGCCAATACCAAGGATGTTGCCCAAGTGTCTGAGCCGCCGGCTGCACGGTCTGTGATGAGGATGGCTTGGTCTGCGCCCATGGCTAAAGATTCTCTCAGGGCAACTTCCGCCTGAGGTAGTCCCATTGTCATGACTGTGATGTGAGTAGCCGGATCTGCGTCTTTTAAGCGGAGCGCCGCTTCTAGGGCAAACTTATCGTCTGGATTTATAATACTCTCCACGCCGTCGCGGATGAGTGTGCCGGTCTTTTGGTCGATTTTGACCTCATTTGTGTTCGGCACTTGCTTGATGAGTACAACAATTTTCACTCTCTCGCCCTCCCTTATTTCAATAGAGCTGCTGAGATGACCATTTTCTGCACCTCGCTTGTGCCCTCATAGATTTCTGTGATCTTCGCGTCACGCATCATGCGCTCTACCGGGTAATCTCTGGTATAACCATAGCCGCCGTGTAGCTGGACGGCCTTGGTGGATACGCTCATGGCAGTTTCAGAAGCAAAGAGCTTTGCCATAGCTGCTTCTTTGGCATAGGGCAGGCCTTGGTCTTTGTTCCAAGCCGCTCTGTAGACCAGAAGGCGCGCCGCCTCTACTTGTGTGCCCATCTCAGCGATCATCCACTGGAGACCTTGGAAGCTGGCAATTGGCTTGCCGAACTGGACGCGCTCTTTCATGTAGTCAATGCTTTGATCTAAAGCGCCTTGGGCGATTCCCAAGGCTTGTGCCGCGATGCCGATCCGGCCGCCGTCTAGGGTTTTCATGGCTACCTTAAAGCCTTGATTCTCACCACCTAAGAGGTTTGCCGCCGGGACGATACAGTTTTCAAAGATCAGCTCTGTTGTGGCACTGCCGCGGATGCCGAGTTTTTCTTCTTTTTTGCCGATAGAAAATCCTGGGAATTCTTTCTCCACGATAAAGGCAGAGATTCCTCTATTCCCTTTGGTCTTATCTGTCATAGCAAAGACGATATAGACATCCGCCTCGCCGCCGTTTGTGATGAAGACTTTCGCACCGTTTAAGATGTAATTCTCTCCATCTTTCACCGCTGTGGTCTGCTGGGCGGCGGAATCTGTTCCGGCATTTGGCTCTGTGAGACCGAAGGCACCCATTTTGTCGCCTTTTGCCATGGGAACCAGATATTTTTGCTTCTGCTCTTCATTCCCGAACATGTAGATGGGGTTTGTCCCCAAAGATATGTGGGCCGAATACATAACGCCCGTTGTGGCACAGTGGCGGGAGAGCTCTTCAATGCAAATCGCATAGCTAATGCTGTCTCCGCCTGCTCCGCCGTACTCTTTTGGGAATGGAAGGCCCAACATTTGCGCTTCACGCATTTTGTCATAGGTCTCTCTGGGGAAACGTTCCTGTGCGTCAACCTCTGCCGCTATGGGCTCTACTTCATTTTTTGCAAAGTCTCGGATTACCGTTTGGATCATCTGCTGTTCTTTTGTCAGGGCAAATACCATGTTCCTTACTCCTCTCTGGTCGATCTGTTTTATTAGTATATCAAATTGTGATTTAATTAACAAGTGCCAATATTAAGATTCGCTCCCCTCGTAAAGAGAGGAGCGATTTCCCTCTTATATTGTCTCTATAATAGCTGAGACGCCCATGCCGCCGCCGACACAAAGTGTGGCAAGCCCTTTGCCGCCTCCGCGGCGATGTAGTTCGTAAATAAGCGCACCTAAAATCCGGCAACCGGACGCGCCGACCGGATGTCCCAAGGCAATCGCTCCGCCGTTTACATTGACTTTTTCCGGATTCCACTTCAGATCCATGCCCACAGCCAAGGCCTGTGCGGCAAAGGCTTCGTTGGCTTCAATCAAATCCATATCTTCTATGGTGAGGCCTGTCTTTGCAAACAGACGCTCCGTGGATGCAACAGGGCCAATCCCCATGATCTCAGGCTCAACCCCCGCCCAAGCGCCGCCGATCCAGCGTGCCAGTGGCTTGACGCCCAGACGTTCCGCCGCCTCGGCAGACATGACCACCATTGCCGCCGCTCCATCGTTGATGCCGGAAGCGTTTCCTGCTGTGACTGTACCGCCTTCTTTCTTAAAGGCTGGACGCATGGCTGCAAGTTTCTCTATTGTCAGTCCGTCAATCGGATGCTCGTCGTGTTCGAATACTACCGTTCCTTTTCTCGACTCGATGGAAACGGGTACAATCTCTTCATTGAACTTTCCGGCTTTTCTGGCGGCCTCACATTTTTGCTGGCTTTGCAGGGCAAACTCGTCTTGCATCTCGCGGGAAATATCATACTTCTCGACTAAATTCTCCGCTGTGATCCCCATGTGATAGCCTTTGAAGGGATCCAGTAAGCCATCATAGAGCATCAGATCTTCCACTGCGCCGCTTCCCATGCGGTATCCGGTACGTGCCTGTAACAGCGCATAGGGGATCATGGACATGTTTTCTGTCCCGCCAGCTACGATGACTTCCGCGTTACCAGCTAGTATCTCAGCCGCTGCCATGTTGATGACCTTTAGGCCGGATCCGCATGCATCGTTAATAGTCATCGCAGGTATTGTAACAGGTAAACCCGCATTCACCATCGCTTGCCGTGCTACATTTTGTTTCGCACCGGCCTGGATCACACAGCCCATGATAACTTCATCTACTGCGTCCACAGGGAGGCCTGCACGTTTTACCGCTTCTCTGATTACAATCTCGCCTAGTTTCGCCGCCGGTACATTTGATAAGGTTCCGCCGAATTTGCCGATTGGCGTACGGACAGCACCGGCTAATACAATTTCTTTTGCCATATTTGTTCTCCTAAAAGTTTAAGCTTTTCCCCAGCGAATCACGTTTGCGGCCCAAGTATATCCGATACCGGCAGCCAGCATGACCACATTGTCACCGTCTTTCACTCTACCCTCTTCCCGCGCAAGCCAGAGAGATAAAATCTGATCGATCTGACCGATGTGCCCATAGTGGTCCAGGTAAATGCTCTGCTCTGGGCTGAGGCCGTTTTGCACCAAAAAAGCCTCATGTGCGGAGCGTTTAAAATGTAACATCGCCAAATAGTCAATTTTTCGCTCTAAGCCGGATTTGATAAAGGCTTGGTCAATGCAGGTCATCCAGTTTTTCATGGAGACTTCTTTGAGTCGGTCTTTCATAATTTCGGGTTCCATTACGCGGATAATCCCATAGTCTGACAAATTTTCTTCTGTCACCGGAACCGCGGTGCCGCCCACCTCTACACCAGCCGCGCAAGCCAAAGAACCGTCTGATATAATATGACTGCCAAGCACAAGATTGCGATCTAAACCCTTCCGAAGCAAGATCGCTCCGCCTCCGGCAGCTAGGTCATACACGAAAGAGGCTTCCTTGTCTGTATAATCAATCAAGTCACAGTTACGATAGCCTCCAGCGACTAGGATCGTGTTGATGCTGTCATCAGAGCGCAGGATGTCCGCTGCGATTTTGATCGTTGTCACACAAGTGCAGCATCTGTTTTGGATATCTACACCCCAGGCGTTTACAGCACCGATCTCTCGGATGATGTAGTTGGCTGATGTGGTTAGGGGATACTCTTTCCACTCTTCTGTGATGCAGAGCACACAGTCGATCTCTTCTGCGGAAATACCGGCGTCCTCTAAGGCAGAAAAGCTCGCAAGGGCGCCCATTCGTTGGGCGCCGTCGCCCTCGTCGGGCATGGTTTTTTCGACGATTCCCAGTTTATCTCTCACAGCTTCCTCTGACCAGACGCCATTTGTCCGCTCAGAGATTTCTTTCGCTGTCATTCTGTTTTTCGGTAAATAGACCCCAAGGCCTAAAATTCCAACCTGATCTTGCATTAGGTGCTTCCTCCTACAGGCGCATTCCGCCGTTTACGCTCAAGTTATGACCTGTGACGTAAGATGCATCGTCACTTGCCAAGAATAAAATCGCGTTTGCAATTTCTTCCGGTTGACCGAGACGGCCTAACATGGTTTGTCCTGCGAATTTGTCCAGAAGTTCCTGAGGCACTGTTTTCAAAATGTCGGTCATGACATAACCCGGTGCAACGGAATTGACCCGAACCGGCGCGCCCTTCCGTGCGAACTCTTTTGCCCAGCTCTTGGAAAGGCCGAAGATGGCTGATTTCGTGGCGGCATAATTGGCTTGACCAATATTTCCGTATTCCCCGACGATAGACGCAATGTTAATAATCGATCCGCCGCCCGGCTGTTTTTCCATGTAAGGCCCAATGAATTTTGTTAAGTTGAAGAGCCCCTTGAGGTTTACGTCTATGACCAGATCCCATTGTTCTTCTGTCATCTTTGCTGTCATGGCGTCTCTTGTGATACCCGCATTGTTCACCAAAATATCAATGCGTCCGTATTTCTCTGTCACGTGCTTGAAACATGCCTCACAAGCTGCCGCGTCTGTTACGTTAAGCTGATAGGCCTCCACACCTTCGAGTTCATAGGGAATTGCCGCCATGTCGCAGGCGATGACTTTGGCGCCTTCTGCAATAAAACGCTCTGCTGTACACCGACCGATTCCGCCGGCTGCACCTGTTATGATTGCCACTTTATTCTCTAGTCTCATTTCACTTTCTCCTTTATATATTTTCATATAAAAACGTCAGGTAATCAAATGACTACCGGCTCGTTATTGACAAATCCGGTTAAGACTGCCATAAATGCATCCGGTCTTTCATACATAGACGCATGACCACAGTTCTCTAGTACGATCAGATCGGCATCGGGGATACCCTCGCATACAAACTTCTGCTCATCAACGGGCACGAGATAGTCGTTCCGACTGCCGACAACTAGGGTTTTCGCTTTGATTTCGCCTAAGCGCTCACGGACATCATGTGTAGTGGCGCTGTCTAGGCGTCTGTCCATGGCTTCGAAGAAGCTTTCATTGGTGAATACATGTTTTGTGAGAAATTCTTTTCTCACATTGAGCCATTCTTGATTTTCATTATAAAAGTCTTGGGAATAGATAATGGGCATAGTCGCATAGTAATAGCCTTCCGGTGAGGTGCGCGCCGCTTGCCAGCTGTGTCCGATATCGATCAGCCATTGAGAGGCATAGGCCGCGGTGTTAAATAAGACCAGTTTCTTCACCCGCGCCGGATATTTCAGTGCGACCTGTTGGGCGATGAAGGAGCCATAGGATATCCCGGCAATGCTCGCCTGTTCCAGACCCAATTCGTCTAAAACCGCACATACTGTATCAGCATGGAGTGTGACATCATAGGCTTCGTTCATGGGACTTGACTGGCCTTGGTCTAAAAAGTCTAGGAGAATGAGCTTGTTTTGCTTGGATATCGCAGGAATAAAAGGCGCCCAGCTCATGGTGGTCATCATCACACCGTTGAGTAAGACAATCGGCTCCCCTTCCCCATATACCTCTACGTGGACTTGTTTGTCTTGAAATTGGATCAGCACAAAGCCTCTCTCCCTTCACTCATTAGATTGACCTGCATGACGCCCGCAGACGTCATGCAGGTCAATTGTTCTAAGTATATCGAATTACCCGGTTGGCTTATGGTTGGTTCATGATTGGAGGCATGATGCTCTCCGCAGGAATGGTACGTACCCATCTTGGAACTAGGTGATCTGCGCCTTCTGGAGCGGTAAACTCGATCTCGAATAGAGGCTGCATTGCTTGATGATCCTCATAGCGGAACCAGCGCATACCGGTTGGAGAGTTAAACTCCATACCTCTCATAGTTGGAATGAGAACCGCAGGATCAGTCACGCCGTTTGTTAGCTCAAGGGCTGTGATAATGGCAGATGCCGCCGCCATACCGCCTGATACGAAAATGTCAGGTTGTTGGCCGTGTCTTGCCATGTAATGCTCGATAAGCCATTCGTTCATTGGCTCATTTTGCGGCAATGTGTAGTAGTATACACAGAAGCCGATGCCGCCGATGTGACCGAGGGGAAGCATTGCGCGAAGGGCTTCTAGTTCTGGTGCACCTGTGATGATGGTGATACCGGCACCAGGCAGGTCAAGTTCCATCATTTGTGGGTAAGGGCTGTTTGCACCGGCCCATACTGTATATAGGTAGTCAGGAGCCGCGTCACGGAGACGTAGGATAAATGGTGTGAAGTCTGTTGCGTCAACGGGAGCAAACTCGGTTTGAATAATCTCGAAACCGGCTGCCTCAGCTGCGGCGACGAATGGCTCAGTCATCGCGAAACCAAATGTGGAGTCCGGTGCGATTACGCCGATTGTGGCGTCGCCATCTGGGTAACGTGTGCGTAGGATGTCTACCATAGCAAGTGCATCTTGACCGGAAGTTCTGCCGGTACGGAAGATGTACTCGTTCCAGTTTGGATACATGATGATACCGTCAGCAGCGGCTGGCTCGATAACTGCTACAGTTTGGAACTCTTCAAAGAGAGCCAAGCTCGCCATAGCGTCGCCGGAAGCGGCAAAACCAGTTACGATTTCAACGCCGCGCTCTAGCAGAGCCAAGGTTCTTTCTGCCGCTACAGCCGGGGTATTGGTGGTGTCTTCCCAAGTGATTTCGATCGGACGACCTGCAACTGTCATAGTGCCGTCTGTCATGTACTCGAGACCTAGATAAAAACCGCGTTGGAATTGCTCGCCGTAATCTTGCAAAGCACCGCTCAAAGAAGTGATTGCGCCGATGAGAAGTGTCTCACCTGCTGCCGGGGCTTCGTCACCGCCATCATCGCCTGCATCACCATTGGTCGCTGGAGCTGGTGTGGCCGGAGCCGGTGTTGCTGGGGTGTCATTATCTCCGCCGCCGCAAGCAGCGAATAGACCTAGAACCATAACAAGAGCTAGTAAAACTGCAATAATCCTTTTCATAGTGTTTCTCCTCATTTAATAAATTTCAGGATGTTTCCTTACATGGAACGACAACTCGTCTCTAAAGTCAGGATGCGCGATGGAGATCAGACGCTCGGCACGTTCTTTCAGGCTTCTGCCGCGTAAGTTTACAATGCCGTATTCTGTGACCACATAGTCCACATCGTTGCGGCTTAAGGTCACAACCGATCCCTGTTTTAACATCGGCGCAATCTTCGAAATCACCTCCTTTTCTCCGTTTTTATTCTTCACCATAGCGGTTGAATACAGGCAAATGAAGGAGTGACCGCCTACCGTTCTCTGAGCACCGATAGCGGTATCCGCTTGACCGCCGCTGCCAGAGAATTGTACCGCACCAATCGCCTCTGAGGCACACTGTCCGAAGAGATCAATCTCTAGCGTTGTGTTGATGGACTGCATCTTATAGTTCTGACCGATCACCGCTGGGTCGTTGACCCAGTATCCGTTTTTGATCATCACGGAGGGGTTGTTGTGGATAAAATCATAGAGCTTTTTTGATCCCATAGCAAAGGTGCCGATGGTTTTGTGCCGATAGAGTGCCTTCTGGCTGTTGTCCACCGCACCGCACTCGATGAGATCCACCATATTGTCGGTGAGCATTTCCGTGTGGATGCCGAGATGCCGCTTGTCTTTCAGGCCATTCGCCAAAGCGTTCGGAATGCCGCCGATCCCGAGCTGGATCGTGGAGCCGTCTTCAATCCGCTCGGCTACATAATTGGCAATGGTTTCATCATGCTCTGTAAATGGCACATGAGGTAGCTCCGCCGCCGGGCGATCTACTTCCACTAAGGCGTCAATTTCGCTGATGTGGACTGGTGTGTCTCCAAATGTCCGGGGCATTTTGGAGTTTACTTCTACGATCACCAAAGCGCCGTCATCGATCATGAGTCTTTCATATGTTGCGGAGAGAGACAGACTCAAATAGCCGTGTTCATCCATGGGACTGCAGGACGCCAGCAAAACGATACGCCGTTTGTCTTGGTGTAAGGCATAGAGACGTTTTGTCCCAGCACTGTGTAAATGTTGAGGTACGAAGGAAAGGTGCTCTGCCCCCGCCCGCTTCACGCCGCGTTGGGCACCGCTGAAAAACCATCCGCTGTTGTTGATCCCTGTGGGGTTTGTAATGAACTCATATCCAAACATCGGCAGACAGTTTGAGATGTCTATGTTTGTTACACCGCGCTCTACTATCGTATGGAGTTGCTTCAATAGTTCCATTGGCTCAGAAGCGCCCAGGGAGCTGATGACTCCATCTCCGCTCTTGATCAGAGCTAAAGCTTCTGAAATTGTTTTCTTCTTAGAATCATATAGTGTCTGTGCATTTGGCATAAAACCATTTCCTCCTATTTAAGGATTTAACTTCTCAATCGTATGTACCATGCGTTCTGCTAGGCCCCGCATGATGCCAAGTCCCTCCGTGTCGTTTTCGGCATCGATTGCGCCGCCTTTTCCTGCCATACCCATGTTCCAATAGGCGTTGCCGACGATGATTCCGTCATTACAGGCCGCCCACATGAGGATCTCTGCAAAAGCTAGGGTCTGGCCTGTGCGGCGAGCCACTGTGATGGGTGCTACGACCTTGCCGGATAGAATGCAATTTGACCACTGGTAATTCTCATCTGTGTCTTTCATCGCATTTCCAGCCCACCGTCCGGAGAAGCCGGATCGATCTAAGACCGCCTTCAGTTCCGCCGTCATAGAAGCGTGGTATACGGGGGAGCCGAGCAAAATGCCGTCTGCCTCCATCATCTCTGCAAATATGGGGGCGAAGTCATCTTCCACCACACAGCGTTTTGCCTCTACACAGGAATAGCATCCGCGGCAACCGCGTAGGTTCTTGTCGCCAAGCCATACGTAATGGGTCTCAGCACCCAGCTCTGCGGCGCGGTCTAAGGCTGTGTTTAGAAAGGCATAGGTGTTTCCCTCTTTACGGGGACTGCCGTCTATTCCTAAAATACGCATATACTGCCTCCTTTAGGCTTTGCCCCAACGGATTAGGGTACATCCGAAGGCATAGCCTGTACCGGCCCCCACAAATGCTACAATATCTCCGTCTTTTACTTTACCTTCTTTGCGGCCATAGTCCATCGCAAGGAGCGGATCTACATGTCCGCAGTGTCCGTCGTCCCAGAGGAAGACTGTTTTTTCTTTGTCGATGCCGAGATCTGCCATAAGCGCATAATGGGCTCTGTTTCCGATGTGGACGATGCCGATGAAGTCAATGTCTGTGGGTGGGATGTTGCTATTCTCGCAGGCCAGCCTTACCGCGCCCGTGAAGTTCGGCAAAGAGGCCTCTGCCAAGCGTTTTTTCATGCCGCCTGCGTCCGGTAAAGTCAAGAGATTAAACCGCCTTGTCTTCTCCGGATCTTTGGCCATTTCCTCTACCATTTCTTGGGTTAGGGGGTTTAGGCTCCCGCCGGTCATGCCGATTACGTCGCTGTGGAACTGGGAATCTGTGATAATTCCGCTGTCTAGTATTTCGTTTTCGTCATGTCCCTGTCTGAGTAGCATAGCAAAGGCACCGGGACCCATGTTGAACATGAAAGACTGATTGGGGTCTTGATAGTCCACAAGCTGTGCATTGTTGTTTCCGCCACAGATTAATACATTTTTCAGCTTAGAATCTGCTGTCATCATGTCTTTTGCGACTTTCAAAGCCAAGGGGAGCCCCGCACAGCGGAAAGATAGATCCCAAGCATAGGCCTTTTTCGCACCGATTGCTTCCTGTACCATGATTCCGACTGTCCAGCAAACGTACTCCGCATAGGTTTCGCCTGCGTAGAGGATCATGTCTATGTCCATGGGATCAAAACCGGTTTTCTCTAAGAGCGCCTTCGTGGCTTTGACCGTCATCTTGCCCGGCTGATCCTCTTTTGGATCGCCCACACGCTTCGCCCGGATACCCATCTTTTCGCTGAGTACTTCGGCAGGTATATTCACCAGTGGAGAAAGTTCTTCAGCGGTAATCGTACGCGCAGGGAGATAGACTGCGTAGTCTACAATTCCGATCATGTCAGTCTCCTCTTTTCTTCATCAAGGAGGCGTCTCTTTTGCGCACGCTTCTCTTTCCAGATGAGATAGTAGCCCAAAATTCCTTGGGGCATGAACATAATGGCTACGATATAGAGCGCACCAAAGAACAAAAGCCAACGCTCGAAGATGAAGTGTACGCTACGCAAATTCAAGAGGAAGTTTTGGAATAGGATGACAACTGTGCTGCCTACGATTGCGCCAAAGAGCGTACCTGCTCCGCCAAGGAGGGAGTAAAGCATGGCGTCGTATGTCATTTGCATGGCAAGTAAGTCTGTGTTGGCAAAGCGGGTCAATAGTCCGAGCATGACCCCGGATAAGCCCCCTGCAATCCCCGCGACGACCAGTGCGATCGTCCGGGCACGGTTTGTGTTGTAGCCAAGAAATATAGCGCGCTGTTCATTTTCACGCACCGCCTGCCACACGCGTCCTGTTGCAGAAGTTGTGAATTTGTATAATACAAAGGCCATGACAATCAGGAACACAAAACCTGCATAGAACATGAAGGTTCTGTCATCAAAAGGAGCCGGCACACGGAAGGTAAAGCCGTCAAGGCCATTTGTAACAGTACGCCAGCGTTCCATTACATTACGCATAATCTCTGCAAAGGCCATTGTAATCATAGCAGTTGCTAAAAGACCGCTCTTCCCTGTGATTGCCCCAACGAGGAGCGCCCAGATCACAGAATAGATCACTGTGCCTAAAACCGCCAAGAGCAAGATCGGAATTGAGACGCCGAACTGGTTAAACAAAATCCCGACAAAGTATGCGCCGCCACCGATGAAGAGTGCGAAGCCTAAGTGAATGACACCGATATAGCCGCGCAAAATGTCATAGGCCATGGCGTACACAGCGAAGATCATGATGCGGGTTACCATGGTAAGTGTAGCCGTCCCCGATATTTGGGGTATAAAGAGCACCGCGATCGCAGCCACTAAAATTACAATGTTTTGAATGGAAAGAAATTTTTTAATCATTATTTCTTCACCGCCAATCCAAAGAGTCCTTGCGGTCTAAAGATCAATACCAAAGCCATAAGCGCAACAGGCGCCACCAAAGAGATATCTGGCCAGAACCAGCCAACCAAAGCTACCATGATGCCGAGGAATATGCTGCCAAGCATAGAGCCCACAAAACTCCCCATGCCGCCGATGATAACGACGATAAAGGCCAAAAGTTGCTGGCTCATCCCGATCGCCGGTGAAACTGAATTGATCAGAGGCGCAAAGAGCGCGCCGCCTAAGCCTGCAAGAGCTGCACCGACAGCAAAGACCATTGTGAAATAACGGTTAATGTTGATACCCAAGGCCCCGACCATTTCACTGTTTTGCACACCTGCACGAATCGTCATACCGGCTCTGGTTCTCGTTAGGACAAAGTGTCCGATTGCGGCAAGCACTACGCTGACAATGATCAGGAATAAGCGATAATGTGTCAAAATAAAGCCGTTTGCAAATTGTGTGGTGCCTTGCAAATATTCCGGACGTGTTACAATGTGCGCTGACGGTCCCCAAAATGGAAGTGTGCGGACGATTTCCGTGAATACGATTTGCAAACCCAAGGTAATCATAATTTGGGCGCCGATGTTGCCGTATACACGGGAAATGAATACTTTTTCGAATATGAACCCCAGTATAAAGCAGCCCACTACCGCGGCTACGATACCAAGCGGAAAGCTTCCGGTTATATCAAAGATCGAGTGGAAGATGTAAGCGCCCCACAAGAACAATGCGCCGTGGGCGAAGTTTACAACCCGCATCAGACCCAGAATAACGGACAAACTGGATGCCATCAAGAAAATATGCGCCCCTTCAGAGATGCCGTTGAAGATCAGTGTCATCATGTTTCCCAAGCTATTTCCCCCCTAATCTACAGGCCCAAGTGGCGCTGCTGTAGTTCTTTATCTTTCTCTAGCTCTTTCATGAGCCCGCTGTGTACTGTTTTGCCCTCGTCGATCATGTAGTAGCGTTCTGCCACAGCGAGAGCCATATTGAAGTTTTGCTCTACCAAGAGAATTGTGGAGCGCTTTGATACTTCTTTCAGTGCCAGAGCCATTTTTTCAATGACAACAGGCGCAAGTCCCTTACTGGGCTCATCGATTAGAATGAGCTGTACCTCGTTTACAAGGCTGCGTGCAACACTGAGCATTTGACGCTGTCCGCCGGAAAGTGTCCGGGCTTGCCGTTTGAAGGCTTTTTGTAAATCTGGGAATAAGTCCAGTGCGTATGTAATTCGGTCATTGGTTTCTGCATCGTCTTTGTGCTTGGCTAAGACCAGATTTTCCTCGATGGTGAGTTCGTCGAACACGCCGTAATCTTCTGGGCAAAAACCGATTCCCATCCGTGAAACTTTGTACGGAGGCTTCCCGACCAAGGACTCGCCGTTATACATAATACTGCCGCTCCGGGTTTTGACCAGTCCCATGACTGTGCGTAAAAACGTAGTCTTCCCGGCACCGTTTCGCCCGAGGATTGCCACGGCTTCACCTTGCTTGATGTCCATATCTATGCCGTGCAAAATTGTGAACATGCCAATGTAGGATACCAAGTCTGTCACTTTAAGCAGAGACATCAACTACACCTCCTCCTAAGTATGCCGCCATAACTTCTGGGTTTTGCGACACTTCTTCCGGGTCACCCTCGCAGAGGAGTTCGCCGTTTACCAAGATAATGAGCGTATCACTGAGGGCTTTTACCATGTTCATCTTGTGCTCAATCAGTACAATCGTGGTGTCACCCATGTCTTTGATCCGCTGTAAGAGGTCGATCATAATCGGAACCTCTTCCACGCTCATGCCCGCTGTTGGCTCGTCAAGCAAAAGCAGCTCCGGCTTCTGTGCAAGCACCATGCCGAGTTCTAGCTTGCGCTGCTCTCCATGAGAGAGGGCACTGGCTCTAGTTTCCGCTTTGTCTGTCAGCAGAATCTTGTCTAAGAGCCGATCGGTTTCTGCGTTAATCTCGCTGTATTTCTTATAGCTCCGAAGCAATCTGCCATAGCCCACATGTGCGGCGCTCTGCACAGACAGACGCACATTTTCCCGCGCAGTTAGCCCCGGGAAGACATTTGTGAGCTGGAAGCTCCGGCCCATCCCCGCGTGGATCCGCTGTTGGGGCGTAAAGTTCGTAATGTCTTGATCTCTGAAATACACCTTCCCGGAAGTGGGTTTGTAAAGCCCGCTAATCAGGTTGAAAAAGGTTGTCTTCCCTGCACCATTCGGCCCCAGAACAGTTGTAAATTTGTGTTCCACAATGGATATGCTCACATTATTCACAGCCTTCAGAGCGCCGAACTGGATGGAAAGGCCTTCCGTCCGCATCAGTACCTTGTCCAAAAAATCACTGCCTTTCATAAAACGACTTCCGAAACATGAAATATGATTCATGTTTCACAGTATACTACATGCCCTCGTCTATAATCAACAAAAATCCATCTGAAATATGCAACAATCTTATCCGCAATGTTTTGTGCAATTCAGATATTTTTTTACAGACTTGCCCCAGATTGATCTATCGTGTATAATGAGCGAAGGACGCTCATTATACAGATTGAACTGTCTATACCATTACGGCGCAAGCACCTATGGTATAATGAGTCTATCCGTTAGAAACGAGGCAAACACATGGAATATGTAAAACTACCGAAGACAAAACGTGGTGAACTCACCTTAAAGAAAATATGCGAAGCCGCTGAAGAACTCTTTGCTCAAAATGGGTATTACACCACTGATGTTTCCGATATTACCCGAAACGCAGGCGTTGCTACAGGCACCTTCTATAACTATTTCCCTGATAAAAATAGTGTATTTTTATATCTCATGGATGACCTAGGTCGTAAACTCAGACGTGAGATTAAACAGTCAAAGATTGAAGAGGCGCCCCAGTCTTTCATTGAGCTGGAACGGATTTCTGCTCGGGTTTACCTTTCCTTCGTTCAGCGGCACTGGGGTATATTTCACATTGTCTGGCAGTCTCTGTTTATGGACGTTGAAATTTTTAAACTCTATTTCGAACGTTTCTCCCAGGGCTATATCAAAGAGATTGAACAAGCCCAAGAATCCGGCGAAATCCGTGATATGGATCCCACACTGCTCTCCTTTGTTTTGATGGGTATGCATCAGTTTGTAGCACTTAAACATTACGTCTTCGATGAGACCGAACCGGACGATGCCGTCATTGACCAATTGGTTGAATTTGTCGCACGGGGACTGCGTAAAGATTAGTCGTGGGTCTATCTGTCTCTTAATGAAAAACTCCGCCTGTCACATCAGGCGGAGTTTTTGTATGATCTGCTATGCTACTCTTCCATCGGGACTACGCCAATGGCACGAAGGGCAGGACTCAGAATTTTTCGCATGACTGGAATCAGCCTGCCGACAAAGATGGCGGCAAGAATGGTTCCCTCTCGTACGCCATAAAAGGTGCCGAGAAATAAGAAGGACGAAAGGACGGCGAGGATTACGATGGTGCAGTCTAAGAGCATTTTGCCACTGGCGAAGGTAAGATTTGGGACTTTTTGTACAAGGGCTAAGATCAAGCCATCTGATGAAACTGGGAGAATGCGAGGGGTCACATAGAGAAAGACACCGGTGGAGAGCAGTATGATGCTAATGGCAAGCATGAAGAGCTGTCCGAAGTAGCTTGGGATAAAAAAGTCACCGATGATCAGGCGAGACAAGTCAACAAAGAAGCCGAAGATCACAGAGGATAGGAGCTGCCCAAGCTGGATCCATTGGAAATCACGCCGCAGAATAATCAGCTGGAGTAAGACAAACACTGCAAGCTGTAGGGCGACAAAAATACCGATGTAGGTATCAAAGATCAAACTAAGTACAAATGGGAAAGAGCTGATGGGTGAGATGCCAAGACCTGAGTTGATCGCAAGGGCAGCCCCCATGGCGGCTAGAAACATGCCGACTAGATAGACACAAATTCTGGCTAAGATATTACTCTTTCTTGGCACATTCATACGCTCACCGCCTCTAGAAATTTTCGTCTTAATATGGTATAATTTTTCTAACTGATCTACTACTAATCCCTGGGGAGATTCTATGGAAATCACGATTGTACTTGAGCAGATGTTTGTACTCTTTTTTCTGATGTTAGTTGGCTTTCTGCTGCGAAAGTTCAAAATTCTAAGCCAAGACGGCAATTCGATTTTAACACGGCTCATCTTGGTTGCCATTATGCCGGCGGCAATCATCACTGGGGTTGTAAACACGTCGGGGGGACAAGATAATCTGTATCTGCTCTATGTCCTCGGTGTCAGCATTTTTGTATTTCTTCTCATGGCAGTCCTGTCAATTGTCATCGCACGTTTGACGGGTGCGAAGACACAAGAGGATAGAGGGGCGCTTGCTTCTACTGGTTTGTTTGGCAATGTGGCCTATATGGGCTTTCCCCTCGCTTTGATTCTCTTTGGGCCGGATAGTGTGTTTTACACGGTGCTCTTTAATCTCGTCTTTAACACCTTTGCACTTTCCTTCGGGATTAAGCTACTCACCGGAACCGGGGCAAAGCTCTCTTTGCGCCTCATTTTCAACGCCTCTATGAACGCTTCGCTTTTGGCAATTGGGCTTTTCATGCTGAATGTTTCTCTCCCGCCTCTTGTCACGGCACCTTTGACCCACCTGGGCAACATGCTCACACCAACCGGCATGATTTTACTTGGCTCTATTCTAGCTGAGATGAATCCGAAAGAGATTCTCTTCGGCTGGCGGATTTATACTACGATTGCGGTGAAGCTGCTTATAGCGCCGCTTTTGGTGTTTTTGATTCTCTCGCAGTTTGTCTCAAGCCCCCTTATGCTAGGTCTCTTTGTGGTGTTATCCGCTGTACCCGCTGCGCCTCGGACAGCGATGCTTGCCGTTCACTATGGCGGGAATCACAAGCTTGTCAGTCAGGGGATCTTTCTTTCGACTATTTTATCGATTTTGACGATTCCATTTCTGATTTATCTGCTTTCCCTTTAGGTCAACTTATCCCACAAAAAATCCTTGAGAACAGACGTTTTCAAGGCTTTTTTATACTTTCTAATCCTGATTCGCCGTCTTATACAAACTTGATACAAACAGGCGTAGGTGCAAAAATTTCTGAGACCTTCTCTAGCGCACCTGTCTCTTGCTCAATTGCAAAGGTGACAATGTTATCTGTATCCTGATTTCCGGCTACTAGGAACTTGTCATCAGGAGAAATCGCAAAACTTCTCGGCGTCTTTCCGCCGGAGCTGAACACAGCCGGAGCTGAGAGATGTCCTGTATTTGGATCAATCTGATATGCCGCTATGATGTCATTGCCCCGGACTGAGGCATAGAGGAATCTGCCATCGTGTGAAATCTGGATGTCCGCACCAATGCTGTCTTCTCCGCTGGCTTTGACAATGGGAACCTCTTGCACTAGGATACCTGTACCGTTTTCATGATCAAAGGCAAACACGGCGACATGTAGGGAGAGCTCATTGATCACATAGAGCATATCCGGTTTTTGCGGGTGGAAGACGCAGTGTCTTGGCCCGTCACCTGATTTGAGGGATAGTTCATTGGCCAGTTTCAGTGATCCCTTTTCTGCGTCATAGGCGTATATGACGATCTTGTCAATCCCCAAGTCGGGGACTAAAGCATATTTTTCACCCGGCGTCAGCACAACTGCGTGGGCATGGGGGCCGGTTTGCCGGAATGTAGGGCCTGATCCCTCATGCTGGAAAAAAGCGGAATTTTCTTCTAGGCTACCATCTTCCTTCACTGGAAACATGCACATGCTGCCTGTCATAAAGTTCGCTGCAAACACATGGCTTCCCTTTTGATCTATCGCAATGTGGCAAGGATCTTCGCCTTTTGTCGCTTGGGCGTTTAGATGGCGGAGCTGCCCCGGCCCTTCAATTGCAAAGGCACTCACGGAGCCGCCCCGCATATTCTGGTATTGCTTGGTTTCATTTACACAATACAAATAACGTTTATCTGTAGATAAGGTAAGATAAGAAGGGTTTACACTGAGGGTCGCGCTCACTAGTTCCAGACTCCCTGATTCGGCGTCAAAATAGCCGAAATGGATTCCGTCTCCCTTGCCTTGCATGATCTCTCCTGTTCCGAACTTAATGGGCTCTGTATATGTCCCAATATATACTTCATATTTTGCCATGACTATTTTCCTCTCTCCCGCCTGATTCAAGAAAGCAGACGGTTCCTTCTTCTAAGTTGAATTTCGCTCTTCCAGCTTGCATTTCAGCAGAATATAACCGCCGCTGGTTTCCGTTTTGTTGATCTTATTCTTGAGATAGTGGAAGGTATGGCTCACCATTTCATCAATGGGCTGTTTTACGGAGGTGAGCTGATAGGAATTCCACGCGCTTTGTTCCAAGTTGTCAAAACCCACAAAGGCAATGTCTTCCGGTATTCTCATCCCCAGTACCTGCCGTGCCGCGTCCATAGCACCCAGCGCCATCAAATCATTGACACAAAATACCGCCCGGGGTAAGGCACCTTTTTTCTTCATCTCTAGCAGCCCCTCATAGCCGGAGCGATAGGAGTAATCCCCCGCGACGACTTGGCACTTGGAGAATCCGAGTTCTCCTAAGCGTTCTGTGTAGCCCTTGTATCGAAAGTCACTGATCTGGCTGAGTTGTTTCCCCGAGATAAACCCAAAGGACTCATGTCCCCGCTCAACCAAGTGGTCTGCGACCAAACGGCCTGCGTCTAGGTTGTCTGAGGAAACCGAAAAGAAATTGCGGCTATCAAAATACTTATTGAAGATCACCAAGGGGATTTGCACTCGGGTGAATTTATCCAAGAGCTTTGCTGAAAGAGCCGCCGAGAATACAACGATGCCGTCTACTTGGTATTCCATCACTTTATAGAGAATGTCATCTAAGGATTGATCGAATTGGGTCTGAATAAAGATAACCTTCTTCCCCATCTCCGCGATCATATCAGATATCTTGATGAGCAACGTCTGGTAAAAGGGGTTATCAAAGCGCACCGATACAACTGCGATCATGTCTGTCTGCTTTGAGGTCAGACTGCGGGCGATGGCATTGGGCGTGTATCCCAAATCTCTGGCTGCCTGCTTTACCTGTTCCACTGTTTCAGCACGCACTTTATCTGAATTATTAAACACCCGTGAGACCGTTGCTTGGGAAACATTGGCAGCCCGCGCCACATCACCCGATGTAATCGTCCCCATCTTTCCGCTGTGATCCATTGCCATATCTGACTCCTCCAACATGTTCCAAATTCGACACCTATTCTACCACATTGCAAGTCTCTTTTCCAGCAGTGGATCCCCTTACGCTGCCTTCGGGCGACGAATTACATCAAAGGTGACTGCCGCGATCAAAAGACAGCCTTTGATGAAGGTTTGGTAGAAAGGCGGCACACTCAGAAGCGCCATCCCGTTATTCAAGAGACCGATAATAAGTACACCGAGTAGGGTGCGCCATACAGAGCCTTCTCCGCCCTCCGGGCTATTTCCGCCTAAGTATACGGCTGTGATAACATCCAGATTGTAGCCGTCTCCCGCTGAAGGCATGGCAGTGGATGCAAGGCCTACCATTACAATGCCGGAGATGGCTGATAAGAGACCTGTCAGGGTGTAGAGAACCAATTTGATGCGGTTTACATTAATACCCGCCAGTCTGCTTGCATTTGCATTGCCGCCTACGGCATATACATAGCGGCCGAAAACTGTAAACTTGCAAAGGGCCCAAATCAGCACAAAGCAAACCAGCATAATGACGCCCGGCAGCGGAATATGTCCGAACAAACGATGGGTGCCGATGAAATTGATCTGTCTGCTGGGAGTAAAGATCGCCTGTCCGTTGGTGCTGATGAAGGCGAGACCCCGCATGATGTTTAGCATACCGAGCGTGGCAATAAAAGGTAGCACACGGAAGCGGGTGATCAGTATGCCGTTTAAGAGGCCAACGATGGTACCGCAAACCAGCGCAATCAAAATCGCAAGCCACCAGCTCAGTCCCCAGGATGTGAGGGATAGGGCGAGCAAGCAACCTGTGAGGGCGATGGTGGAGCTAACGCTCAGGTCAATGCCTTTCGTGATGATAACAAGTGTCATCCCCGCCGCGATGATACCCACAATCGAGACGGATTGTAAGATGTTCATGAAGTTTCTCAGGTCGAGAAAGAAAGGTGATCGGATGGAGAAAAAGATCACCATCGCAATTGCGAGTATAAACAGAATCGAATCTAAAAACCGCTGCTGAAGCTTACGTCTTTTCTCCTTGCTTGTCAGCATGACTTTATCAGCCATTGTTCAAACCTCCTCAAGTTTCACACATATC
>Ga0131853_10002351_pt1 | contig 33822 bp, 11 predicted proteins | sample TergutLab28metaG_FD_92764 | JGI IMG/M metagenome (GOLD analysis project Ga0131853, IMG submission 92764) | Labiotermes labralis P1 segment gut microbial communities from Petit-Saut dam, French Guiana - Lab288 P1 (version 2) (version 2) | ecosystem: Host-associated > Arthropoda: Insects >... | reverse complement strand
TGCTTATATCGTTAGTTTCAGTGTTGAATCTATTGTATTTTTACATTAGTACTTTCCGAATTATGTGTGCAGTGCCCAATATGGCTGTTTTCTGTAGTTCCTTGACTTCATGTTTTCCTGGTATGTTGCTCACGTGTTTTCTCAATGACTTTGAAATAGTCCCAGTCGCCCCTATTATTACTGGTATCACCTTTGTTTTTACATTCCACAAGTGCTGTATTTCTATTGTAAGGTCTTTATATTTTAGAATCTTCTCGGCCTCTTTTTTAATCACATTTCTGTCTCCTGAGATTGCAACATCTATTAACAAATATGTTACCTATTCATTATCACGGATTATAATGTCTGGTATGTTGTTGGGGATATTTCTGTCAGTTTGTATTTGTTGGTTCCACAATATAGTTACTTTGCCTCCTTGACTTGTTTCTACTGATTTTGGCACATGTTCATACCAGTGTTTTTTTTTTGTCCAATTGTACCCCTGTTTTCTTGCCTATGTTGAAGTGTAGTTGTGCACACATTCTATCATGTCTTTTTATGTACTGTTCTTTTGCCAGTATTGGTTATTATTATTATTATTATTATTATTATTTGCTAACGTTCAGTGATTTGAGTCACTTGCCGTTCAGTTCGGGGCTAATACTCTTACATTTTTTCGTTGCATTGATCGGTGTGACTTCTATTTATTTTTTACGTTTTCAGTTGAGGATATCCGGTTTTTTATATTAAGCCTATGTGATTAATCCATTTTGTTTTATAATAAAAATATTCATCACTCTGCGTTCCAAATTTGTTCTGTTCACGTGTCTTATCATTCATACAGTTCACCCAAGTGTATTTCGCACTTCACACCGTAGCTGCAATTAAGATTGTGTGTTTTATTTCAACTTTATAAAAATTTCTGTGTATTTTGGGTATCATGAAACGCTATTCTTGTCCTTTGCACCTGGCTCTGTCCGTCCGACAAATACTGTCATGCACTTCATTCGTTTAGTATCAAACGAAACGATATCGTCCATTGAGTTATGTTCTTTAACACTTTCAAGACTACAGACAAAGCAGTGAAAAGCACAATGAATAAAAACAAGAAAAAAAAGGTAGAAGCAGGGGGGGGGGGGGGGGGCGGATTGTAGTGAGAAGTGCTACATGTATTATGGAAGAGGGAGGAGAGAAGATGTATTTGCTCTGACGTTTCTCTGGTTGTGGCCGGTAGCACTTCTGTTAAAAGCAGACTGGAAGCAATGTATAGATGTAGGGAGTGGAAAAGGTTAGATGATGGGGAGGACTGTTTGAATATACAGCGGAGTCGAAAATTAAATTGAATCTACACTGTAGTTAAATATTGAGCTTGCACGTCACAGAGAGAGCAATGTGTTTCCATTATAAAGAATAACCTATTAATTTGCATGGATATAAAATATCAGTTTATTGTGCAAGTACCACGGAGCGCGTAAATAAATTTTTTGGGCAAAATGCTGCGTTTTAGTTTTATATCTAACGACAAATGTAGTAACCACTGAGTCTTACACCATTATTGTAAGTTATTGTAAATGGTGCTAAAGCTAGAATAAAACCCTTAAGATGCAGTCGTTAGCAAAATACGCGAAAAATCCATAATTAAATTGGAATAAGTAAGTAGGTTGCTTACACTCTGACTCAATTATATATTCCTATCTTTCAATGCGAAACCTACCTAGTTTAAAAGTATAATAACTAGGCAAAAAGTATTTTTTTTCAAACACGAATATATCTGACAAAACACAATTTTGTTTCTTCAGGCATGAAAGCCCGGTAATCATATCACTTTGGATAATGCAAACAGCGCTGTCTTCCGGGTGTGAAGACTTGCTGACGAAGGAACATCGTCATTTGTTGGCGTATGTGACCAATATAATATAGAATAATTTCAGGCTTGGAAAATCTGTTCGTTGTTATCTACCCATCACTGGAAACAACAGCACATAACATCATTGAAAGCTGAAACATTGCTCACATCACAGCAGCAATTTAGACGTTGCTAACAAGGTACTGGAAACTCTCAGTGAAGAGTGCATTTGGCGAATCAGTGTATCTCACGACGATGCGATAAACCTGACATAATACAACGCTAAGAAATCACACCCGTATGTGATTATTATTGCCTCAGATCAGGTGCTAGACGAAGGTGTTTATAGTACGCTTTATACATGAGATAAAATCAAATTTCCTTGTTGTTATCACCGACCACGTTACGGATTCATCTGAAGGGATATCCAAGTATATTCTTGAGGAATTATGGCTAATGTTTAGAATTTTAAACGATGTATTCGTGATTCCAGTTGTAGATACAAGTCTGACCCACGAAGACACAGACTAAGTACCTGTTATTGACACTTACACGTGGAAACCACAGCAGTCTGAGAAAATGCGCATAGAACTTGCCGAATTCGTGCATGTAGACCGATTGTACTGGGAGCTGGCAAGGATTTACACAATCACAGTGACTTGTACGCAAATAAACTGCCATCAGACTTCCTTGGATGCCCACTGAAAGTAGAAACTCCATTGCGAAATTGTGTTTGGGTTAAGAATGATAAGAACGAAAGTACTTTGAAGTACAGTGAACCCGAAATGAAATCTCTGGAGTTTGAGTTCAAGAAACTTAATTTCACAATGGTCCTCAGTTCTCAGGAGCCCCAAATACTCAGATTTTGAGAGTAGTACAAGCAATAAATTGCAAGACATTATACTTTCTGATTTTAATTTGGTAAATGGGCAAATACCATTAATGTATGAAATAACAACAGTTGCCAACTACAAATTTTCCCACGACAGCTACAACGCAGTGGGGTTTGCCCCGTTTGGAAGGCACGAGTCGCGAGTGTCAACTGTATCAAGGATCTTCTTAGTGAATCGGATGTTTATTGGACCGTGCATCATTGTGATAACTGAAGAATAAAAAACCAACTAGATGCGACTTATTATTTTATTGTACTTCTTATAGGTTCAGCATGTTTCGGGCACTAATATGCCCATCATCAGTAGCTCACGACTATGATGTTGATTACCACATTGGTCGTTTCGTTCTTGGTTTGCTGTATGTTGGAGTTTAGGTGCGGTTTGGCTGGAGAAGTGTCTGGGCTGCAGGCTAAAGCACGACGGAGTCGTGCTTTAGCCTGCACTAATATTAAGTCAATAAAGTCTGTGTTAAGATTACATCCGCTTCACTTGACGTATTATCACATAACAAACATATTGTGTCATTTTCAATTGTGAGTTACATTGGTTACCAGAAATAGTGACAGTAACACGTCCTATCAGATTCTCAAATTGTAGTCCGTGGGCTTCATTGACATGTTGATTGGAACACACACATCCATCGCATTAAATTATGCACAGTGCTCTTATTTGCACAACCATTTTCTTATCCTTTATTGCGTTTTATTGCGAAATGAAAGATAAATTGAATTGCTTATATTCTCTTATATTTTCTGGCTCCTCAAGTAAAACACCTTAGGCACAGCCTTATAATTTTTTAAAAAGAAGAAAAAAAGTAGTCGTCAATAACCTTAGCCACTTTAAAGTGACCCAGAGAAAGGTCCGCGGAAGGCTTGCCTAGATTCCAAGGAACCAGTCACCAGAAATTGTCAAACATACCCACATTGTATTAAAAGATTTGTTTCAGTACATCGAGATACACGGAGACTGAAACAAGTCATATTACAAATTCTGACGTTTTGCTGAACGCGCATCTCAGTATACTTATCTCAGTAATTAACCAACTTGATGCACAAAACTTTTGTTTTACAGTAAGTTTATTTCATGCCTCTACATGTTTCGAGCACATGTGCTTATCATCAGGAGGTCAAAATTGCATTAGACAGCCTCTGGTAACATCACGCCTATAGGCATGAAATAAACTTATTGTAAAACAAAAGTTTTGTGCATCAAGTTGGTTAATTACTGAGATAGAGTCATATTACGTAAAGGATGCACCAATTGCATATCAGCGACTCAATTTATATAATTTATAAACCAAAGCTTATCAAAGACCTTGATGTAGGGGCTCCTGCAAAACACAAGAACATTGCCCGATCTGCATCTAACGTGTTCGTATTTGCGTAAACAATATAAATGGCAAAATTAAAATACCAAATGTGAGGACAAAAATGTTAAAGGCAAATATTAATAAATCCTATGGGATAAATACATAATCTGGTCACCATAGTTAAATGAGTTCGAACAGATGATAAGACACAATAAACTTGAAATCTGAAATAAATTACTATAATTATTAACCTTTCATACAAAACCGATAATATTTTGAATTTTTATTTAGCCTGAATAAACTGCAAGATGTAAGGCCAAAGTACAAAAGCCATTAGTTCCCAGGATCAATGTGAATTTTGTGACTTGTTGTTGACCTTCGCGAAGGTGGTTGTAAAAAACTTGCTTTCACAAGGTGCCTCGTTTAAATTTGAGTGGAATTTTCTTATTTGTTCTAAGTCTCACTGGGCAATTTACTTCAAAATACCTCGATTAGACCACGATAACCCCCCACCCCTCAAGTGCTTTCTAAACCATCGTTCGAGAATTATCTAAATATTCAGAGATGTATAACCTCAGATACTGACAGCCTTGTAAACTAAATCACTACAGTGAGAAAATATCAGAAGGACGGTAGTTGTCTTTTATGTTATGTATGAAGTTGTCTACATTGTAAATATTTAAGGGGAAAAAGAGAAAAGGGATATGTAGATTTTGAGTTTGTCATCAAAATGTAAGTAAAATATTCACTTATTAACCTTGAACGAGCTGAATCGCAAGGGCAGTTTAACATACATCTTAAGCCGTTGAACAACTAAGTCATACAGAGAAAGAGACTAGAAATAGCAGAAATGTAGACAACAGGGGAAAAGGTGTGAGTAGGCAGAGAAGTTCAATTTGGATGCAGCAATTTTTAATATTTCTCTTTTGTTACAAACATCAGAATATAATATTAATATACGACTATGCATTATTATTTGGGGGACCGCGGTAGCACAGTGGTTAAGGTGTTGTGCTACAAATCGGAAGGTCGCTGGTTCGATTCCAGGTGGTGTCATTGGAATTTTTTATTGACATAATCCTTTCGATTGCACTATGGCCCTGGGGTCGACTCAGCCTCTAACAGAATTGAGTACCAGGAGTATTTCCTGGGGTTAAAAACGGCCGGTGCGTAAGGCTGATAACCTTACCACCATTCTTGGCCATTGTCACGTAATCTGGGAACCTTAACTTCCTGGAACCCTCTGGGCACCTCGGGCCTGTAATGGGACTGATTTTTACTATACATTGCGAGTTAAATAGCGTATTGGTATTAGATATTTTACCATAAACATTTGGCCAAGCTGAATAATAACGCTGCTCGCGTCTTTAAGTGTTTGGGGTATAATCCCTGAAGATGGTTACGGACAGTAGCCGAAATATGTAACAGTGATTTATATTCAGGAATTAGTGAAAATTGTTGTTGATTAATAGGCTAATACGAGAAGTTAAATGTCATGCAGATGAAATGTTAAGCAAAGTATCAAAAATTAAAGAGAAGGCGATGAAACAAGAACGTATAAGTCGTACATCACGTGGCCTATGATAATGGTGCGTGATTCGTGTCCCGGCCAAAGAGATGGCTCCACTGCACCCCATGTAATATCGATCTCTGGTTGGCTGCTTTGTCGTGTATATAAAACGGAGCGTCAGTGACTGCCGCTGACACTGGAAGCCACTTACTGCAGTTACCGTGTATCAGTTAATCCTGAGCTAATTTCTACGTGTTTGCTATTACAGTGTTCAAAGTAACTGTCTTCGGCAGTGAACTCTCCATGTCATAATCAGGTGAGTTCATTACGTTTTATGTAAATGCTTTTATTGTGGCCCACATTTGAACTAGAACAGTTTAGATAACCCTGGGTAATTTTGGTGGAGAGAGAGAGAGAGAGAGATAATCTCTCAAGCACCGTCCATTAAGAACTTTAAAATGTCTGTCACATTGCGAAAGGAGCCAATTTTTAAATATCTTTAGAAGAGAATTTTAATAATGACATATAGTTCTCTGGTAGTTAAGTCACATTCGAGCCTTACAGACTTATCGATTTTAGAAGTGTTCCTAACAAAACTACGTGTCTTTCCATTAGCCCATTGAAACTTTAATAAAATGCGCTATTCTGGTAATCACCAATAATGAAGAATAAACATAGACCAAACTGAACTGCAAGAACCATTACCTGCATAATTACGATGTGTGTTTATATTTGTGTGTTTCTTTGTGCATTCTCATATTTAAAAAAATAAAGAAAGGACGTAATTATGTATCATGCTCGTAGGTGTCTCCGAGAAAATCTCTGCCGAAGACGAGTAACGAACACAAGAGGCGTTACTATTTTTTATAAGCTCTGTACTGTACCAAACTCCCACTTCACTAGAATTAAGTTCTCATAATAAAGTCCTCTGCAGTCACTTGGCAGTAGTTTAATTTGTAAATTACTGATCATCTTTTATGGAGTAGAGAGTGTGAAGGCGCTGAAGTTGAACATACGTCTATTTTTCCATAATTAAGGAATATAACCTTGGATTTAACATTCATAGGTCCGTGCATCGCTATTATATTCTCAGAGTACAACCATCAAGACGCAACGTTTCTCAAATTTATTTACTTCTCCAAGACGCTCTACATGTTTCAGACGGGTTTTCCGTCCATCATCAGGAGCACAAAACTGCACATACAGCGTCAGGCATTAGTCAGACCGTGGCTGCTACTTGCTGCTGGCAGCAGGTAGCAGCAACGGTCTGACAAACACCTGACTCTGTATGTGTAGTGTTGTGCTCCTGATGATGGACGGAAAAACCGTCTGAAACATGTAGAGTGTCTTACATAAATAAATAAATTTGAGAAACGTTGCATCTTGTTGGGTGTACACTGAGAATACATCTTGGAATTTCTTACGCAATATATATTTTTTTTAATGGTGCAACGTTCCTTAGTTGGTAAGGGCCTCCTCATTATCGAGACTTCACACTTGCACTGACACACCACATTCGATAAGGCTCCTCTGGGTGAGTGATCAGTTCGACACAGAGATCTCTACCTAAAAAAAACACGACATTCAAAAGACACAGCCTTGTCCCCGGCGGGATTCGAACCCGCAATCCCACCAAGCGAGAGGCCGCAAACCAAAGCCTTAGAGCGCGCGGCCACTGGTATCGGCTACGCAATGCGTGCTGGCACGCAATGTACAGTACAAAAAACAGTCACAATTTCCTGTGAGCCCCGTGTAAAGGACAGGGTGAAGCCGAGTGACTTTTGAGGAAATGATTGCAAAAAGCTGCGAAAAATGTCATAAAGTCGAACTACAGGTTTATCGAGGGCAAACCGAGCTCTTCACTCCGCAGCAGTTATTTCTCCTGTACGCCTTTAAACAACACAAATTCTTCCTCGCTATATAACACACATATCACATTGCAGCAGGCCATCAAAGTGGTTATGGCTTCGGGTATATTCATTTTTTTGGTAATCTGTGATATTTTACATTTTTTAGAGGAGGGAGTACAGTTGATCAGTGGACAAAGCAGCATGTCACGGTACACAGCACTGATCATCCGAATGTCTCCATATTTACACACACACACACACACACACACACACACACACACACACAGAAAATCGTGACAAATGTTTTGAGTTTGAAGTATTTTTCTTTACATATTCTGTCGACTGGGTATTTATATTAACAAATCAGAATCCAGAATGAGAACTGCGCTCTTCTGGGTTATTACGGAGCGAGTAGTGGCAATACCGCACGGACGTTTCGGGACAACCTATCGGTTCCATCTTCAGGGGTGAGCCCAAAAGAAATCCGGTTGTACCAGTACTGAGTTTATATAGGAAGACTGTGAGCGGTAGAAAGTCTCAGTAGCGGTGGTGTCAACCAATAGGGTTGATACAAGTGGGTGGGGGAGGGGAGTCTGGTATATTGGGACAAAAGGCTTTCTTTTGGATTCTTGAACCCTGAAGATGGGACCGATAGGCTGTCCCGAAACGTCGGTAAGAAATTGCCACTACTTGCTGAGTAATACCCCAGAAGAGCGCAGTCTACTTCGCGGCGGAAGCCAGAAATCACGCAAATTAGAATCAAGTTCGTTTTGAAATAGATTTTGAATTTGGGGTGTCATTTATTCATACATTTCCTGCTTGTTGGTTTGTCTGTTTGCTTTATTTTTACTGGTGATCTACAGAATTGTCATACAAATCGTCGAATGTAGAAATGACAGTGAAGAATAAATACAAAGAACGCGAGAATGAGTGGTTATTTTCTAGTTTTAGGCACTGTCCATTAAGAAATAGATAAAACACAGGGGAAATACAGCCACGACCTTCAGTGTACCGGATGTAAATCGAGATGGCTTGTCCCATACAACTGCTTCCCTATTACTTTATCTGAAATCCTAAAAGCAAATTCAGCAAAAATTTGGGAACCTAGTAGACAAATTTGTGGCTATGTTAATAATATCGACAGTACAATTGCAGCGGCCATCATCTCTGATTTATTTCCCCTTCTTCTCCTGTTATAATCCTTTTATTGGTATACAGCGAATTCTCAGTTGTTCTTGATTTACCTCACTCACTCCACGTACATTTCGAAATGATAAGTTAAAATTTTGAAAAACAGTTTCCTCTAAATTTCTTCCCCTGTACTCCTAATCCTGCTACGAGGTAAAAATTGATGCAAGGTGTATTATGTACTTCCATGCGGTGTACTACATTCAAATAGAAGACTTTTAAATTCTAGTACTCATACGAGTAATATCTCATTGATTGAGTAGCATTATGTAGCTACGGGGTACAAAGTTTTTAACTAAGTACCTAACTAAATAACTCAGTTTGCAAATGATGTCATAGCTGGAAAACGTGTCTTAGGGCAAAAGACTGAGAAGAATGAAGTGACTTCTGATAAGGTCTGCAGAGAGGGTGTTATGACAGCGGATATAAAATGCAGTTTTAAAAGAAAGAGAGGGAATTCCCTATCAGCTCTGTAAATATCAATAAACTATTCAAAAATTCTGAAATTAATTAATTAATTATGTTCTCTACTTTAATGCCATGTCAAGAAATATATTCTGCCATTATTATGTTATTTATACTGTGAATTTTCTTGAAATCTACATATTAACCAACAAAATAAAATAATTAAAATAAAATAGAACATATATCGTAAAACATACTTAAAATGTTAAAATTTTAACATTTAAGAACTTGGGTTTTAATGGTGAAAGTGAGGGCCAATAGCCGCTGAAGTAACTATTGGACTTACGTTTCTTTGTTGTTATTTAACTCCTAGAGGATAGCACTTTTTTTGTCGAAACATGTAGCAGTTGGTACCTAATATAAAATTGTTGGATGATACATGTTGTGTTGTATTTTGATTACTGCATTTTGTTGGTTAAGATATAGGATATTCTACAGAGTTAAAGAGACTGAAGACATTTTCGTGTCTTCAGATGCATCATCCCCGTTGTGTTATAAGCAATTAGGGAGGGGATGGGGTAAGTGAAAACACAACTGTCTTCTATCCTACTTTATTATGCTGACGACATGTTTCGGCCACTGTCGGCCATTTCAGGTCACAAAAGTGTATATAGAGGAAAACTATACAGTGTATGATCATAGTATAGGTGCATATTCTAAACTTTCAGCGAGATCTCGTTGTCGGTTGGATTATACATATTGAGATAAAAGTACCTCTTCGAAGTAGAGTACATATATATATATATATATATAATTAAGTAATACCTAGTCTTACAAATGGTGCATTAAGATAAATTTAATATACGAGTATAAGTAGTACGCCCTACATCAGGCGAAAAACTAGGAGAGGTTTGTACGTGCTGAGTGGAGAGCTAGGGACACCCCTAGCTCTCCACTCAGCACGTACAAACCTCTCCTAGTTTTTCGCCTGATGTAGGGTGTACTACTTATATATCAAAATTTAGCTTAATGAACCATTTGTAAGACTAGGTATTACTTAATTATATATCGTGTATATATATATATATATATATATATATATACTCTACTTAGAAGAGGTACTTTTAGCTCAATATATATAATCCAACCGACAACGAGATCTCGTTGAAAGTTTAGAATATGCAACTGTACTCTGATCATACACTGTATAGTTTTCCTCTATGTACACTTTTATGACCTGAAGATGGCCCACAGTGGTCGAAACATGTCGTCAGCATAATAAAGTAGGATACAAGACAGTTGTGTTTTGACGTACCCCATCCCCTCCCTAATTTTCGCGTTTGTTTGTTTGTGGCTGTTGCCGGTCCCTTACATACAAAACTTTAATCATTTGGAAATAATTCTTAAAACTTTTTATGAAGTTAGGAGATAAAGCCAATGTAATATACTCTGATTTCTGGAGAGCTTCATCTTAAAAATTCTTGAATATGTGGCAAGGACGGAGCATATAGAAACCAATTTGGCGAAAATTATTAAACATGGCCATACACTTTCCTTACTTTTCCGTGAAAAAGATATCGTTTTGTTGTCCCAATAATCCTTTCAGCGCTAATAACACAACGTCAACAAATTTCATTTAACCACATTCTGGAAAGTTCGCTAACGAAATGTTTATTTAAAACGAACTCCCGACCCCTTTCAATCTCAGGTTCAGATGGTGTCTTGAAATAACACTGTATAAAAACAAGGCTGCAGGTTCTACTAGAAACAGTGTGCTTTTAAAGCAACGGGTGATTAATTTCGTAGACTGCATAATAAGTAATTGCAATTAATACATTAATTACAAAATAATAAGCTCGCAGGGAACAAACAAGATATTCATGGATAGTTTTAGTGTAAAACCTAATGGTAATGAGATTGCATGAAAAATCTTGACAAATATAATATTAAAATGGTTGGATATTCTAACCCCTTATCAGATATCTAGCGTGAGATCTCCAGTAGCTGATCTTTAATATTAGAAACTAATAGCAATAGTTTATGCTTAAGAATAAATAAATTGAATATTTTGGAGTATCAAGTTATTAATGCATAGGCAGTAGCAGATAGCATGAATTAAAACGCATCGACTAAAGACAAATGTAAAAAAACCGCGGGATACTTCGATGACAGCGATTAATTTTCAGTTTCCTTAACATCAATAGTTATCGATATGAATTATTTAGTCAGTTATACTAAGTTCCACAATAAAGAGACAGGCCTCTTTCCTTTCTGAATCTGGCTAAATGTCTCTTCAGATTCACAGAATATCAGCAGAGCTCACAGGTGAAGAACCGCAGCCAACAACATTATACTTCCATCCAGAAATCAGAAGAGTTGAAACCAAATTTTATTGAAAAATTGTAATTGTTTCTAATTTAAACAAATGAATAAACACTTCGATTGCATCAACAGCCTTGTTATATTCGTCATTATTGCGAGTGAAATAGTAACAAGATAAAGGTCTTCGGTCACGTCGAAAATTGAAGTGTCCACTACAATGATTTCTGATGCTACATGACATCCGTTGTTTTTATTTGCAGAGCGAAAAAGCTACTAAAACACGAAACATTCGGTTAAAAATACTTCAATTTATTAAGGAAAGGAATTAGGATTACTGAATTCCCGCCATATGAAGGAAACAAAGTGAAGTAGAAAGTATGATTTGGGTACGCGGCTTATTTTTTTGTTCTTTATTTAATGACGATGGACGCAGATCTTTTTACACAGCTTCGTAAAACTGGATTATAGTCAATAATTAATTTCAAATAACTGAGAAGGAAGAGGGCGTGGCCGAATTTAATGTATCATTACATTTGTCTGAAGAGAATGAGAAAAACTATGAAAATCCTCAATCGGAGTATTCGTTGTCCCGGTGGCATAGATTCAAACCCGGTACTCCCCAAATACCAAATCGAAGTGCTTTCACTTGAAGCAACTTGTTCGGTGAAAGAGATGACACATGAAAGTCAATTACAGCGCAACTGCGTTGATGGCGGACTGGACGAGCGGCTGCATTTTGCTTCTCTGCAGGGTAATATCTACCATAATTACATTAAGTCCACCAATTACGAAGACTATTATATCGCCTGTGGTGCCGGGCACTTATGAAAATTGTTGTTGTTTAAAAACTTCGGTCAGCGCACATGTATTGTATTGGTTACCGTATTTGCCTGGCAAGGGAAATAACAATATCTATTAAGTATTTGAGCCAACAAATTGCAAAATCAATAATAATTAGTCAATGACGTTCCTGCTACGTATTTCGACCTCTACAAGGGCATCATTAGGCAGATATACACAAAAGCATATAAGTACAACAAATTCAGTCAAAGATATGCTTGTATAGATTTAAAATTTCCTGTACTAATATACATTTGTTTATACTTCCCTGATGATGACCCTGTAGGGGTAGAAACATGAAGGAGGAACATAAGTGACAAATGATTATTTACAACTGATTGTGTAATTTGTTGACCCAAATACTGTATAATTTATCTATTGCGCGAAATATGGACTACGTTAAATTGCAAACGTCTATCGCTTTATAATCGCAGCCAAACTGGACATCACGACACAGTTTATGCTGTGTAATTATTGCAGAACAACTCAGGCAATATATAAGGTTACGACTTTTAGAATTAAATATTGTTTTGTTTTAAAAAAAAGTTATCTGAAAACATTAACACGTTGAAGGTCAGCGTTTATCTGCTTGAATAACCTTTGCTCTTTATCGATAGCATGTATAATGTGTCACATATGAGTTTCAGAATAAATAGTATTTTTTTCCTTACACAACATTGGCAGGTTGAATATCCAAACGAGTACAAAAGTAATATGGAATACGTAAACACAACGGAAATATGATGAAAATTATATATTTAAAATATAATAACATGAATAATAATAATAATAATAATATTGAAGCTAAATTTATCGTTAAACAATCGTCTCACTGCGCTTCCTCGGTGCTTTTTTTGTTGAAAATTACAAGTCTCTGTGGTAAGATACACAACGCTTAAGCAAGGCGAAACCCCTAAGGTGTCGCAGTGAATAAATTATAAGAAGCGAAGTGGTCTTGAGCATGAAAATCACAAAAGCTTGCAAAATACGTTACCAAGAATAATAGGATAAAAGAACAAACAGAAAACGAGCAGAATTTTGAAGTCTTCTGGAATGTTACAGTGAGAAGACCGCTTAATTCTTGCGTGATTTCAGGCTCCACCGCGAATTAGATGAGAACTGCGCTCTTCTGGTATGTTACGCAGCGTACAGTGGTAATTCCTTACCGACGTTTTGGGACAAAATAGCGGTCCCGTATTAAAGGGTCAAGCTCCGAGACCCCTGAAGATGGGACCGAAAGGTTGTCCCGAAAATTCCGTAAGGATTTACTACTGTTCTCTGCGTAACATCCCAGAAGAACGCCCATCTGTAAATTGGCGATATTTCGAAGGTGCTTGTGGTTTAAATTGTATAGCCAAGCAGTGCAAGAAGAGTAAACCCAGATGATGAAGGCAAAACAGCTTTCAAAACGTTGATAACAATTTACCGGTCTGCGTAAAGTAACATAGCAGAAGACTTGAATCTTCAGTTACACAGCTGCGAAAACCTGAGGTCTCACAGAAAACTTCTTAACTTCGACTTGAAAAGGTTACAGTGTCGTATGCTGAATCTGTTTCAAATTGTCGATGCGCCCTGCAGTCATCATTTGTAGGAAGAACCAGCAAAGTCGCAGTTCCAAAAAGACCAGACCGCCAATACCTAAGAAAAGTACCGGCAAAAAAAGGTACGTACTGCAAAACAAATGTAGTTCTACGAGCGTTAAATCCGCCATTCACAATGACATGTCAGGAACATCCAACTGACACACATAAATCAGTAGTTTTAAACAAAAATTTGATAGAATTATTCTACTCATATAATTCATAATCCATGCGTTATTCGAATATATATGTATATAGTGGCGTCAAAAATGGTCACATGTGTACTACAGTTAGTTGTATACACAAATTAACTCCTACATGTTTCGGCTAAATATATAACCATCTTCAGGGTTATAAAACACAAAGGTTAGAAACATTAAAAAGTATCATATGAAATTATAAATGAGTCAGAACCAATCCATAAGTATAATTACAGTCATATGAACCAAGAGTTTAAAAGTACTTTTATATAAGTTATTCCCACAAGGCTGTGTTTATGTTGTTTGGAAGGTTTACGTAGAAATTGCAGTTAGCAGTTCACCATCCGAAAGAAACTGTCGTGTTGTCGATTGTATGTAGGGTAAACCACACCGTACTGCAGTGTATGTAGAGACTAATTTTGGTACACATGTGTGATTTCGTTTGGTGCCTTTATTTCATACACATTCCAACTATATTTTTAAAATAAGAACAAATAAACATTTACAATCTTAATTACAATATTATTATCAATATTTTCATTAAAAAACCGTAAGTCCTTTTTTTTGAGATCTCACTAACGAAAAATTTGTTGGTTGTCATTATTGCACTTACGTCTTTACATTGTTGTGAAGAATGGTTCTGATGAACCGAAACTTATAGAATTGTGTTTTATGGCCTTAAAATGTTGTGTTTGAAGTTATACTTTAAAGTACCTACTAGGAAAAAGATACTTTTAGTCGTGTAAATATTTACATATTCAATCAGAATGATACTGCGTACTCCGTGTCCTGCCATTCCCTTATATTGTGCAAGCTCTGTTACAGACAGCACCCATACACGTCATTCTACGACATTTCAACCCGACCGCATCTCTCTAGAGCAGATGATCGCTTAACGTCTTCGATCGATACGCCTTTCTTTCACTAAAAGCACCGTGGAAACTTTCTTGAAGGCACTAATGGATTTTACTATTGTTAAAAAGTGTCAAGTAACAACAGGGGACCACAAAATAAACTGAATGATAGTGGTAAGCATCCTAAAGACTAAACCTGGACGAGGGTGATATTCTTTTGTCACTAGCCAAAATAGTGATTATGTTTCGGACTGGAAGACTGAAGAATCGGGTTTCGATTTTTGGCGGGGTACAGGTATTTTTCTCCTGGTCACTGCATGATGACACGTTCTGGGAACCATTCAACCTCCTACTCCTAGAGTACGGGGTGTGGCGGGGAAGGGTGTATCCTGGAGGGTACAGTGGCCGGGGCATGCAGCTTACTACTTGTCTCAATCAAATACAGAAAATTATAAACAAATGGATTTGTGACTTCATGTCTAATAATGAATTGTAGCTTTACTAGTTAGTCTAAATGTAGGACGCCGATCCCAGTGTCAACGCGGTCTAAGGAGTGGGTCTGCGACCTCTTGCTTGTTGGAATTGCGGGTTCGAATTATGCCGGGGGCACGGACGTGTGTCTCTTTTGATTGTTGTGTGTTGACATGTAGAGGTCAAGGCATCGGGCTGACCACTCGTCCAGAGGAGTCCAACCGAGTGTGGTGTTTCTAAGTATGATCGTAAAGCCTCGATAATGAGGAGGCCCTGGCCCACTGTGGGCTGTTGTACAATGAAAATAAAATATAGGTTATCTTTACCTTTTTTATACCAAAATGTCTCATCATGTCATGTCCATGTACATTATATGCTAAGTTTTCTCTGCGTATTCTGTTACAATAACCACCTTGCTAGCGCCTAACCGAATTTCTATTGTTTTATTTGTATACCAAAACTTCTTTAACATTCTTTTAGTGACCTGTGGTAGTGTATGTGCCACCAGCTGTGACTCATAACATTGTTTTTCCAAACACACTGTAGTCATATGTCCAACATAAATCTCAGAAACAAAGAGTGTATAGTCCCTAAACGACTTTAGCTGACTGGCCTTTATAACAGACATATAACATGTCTTCTTTGAGATTGCAACTGAATATTTATCCACAAATTAGAGTGCTTTCAGTCTTCAAAAGTTTAAGCTTCATTTCGTCGTTGTTGTTCCAACTACTTCTTCCATGCGACTATTTCTACGTTATTTTTTTAATTACCATTAATCATGTGAGGCTATTTATACACTACTTTCAACCAGTTTTAAGGGTAAAGTTAAAAGTTCCCTACGAATATCTCAGTTATGTATCAAGCTAGGTATTGCTGATGGAGGAGTAGGCCCATAAATCTAGACGTTCTTAATTTTCGACATTAGCTGGAGATGTATGATTTAGCTACACAGTTGCGGTGTGTTACTTACGAGAACAGACTCAAGGTATTCATTGGATTAAAGGTTTGGGGTCCCGAAATCTGTCTGTAGGCGCAGTAAGGAAGAGGAAAAAACCGCTGCTGCCGGGAACCGAAGCCAGACCGTTCAGTCCCTCAGACAAAATAGCTTAGTCACTATACAGACTAAACTACCCAGTTTATCCTGTCAGTTATAAGTTTGTAATGTTTACGTGGTTAGCGGAAGTACACATGTTACATAATTCTTATTACATAAGTATATCACAATTCACACTTCAAAAAACGTAAAGTTTACATCATTCTTCTCGAGGTTTCATTTTTAGTGCGGGCAGATAAGACAATCACAAAATTTATGGCCTTTTAGTTATATTGGATAGGAATCATGCGAGGTTTGAGGTTCTTATAACGGTGATCACGAAGATTACGAGAAAGATACCCCAGTTTTAAGTTGCACTCATATACGAGTGTATTTTACAACAAATAGCGCAAAAAAGACCTGTCGCGCGATCGATGTTCGAACTTCCCTTATATGGTTTATCCATACTTTAAAAATCTGAAGCCCGTAGGAAGAACGTCTTTTCTAGTTTAACCTGGTATAAATTTTTCTTCGTTATCACACATATTCTATTCCATTACTCTTCTTGCCACCCATACCTTCCTAACAAGTTTAAGCGCGGTGTTCCTCGCTTGTTAGCAATGCATGCTAATTATTGCTAGAGATCCTTCAAGGTGTTCTTTGAAGACGTCATAAAATATGCTACTTTAGGAAGTCCTTAATTTTTTTTACTGAAGGATATTTTTCAGTGTTTTATCTTAGGTACACGGCTCCCTTCACTTCATGCCGGCCTGCCGTATGTTATTTCAGGATGCTTTTAATTGTGTTACTGAAGGGCATTCTTCAGTGTCTGACTTAAAGATACCAGTTAACTTAAGGATGTCCTTCGGTATGTTTCTTAATATTGTCCTTTGGTCTGTTATTTAAGAACATACTGCAATGTTACTTAATGACCTTTTCGATGTGTTACTTAAGGACGCACTTCATCCTGCTATTTTAGGATGTTTTTCAGTGTGTTACTAGAGGAAATCCGAAAATCTTTAGTCCCTTATTTTTTCCTAAAAATGTAACATTATTGAATTACTCTTTGCTCATTATTTTGTGAATAACATGCAAATGTTAATTAAAATATCGAATTGTGTTTAGCGTATAAGCAGCTTCCTGTACTACCGACAATATTTACATCTTATATCACATTATTTTATTCTCGTGTTACCTTGCTTAATTTTATGTGTTCTTACGTCACTAGGATGCAGGTGCGTATCAAATTACGTTTAATTGCACTTACATAAGAAGAATAATTTTAGAAAATTTGTATAGCGAAGAGTTTTGTAAAGATCTCATTTCCAACGAGAGGACTGACACTGTGCTGGGTACAGAGTAATTCACATGGTGTTGAAACAGTGGAATTTCTTTTCGCTTCTTTTACTTATTAAACCCCTTGCGCCGCTATACGTATTTTAAAAGTGAATGTTTTATTCATTTTATTATTCATTTTAAAGTGAAATATTGCAGGCAGCCTAAGGTATGACCTCTATGAAGAGGAAAAAGTTTAGTTTACCTTTGAGCACCAAATGACAACTATTTTGAAATTTACTATTGAAACATATCTAATGAGGACTGATATCTTCGTTCTTTACCATGAATTTACAGCAATCCCCTTAGATTTGTACAGTTTTTTCGAACAAAACAAATTATAGGGGTGCAAATATTACATAAATCGAGAGGTTCCTATACTTTTGCTAGGTAACACGCACTGACAATATACTATGGACCGGATTCTGCGAAGCATAATTAATCGACGCAAAGTGTCACTGCCCAGCAACGTGTAACCTATCACCGATCAGCTTGGTTTAGACACAGCTTCGTTATACGTAAGAAGGCCGCAAGATGTTCTAGCTTAAACTGCGGTGGAATGGATTCCATCATCAAATATTCATGAAGCTCTTGGTCGGATTGCTATTTGCTGTTCCTTTAGGTATCCAGGGGAAATGAAAACGAACGTGATGCACGGAAGCCATTAAGGCAGCTACAGCTTGACTTAAACACCAGCGGTTATAGCGAAACGTTGAATTATTCTGTTCCGTTTTTGTCACCTTCTATCGGTAAGGAAAATGGATTATATTAGATTGCGCTTCTTGGATAGATAATCATCCTAGGAATAAAACAGACTTTAGCCATAAAGAACAGCGTTAATAAAGGGAAACGTATAGTGTATAACAGTTACAGTCTTTTTAGACGAATTCGCAAAATTGCGAACTGCGACTATTCGCTTGGTCCTTGTAAATAACCAACTTGACGCACAATTTTTTTTGTATGTTTATTTCTATTCTCTACATGTTTCGGGCAGCCATGTGCCCATCATCATGAGAATTATTGTATTAATGCGACACCTGGTTTATGTCACTCTGTGTAGATGGCCGTCTGGTATGCAGGTTAGGATGAAACAGGTAGTTTGATATTCGTGTGTCCGTGCATCGTAAGTATGATTTTTTAATTACAACCAACAAGATGCAACTATTTTTGATTATTTATTTCTAAAATGCTCTGCGTGTTTCGGGCGGTTCCTCCACCCATCATCAGAAGCACATAACTGTAAACTCAGCTTCAGATATTGTCAACCAAAACTGCTGCAGGCTGGTATCGTGGCTGAGATGGAAATCAGCTCCATCTCATCGACGATACCAGCCTTTTAGAAATAAAAATAAAAAATAGTTGCATCTTGTTGGTTGTAATTAAATAAAACAGAAACACGTAGCTTTATCACAATAAAGTATATAGTTGTATTGGACGAAGATTAAGCGATTTGTTTTTGTAAGAACAGGTGAGTTCAGTACCTAATAAGAATTCGAAAATTTTTCTGCTTCCAGGTCAAGGACTGAATCGATTTGGAAACTTCATTTAGAGTATTATAAGTTTGATTCGTTATATCTATAAAACAGCAAGCTTTTTAAAGACCTATCATACGCAGTACCGACGCAGCCTTACATTTAATTGTGCTTGAGTGGCGTTTTGATTTGTTTGGACAATCCAAGTCCGTATCCACAAAAATATATTTAAAAAAATTAATCATTATTTCTTTTTTCGGCATGTAACGTCACATTCATAAAGGAAAGGGTTTCTATAAAATGCGGTACCAGCTATATAAAAAAGAACTGTTGCATCTGACTTTCAGCTGCATCAGAGAATTACACTGACAAAGTATTTTCTGCCTTCTTTAACTACCAAACTAGCGTTAATCTAACAAATTGTGCAAAGTCCTGATCATTTAAAGATGCAAATTCAGGGATTATTATTTTTTTCTCTTTAACACTACTTTTATCAACCCACACAGTATTTATATGTTTTGTTTGCACGCTTATTTTCATATCACATATTAAACCGTTGGGCTACGTAATTGTTTGTTTTAAATCAATAACATTTTATTGTGCATGTCCTCAACTTGACCATCATTCACAGTTTCTAGCCGTACTCTTCAATATATCACACGTTCGTTACCCGCATTTGCAAGTCTCTAATTGGAATATGCAAGTGTCATCTGCTAGAGTCTTTGTGCGAAATGAATAGTGACCAGGATACGAGGTGGAAGAACGCTAAATCGTGGTTCAATTCCGGGAACATGCATGAGTTCCATTTTTTTAACTCGTTCAGACCGGCTGTGGGGTCCGCCCATACATCTCTGCATGCGTGCAAGAGTCTCTTTCCGAGGATTATGGGGGGTGGCGGGTACGTCGACATAAGATTGCAATTATCCACTCCAATCCAGTGCCGAGGCGAAGAATAGGTGGAGGTGTACTTCCACTCTCACTTATATGCCTTCTCTTTGAGCACAAGAAATTTTTTGTATTTACGTTACTGAAAAACAGAACGTGAATGTGTCACCCCCACAAATTTTATGTCCAATATTACTTTATTTTGACAAAACAGCTCGAAATATAGGCAACACTAACAATAAACCAAAACCAAGAGCACAGCTTCGTATTTTACACATATACATACATTAAGATAATATTAAACTGTTTTACTTATATTAAATTTAATCAACATGTTTTAACATATACCTCTGTATATAAGTAAGTTATTTTGTAATAAGTGTCTTAATTTTCGGTTCTTAAGTGTTTCTGCAGCGTTGTGAATGTGTTTACACTTGATTTTATTTGCTTAATATCACAAATTAACCTGCTGCCCAAAGTGTTCGCTAAGTGAAGTGACAAGCTGAACCAGCCATGCACTACAGCTGCTAACGCGTTACTGAAAACCATTCATCTAGTGGTCTGCTACCCGTGAACTCCATTTACTGTATATGTATGAAGCAAATTATGATTTTGCAGTTTCAAATTCCGCAAATTCGACCTTAGGCAATTTTGCTGAGGTAAAAAATGAAATAATTTTGTTTAAAGTTGCGTAGAAATTTTTCTTGCGGAAATGAAAGAGCAATGAGACGAAGGTGGCGGAAGAATATTGCTGGGCGATAACACAAGCGGCGGGGTGGTCATGCCGCGGACGATTGGGTTCCGGTGTGCTGGTGTGTGGATTTCAACTGGACTGCCGTGTAAATACATTATTTACCCATATTTACATTTAATTCCCAATTGCAAAAAAAAAACTATATTTGCGTCGGACATTCCGTAACGTAGCTGCACATAAATTTGGGAATATCTGTATTACTCCTTCCTCTTTAACTTAATTTGCATCGGTAGCCAGCTTCTCGGACTAGCGGGGTTGCAATTTAATATAACGCACGACTTTCCTTCTGCTTTAAATATGCGAAATTTATATATAAATTTAACACATGCATTATTAAATTCCTCAAACTTGAAGACATGGAGCCTTCTAAGAGTTTACATTTTCAGAGCCAGTTTCGAGCAAAATCCGCCAATTGCGTTCCTGCTTAGTCTGCACGGCCCTATTCGAACACGATTTGTTAGTTCAGACACTGACCGCTTAAAATTTAAGTAGGCAGGTAGTGCACAAATTGCACTTCGGTTCAGGACCGGATCTGGGTGCAGTGATAAAGAGAAAAATCAAAGCCTTCAAATGAAAATTAAACCCCGTCATCCATCCCTTACTAATTACGTACGCTTACATTACAAGGAATTTATTATAACCGAGAAAAATTCATCTACAGAAACACTGAGATCACTTGCGATGGTGCAAATTTAAGAAATATAGTGGAAATGGACATGTTCCGAATTTCGATTTTTTTAGACTTGCACAAGTGAGACCATACCACAGAAATTTCGGCATTTAATTCGTTTTATGTTAATTGAGAGGAAGGTACATTGCTGACTAGCTCCATGGAGCAGAGCCCTTTTCATATGTTATCAGGTCGACGGCTAGTCAAGACATTCTCCGCATTTTATAGATTCCGCAGATTTGGCACCATTATCATGAGAAGATCCCTGTTCTAATCCAGATGATCCAATTCTTCTCATAAATTAATTACACACTCCGTTAAGAATTTTTCCTTCGATACCCCAGTTGAATTAAACAAAAAAACTCCTTCAAACGGCGGACTAGTTAACTGTACAAGACTAACTTTCGATTCCTGGTACGGTAAAGGATTAATTACTTCCATTGCCTCATGCAGGCCCATTTAGTTTTCCAGGCTGGTTGCCGATGACTCTTGGCCCGAGAGTGAAGCTGCTGGATCATTAAGCTTATAATCTAAACCTATCTACTGCCGAGATTAATAGTAAGTGGAGCTTTACCTCTCTGCCTCCTTTACGCCTTTACAACGTGATGCTTGTGCTGAGTAATGGGCCTGAATTTCATTTAAAATTTACGTGTTTTGAAATAAGATAATACTTTGTAAAAGAATGGAATGACAAATGTTACCTGTTCACCGATAAATGAAAGTAACAGGATTACTGACTAGGCAAGCGATAACACGTAACTGCAAATGAGATTCCTGATGTCGCCACACAATGTCGCTATTCGCATAACGAACACCAACGTCCATTACCAGCAATTACAAAACGATGTAGAACTAGACTCATACACGATGCGAGTAACATAGCGGTGCTAGCAAAATCAGAAGCTGAAATTATGTTCCTGTTGATAAAAGAGAGTGATACTATCGACGCATAACTGAGCTTGTTACGTGTAGCGCCTGTCGCTCATAATTAGTCTACGCTCCCAACGGAAGTGTCGGAGAAGTTGCCTATGTAGCACGGCGGTTGCTCATCGTTTCTCAGCATGCAGCATGGACTGTCTCATAATGGAATGACCTGCCTGGCGGCAGGGTGGAACGAGGTACCGGAACACAGTAATGGATTCTTGTAATTACGTTTGGTTGCCTCCGTTAAGCTTCTCATGTAGACTAGATCCTTGAACTTTTTATTATTTATTTACTTCTTTTTATTAATTGGCACATGGTGTTAAATGTACATTGCGGTAGAAATGAACAATCCAGATGATATGAAAAATGACCTATGACGACAAACATGACCACCCCGGAAATGCACATATTAACAGATTTTTTCTGTAATTTTCAGTTAATCGTCATTACTGTAACTCAAACATACTTGTATTTGACGTTCAGATGACCGTGCATCGTGACAAATTCCCATAACATAACCAACTAGATGCACCAATTTCTCAAATTTATTTTTTGAATAAAACTCTACGTGTTTCGGAAAATTCTTCTGTCCATCATCAGGAGTTTTTCACTGTACACACAGCAATGGTACATGTCATAAAGGACGGCATGTCTTGATCCTGCTCGCAAGCTGTCAACAAACTTGTATGACATACACCATTGTTGTGTTTACAGTGAAAAATTCCTGATGATGGACACAGGAATTGTCCGAAACATGTAGAGTTTTATTCAAAAATAATTTTGAGAAATTGGTGCATCTAGTTGGTTATGTTATGGGAACATATCTGTATACATAAACCCATAATCCTTATATAGTTGAAGCCACGTTTTCTCTCAACATCCACATAATTTCTTAAGCATGTACAAATGTACCTGTGAATAACATGAAGACGTACGTGCGAGTGACGATGTAGCTCGACGCATTCTTAAGGACGACGCTAGATGGACATGAAAGTCAGCTTCACGCCTCGGCCACTTCTCTCCGGCAGAATAATCCCGCTATATCCCGTGAAAGAAAAGCCGGTTGAAAAACATTATGCATTTCTTAAAAAAGAAAACTTTTTCCCACACCAGAGAATCGAACCACGGTTTCTCTGACTTCCAGTACGTAGCCTAATCATCATACCGACTGAAATTTCCACGTGACTAATTCCCGGATCCTTCAACAACTCAGTCTAAACCCATTAACCCTTTAAACGCCGAGTTAAATCCCATCTGCCCTTTCCTAGCATTATTCGGCGCTTACCATATTCTCCACGTTAACAGGTAAAGGGTTAACAGATATTTTGTCACTCGGGTCTATAATTTTTTAGGAACAGGTGTTAATAAAAATACAAAATATACGTATTTTCATGCGGAAATATGTTGTTGTAAACCGGACTTTAAATAAATTTATTTAAGGGCAATGGTGTATTTGAAATCATATATAAATGCATTTAAAAATATACTCCAAGGCATGAAAATAAATGTCTTCCAATTACATCCCTTCGGCAGAATGTAGCTTCATCCCAGAAGTTACCAGAAACGCAGAACAAGGTCCAGTGTAAACCTGAAGATGTAGCCTCCAATTACATTCAAGATAGGGAGAGGAATACTGTGACATAACAGATTGTTTCGGGCTGTCTTTCTGAACCCGATCAGTAACAGAAATGTTCAAATTGAAGGCTTATTTTAAGCGAAGTTACAAGTCCAGAAACACAAATATAACGAACCGTAAACAAATTACAACCAACTTCATGTAGTAGAATCCATCATGAGAAATGAGAAACAAACAGGCTTTCAACTAACCTAGAAATTCCCCGTATTTTATGCAAAATTAAGTTTCATTACCTTTTTCACAACAACCTGCAACTGGTCCTGAACTAGCGGAACCAATTTCGCTCCTTCTGATTTGAATTTTCTTTAAGAATACTTTCGAATATTATCTCCAAATCTATGCCTAGGTCTTTCAAGATATATCTTTTCTCCAGATTTTTCACGATACACCTCTATGCACTTTTCCAATGCCAGCCCAAATCAAACAATTGATTTCATCACTTTAGTATCTGTGCCGAGAATTGGAAACTTTTCTTCTTAGTGTAAAAATCAGTATTAAAGTATCAAACAATAGTGATACACATATCCCACTTGCTGCCGTATTAAGGAACTTCGCTTTTCGTCCACACTTCTTACTTATGCGCTCCATAAAATTCTCAAAGTGAATACTGATTTTTACCTTAACAGTATCAACTGGTTGTTGTACACGTTGAAGTGGACAGTTTTCCCGTGAGGTAGGAATTACAACAGGATTTCTCATACAATTTACATGAACGTCGGTTTAAAATGATTTCACTAATAACGCTAAAAGATTTTTTATTTGTGAAAATTTTTTTTTAAAACCCAAAGAGGACCCACTAGAAATGTGAAACCTTGAAGTCTCTTTCATTCTTCTTAAATTCCCGGATCTCACTTCTTCAGATTTTTTCTATGGTGGTAATATGACAGTTGGAATTGCTTACATTTGTGCTTGGGATATAGTTATTTGGAAAGAAGACTAAATTATCGTATATCCTGACCTATATTGCTCTTGGACTTCCGCAGTCTGTCGAGGCAAGAGACCGACGCAAAGACCGCATCCACTCAACATTCAACGCCATATATCATCACGTTTTCTGGACCCAGACTTGATATCGGAACACTTGGCTAACACATCGTAATAGCAATTTTTATGTCAGAACGGACCATAATACAATTTCCAGAAGCACTAGAAAGTACTGAAGTGTACAGTCACCGAACAACTCAACATGGGCGAAGACAGTTCTGAGTGTTAGGTGCACTCACAGAACGTTGCAAAAAGTTGGTATTAGTTTCGTCACATCGGCCTGTCGGAATTAATACACGCATGGAATCAACTCAGGTCTTATATGACGGATTTTTGTCTAAATAAACATCGAGAATTTTTACTCAAACCTGCCGAACAAATTAAAGTTTGTTTAAACTCCAACAAAAATGACAAACGCTCTACACAAGTTGATATTTATGCTAATACCTTACTGTTGACGAAATTTGTAAAGGAAATTCGGTAGAGCTAGGGAGGTCGAAGAAATAGTTAACATTTTAAACATATTGTGGAACTAGGTAGATACGATTTATATGCCAGGTGAGCAGGGTAAGAAACAGAACACACATCAGTGTCAGTTTATACGTTTATTCTTATCTTCTTACTTTGTTGCTCCGACCTACTTCTTGCGGGGCCATCGACTAGTCTGTCTGAGGATTTACATGGCATTCCTCAGACTCTCGAGCAAAAAGCGAGAATAAGACCTACAAGTAGGATGCCGTAGCTTCTTTTCACATGCGCCCCACTTAATACTAACCAAATTCTAACTATGCACAACCATAAGTTTTATTATGTGCTAATGACAAGTCCTCTGAATTAATCTATAATTACAGTGGCTAACTTCTTAGCAAAATTAATATACTCGTATTAACCAAAAATGTATTTCATAAAATACATTTTATGACAGACATCAAACCTACATATTTCGGCACGGGGTGCGATCTTCAGGGAGTCGTCTAGAACAAAGAAAGGCAAGTCCAACACGCTAATATAGGTACACCGCCCGACAAGACGCACTAAGACGCCCCACCTGGACGGGGTTTATTCGGATCACTCAGATCGAGACTGATGTTTGTATGCACGTTCCACACAGAGTACAAAAAGCTGTGAGCTTGTACTTGTAGTGGCTCACTGTCACATTGTTTTAGTATCACAGTATTGTTAATTTCATGCTTGTGAACTGTATGTATTGTAGAATTTTGATGTTTTAATTATACCCATGAGGACGATGCAAACCCTAGATTAGCGTTCTTATAATAAAACCAACTAGATGCACTAAGTTGGTTTTATTATAAGAATTTATCACGATGCACGGTCACCTGAAGGTCAAACTAGATTAGCGTTCTGGACTTGCCTTCCTTTGTTCTAGAAGACTCCCTGAGGATGGCATCATGGTTCCGAATCATGTAAGAATTTTATACTTGTCCTGAAATGTATTTTATTAAGTGCATTTTTTGGTTAAAATATTGATTACTTAGCAAAGGTTTATCGGGAGTCATCCTCAAACTATAAGAAGGAAAGGCGAATACCGTGTTATTGACTTCTTACATAACTCATTTCACTGAGTCGACGGCCTGGGACTCTCGGTTTAGTGGAAAATTTCCACTCTGACAGCACCTAAAATGAGACCCTAATCGATGCTGTTTGCAGATCTCGAATTGTGTTTTTTTTTCTGGTGCCAGAAAATGCTCTCCGGGGGGTTCAGATGTAATTAATTTTGATAAAGGAAGTGGAAATGAGTAAATGTAATTGAAGTTTGTAACTATATCACGTGACTAAAATGAAGTTATCAAAGAGAATCTGGTATCAAAGAGAAATTTATACGGCGAGTGGCGATGAGCTCATTTCGTCTTTCCGAGTAAAGACATTGAGTGCCAGTGCGTATAAATTAACAGACGAGAATCTTATATGTATTCTATTAAACGAAAGTTTCTCCAGCGGGAATTATGCCGTTCACATCCATGGCGTGCCCTGAGGTGCATAGTCTTTTAATAAGCGAAAAATGAGAATGCTGGTTCGTACCCCTTTCCGGACATGACTGTTTATTTTCGTTTTTAAGTGGTGCAGTTCATTGCATACGAAAAATGCCTTGTGATTTACCCAGTTAGGCATGTTCCTTTTTTCTTTTAATTATTGTTACATTACTGGTTACTCAACGACAGTATATCAACTGAAGAAATCTTATGGCATCAGGTGGAATGTGATAATGGTGAGTAATAAGCTGGAACTGGAAGTGCAAGGATGTGACCTATGAACTTTCCTGCAAATATGAGAAATATAATACAAGCTCTAAATGATCATGTTGAATATTCAGGAGAGTCCATTTGGAAATTTGCCGCAAAAGCCTGGACTGGTAAAGTTAAAGATCAGGTTTGCCCCATGGCACCACTAAGGCGCACAGGGGAGTAGGAGGTATAGCTCCATTCATTCTTGGACTTGAAACTAGATGGAAATGAATCGATCAACCTTAGGCCCCGGTCGCCTTATCTCCGTGGAAAAATCTCTTGGGGCCCATTGAATAAGAGCTTTGATTGACCCCTCATAGTTCTGGACTTTTTACCTCTGCCGGGAGAGAAGCTGGTTGTCTCTTGCCTATAGCGTATTCAGTACGCTGACTAAGCTATTCCGGTTCCCGATTGAAGTGAGGATATATAATTCAGCATAATTTAAAACTCTCCCACATTAAATATTTTGTTAATTCTCAAAAACCCAAGAGTTCTTTCGGTCCGTATTAGTGACAAATTTGTAATTTTCCATTATTCCAGTTTTCAATTACACAGCCATAAAGACCCCATAATCACGGTTACACCACGAAAACAATTCCACACCAGGCCATGGCGTTCCCTGTTTCATGTAGAACCGACTTAAAATTTCATGTTCTCGGAATCTACGCTATTATGAAACGCACACATACAAACGCACACGTTTAAGGTTTTTTTATGTTTTGCTGACCGTGCATATCGATACATCCGTGTAGTGCCTTTCAGTTGACTGTCTGTTGGCCGGCCGGCCAACAGACAGTCAACTGAAAGGCACAACACGTTCCAGTTTGTTGTCTTTATAGTGTATACCTCCTGATGATGGGTTACAAATATGCCCGAAACATGTAGAGGTTGATAGACGAAATAAACTGAGGGTAAATAGTGCATCAAGTTGGTTTTCATTACAAGGACACGTTTAAGATCTTATATTAAATACAACTGCTACTTCTATCTCAAAACTTAGTGCTATCATAAAGCTTGGATCGTTAATATATACTCGTATATATATTATAAATAAACGTATATATATTTATTTATAATATAACGTGTAAAACTGATTTTTCTAGGACGATTTATTATAACAGCTAAATCATTCAAGCACAGAAGACTCTTTGTCGCATACTACTCGTATTACGTAAAGAAAGAGAAAGTACCACCAGCCTGCAGTATGGGGTCACATAACACACGTTTGTACTCGTATCTCTCGTAATAGCTGACGAGTGTAAGTAAAGCTACAGTACCTAGAACGGGGCCGGAATAGCGCAATCTGAACGGAGGCTTGCTACGAGCTGGAGGGTTCGGGGTTCGAACCCCAGTACGGTAATATTTTCCGAAGCCCCGACATGGGCTCCAAGACCCATGAAGTGTCTCCTGTACAAATATGGTACCGGAAATCTTTCCCGGGAGTAATTCAAAACCGTTCCTGATAAAATTAAATGCCACTGATCAGGCTAATCAATAAAATATTTTAGCTTATTTGATGCTTGAAATTCAACCATAATATATAAAAATCCAGTTAATACTTGACATAAAATGAAATGGGTTTCCCTTACAAAGACCAAAGAGTTAATGCCATTTAGGTAAATAATCGCTGCTCCTACTGCGCTTTAAATGGAATGGACGGAATTTCTTAAACAAGAAAAGCTTTACTTATGTTAAAGCAGGCGACAAAGATTGCAACCACCGTGTTTTATAGGGTTAAAGATTAAATTGGTACAGTTATTCAAAAAATATAAGATCCAGATTTCATACCATAAAATGGTGTTGATCAAAAAATTTTGCCAAAATTTAAGACCAGTTTCTCTGGAAAATGTGACTGTTTACTTCAGCAGGACTTCCTTCCGATACGAACGTACTAAATCAGAACACATCCTACTTTCTTCTTCCGTTAATTAAACTGAAGGGACAGAATTGTGTGAGTTTATGGGGACAATTTTAAGGAAACAAATTATTACCGCAGATACGTACGAAAAACAAGAGTTAGGGACAGATATGCTTTTAACAGCTCTGATCCGACTCAGTTGGACTATGTTACATGAGACCGCCTGCATTCGCGACGAGAATAGAGTATGTTGCAGAATAAACGGTGAAAGCATGTCGGTGGGAGGGGAAACACGACACAATTCTAGACATGTAGTCACTAAAAAAAGAAAAGTGAAATAACTTGTTACTTTTACACTCGTGTTCCCGTCTTCTGTCTGAAAATACAGATCACAATATCCTTTTACAAGTACTGTAAGTTTATGTTTTTTTTTTTTTGGTGAGTATGAAACTCTGTCTTTGTCATAAGAGAATAACACAGGATTAAGTTCTGTAAGGACTTCTGGGCATTTGTATTTGTAATATTCACTCTACTGATATCCGCAATAATCAAAGGAACGGTCTAACATTCATAAAAGAAGTCCGTGTTTTCGGTATTGTGCTAAGCCCGAAATCTGAGGAAAAAACACAACGAGGCTGTCTCAAAGCAGTCAGTATAAGGGGCAGTTTAAGCATAAGGATGGGTAAGTAAGAGGGGGTAGAAAAAACTTACCAGGACGAGTTGCTTAATATGTAGTGTTCAACTTAATGTTAGGATGATAAGGTCAAGCAGGATGAAGTCCTAGATACGGCCTTACCTTAACTTACTTTATAAAATATCTTAGATTTCCTATGATGCAGCACTTGTCAGATGCTCAGCGAATGGGTTACACTCCAGCCGTCTCAAATTTTACAGTCTAATTTATACACAATGTCATATTAACACAGCCAAGAAAGATACTAAGTTCTCTGGCCACAAGAAATATCAATAAACCTCTTTCATATGCTGTGTGTATTTTAGTTGAAGTGGTAAGAGTAGCGAAAACAAATGGATAGTACTCTTTTGGGGGGCGGGGAAGGGGGGAATTATGTCGCCATGTACGCACGCACTGAGGTCCCACCTAATTAAGTAATTAACCAACTAACTAAGTAACTCCATAGAGCAGAGTCCTTCCTGAGAAGCTAAGGGCTCCTAGATCCTCAGTTAGGCAAGGAATTCCCCGCATTTTATGGAACCCGATAATTATTTACCGCATTCACAAGGGCCCGTCACCAGTCCTATCGTGAGATGAGGTACCACATTTCATCTGACTTTTTGGTGTCTGTCTAGTAAGCTACACGACGCCACAGGCCAGAAGACAGCAGTGTTTATAGCAGATATATCTACTACCCCTGGCAAAAAGACCTTGGTACCCACTGAGAAGGGGGCTGGGTGAGCCCCGAAAACGGTCTGGGCGATTTGAGAAGGGATTTATCTCTGAAAAAATCCTCTCAAAATGACGTGCTGAAGCATAAGCAAACAAAGTAGGCTACGCAGTTTTAAACGCACTATGAAGAGCTTTTCAGTCCTGAGTACAGTGAACAGGAAACAGCAATTAGTGGAGGAAGTTTGATATTCATATTGCAGAAGGGTCGGTGTGGGCGGAAAACTGGTAGGCCTTCCGTTACCATAGCAGAACTAGCCCAAGACCGAGTGAGACCTATTGATCGTACTTCTAGTTGCTCATCCCCATACCTACAGCTAGCAGTGCTACCAACTTCAATTCAATAAAAAAAGTTTACAGTGCCACAGAAATAAATTTAACTATTGATAACAAATAAATTTGGACTGATATCACTGACTTCCATGTCATTTTCTCTCGATTTGACATCCTGACTCTCCATCTCTAAGAGCCAGGAAAGTTCGATCTGTATGGTAGCTGCTGGAGAAGGTGGGAGAAGTTTTACCGATTGTGTGAAAAATGAAGATGTATTGCGTCAGAGTCAAGCAGAAAAGAATTCCCTACGTACACTAAAAAGAAGGAAAGCAAACGGCGTTGGTCACATCTTGCGTAGGAACTTCTTTCTAAAACGCGTTGTTGAGGAAAGATAGAAGGGATTGGAACACGAGGAAGAAGACATAAGCAGATATTGGTTGACCTTATAGAAATGAGAGTGTACTGGAAATTGAAAGAGGAAGCACTACTTCGCAGTATGTAGAATACTGGCTTTGGAAGAGGTTGTGGGCATGTCGCAAGACAGAGCACAACTTGAATGAATGAATAAAATGAATGAATGAATAGTAACTAGGATGCAGGCTGGACGACAGGGAAATCACTTTCCATCCTGGTAAGGAGGACAGATTTCTCTCTTCTCCAACGCGACCATCCTTCTATTTAACCGGGCTATTGGCTCCTTCCTTGGAACAAAGCGACTGGGGCTTGAAGCTGACCACCTCCATCTACTTCCGAGATTAAGAGTAGGTGGATCTAGACCTTCGCTCCCATATGTACCGTATAAACATTCCCCCAACTATCACTATATTATTACTCAGCGTTTTTAGGAAAACATTGTTCTGGAACTTCCCAAGATATAATCTTTCTCTATTGACACCCTCGGAAATTAATACCTTTCGCATAGAGAACAAATTTTGAAAATTAATAGATATATCCTGAACGTATTTCTGAGTATTCTGTATTTCATAGAATCATACTACCATATTTGGAATTCCCTGTTACTTGGTCTTAAATTTCTGTCCTTCTTCTGATGTAATTTAATTTTAAAACTTTTTGTTTATTGTAATTTAGAGCTAATGGTCTTACGGACGGACTATAGAATTATTGTGACATGCTTGCAATGGGTTTAGTCTAAACAGATAGTTGCAGGGGTTCGTAGTAAGCACTGGTTGGTATAAAATCTTTAGTACTATGAAACTCTAATGTCATACGGAAAGCAATAAGTTTTAAAGTTGTCGCTATTACTCGAGACTTTACTTCAGTTTGTCATGCAAATCTATCGGCAATTACACGAAGAAACCAAAAGAAGCCATTAAGACTGCCCAACATATACCATTGCTGCAACGGTAGCGGTTTGAAATTCCTGAGAACACGCCCCAACCACACTCTCACACATAATCCCCCAAAGAAATTAAACTTTGAGATCCATCATTTATCTCAGTCATACACGGCAATTCATTTTGTGCGTTACAGAGAAAATACTGAGCTCTTTATAAAAACAAATTTTTTTAAGAACATTGATAAAAATGTTAAATAATCTGTGCGCCATAATACGTGATTGTTTAACCTTTTAAAGCCAACTGGTTACGTCATGCACCAACAAGTTTAGCATAAAACAATTTTAAGCTCTGCCCATATTGTATTTATGTGTTTTGTATTTATCTGAGAACAAACAGCGACTTGTGCCACTTACATCATAAACTGATTGCTTTTTATAACCGAGTTGAAAAAGTGTTTATTGCGCGGTACGAACTGGGTCTTTAAATAATGCGGTCTGCGCTTCGTCTTAAAAGGGTTAATGTTACAGTAGGTGGAAGCTATAATCACGACTGGGCTTTAAAACCTTAAAGAACTTTGCACAGTTCTGCTGGTAGAAATTCTTCCGTTCACCCAGAATTTAATGACATTCCGCTCCCATTTTCGTTGTCCTATTAACGGCATTTCACTCTGCGAATTGCGGTAAAATAACTTATACAATAGGATAAATTTAGTGCTTCTTACAAGTGGGTATTATTTCTTAGCGAATATTTATGTAATGCGTTGAATATCTGATGAACACGAAAGACAGCACTTCTTACGACAGAATGCACAAAGCAAAATGTCGACTAATCATAGTCTAAATATATTGTGAAAATTTCTTCTTTGAAGTAGATATTAAATTCCAGTAGTTGTTCTGGATATTTATTCTTTGTGCTGAACTCTGGATCAAATGTATTACAATTAATTTTTAATATAAAACATTTCTAGTATAAGAATAATGTCTTGTAGCTCGTGTCTGAAACTTTGCAACTACGAAACAAGGAGTGAAGCCCCTTAGAATACATTCGAGGCAAGAGCCGAAAAAAAACTTAACCCTCTTGGCTGTATGTACAAAATTAAATCAAACTGAATTCTCGTATTAAAATATTTGCACGAGAGAAGTAAGATTGACAATATAGCTGATATACATATACATATATAGTGTCAATGGAGTAAAGTCACGACGAGTAATGAAATTTTCAGGAAGAAAGTAAAGAAAGTCAAGGACTAAGGCAAAATGGGTTTTTTGAAGCCGGTACAGGCATTATAACTTGCACAATCCACACACATAATTTCAATCAAAATACATATTGAATTCATCGCATAAAGGTAAAAAATCCCTGGAAGGGCACAAGAATAAAGCCTTCCAGTTACGCTTCAGCACACGTGTCACAAAGCTCCATCTCTTGTTCTCCTGTCTGTTGGCTTCATGGATCTCAGTGTGAGCTGTTCGATCGATTAGCTGCACAAATCATAAACCAACACGAAATTTGAAGCATGTTTTGCATTGCGTGTGAAGCAATGAGGATGGTGTTTAATGACCTCGTGACCTACACGTGATAGGTCAATATGAGGCTAGCTGCTTTCGTCTGCAGAATCATATTACACATGGGCGTACACTTAACAGCCTGCCAGCGCAAATGCATTTATGTTCTGAAATGATGTGTGAGACCAATTAGATGCAACAATTATGATTTATTAATAACCCATTAGCTCAACGTGTTTTGGGCATCATTATTCCAATCTTCAGGAGTGCTAGACCGCTTATTACTGCATATGGATTTCA
>Ga0131853_10002348_pt1 | contig 33870 bp, 14 predicted proteins | sample TergutLab28metaG_FD_92764 | JGI IMG/M metagenome (GOLD analysis project Ga0131853, IMG submission 92764) | Labiotermes labralis P1 segment gut microbial communities from Petit-Saut dam, French Guiana - Lab288 P1 (version 2) (version 2) | ecosystem: Host-associated > Arthropoda: Insects >... | reverse complement strand
TTTTTAGCCAAGCACTGTACAAGGCTCCCTGATGATGGATCCTCTGTGATCCGAAACATGTTGGAGCACTTTTAAATATTTTATAATTTTAATTGTATCTACAAATTATATATTGTGCATTAGGTGGGTAATAAAGTGTTTAATTGTCATTGATGCATGGTGCAAACATGAAGACTGTCACATGTACAACATAACATCAGTTTATCTAGTTCAGGCTATACTGATGTTTCAGACGAACATAATGCTTACATCTGCCTTGGTAGGCCCCTGACAGACTACACAGCATTGTAACACATAAGACTGCAGCATAAATGTGAATGATGGCTATTAGCATGCAACGACATATAAATGGTGTTGCCTGTCTGCTTGTGTCTGCACAAAGGAGTGCAGTCTCAAGAAAACAGATACTGTTTTTTCAACAGAATGACATTCCCTACTGTAGCTGTGAGAGTAATGTTACAGATGTACTTGTAATTGTGATATATGTAGTTATATACTTTTGTTCTGATAAATAAATGTTGTTGTCTGAATCTGTCATCATCCTGAGAAAGTTTCTGTCTAAATAAAAACTTCAGATATGGTTTTCACAGTTAACAGAGAAGTAACACTTATTACACCAAAGCCTTGTTTTACATCCATTTGTTTTGCTTTAATGTCCTGTAACAATGCACACCACTTCTTAATTTATGCCCTCTCATTTTACATCTAATGTTCTTTAGCTGGTTTACGTCCATTTATTTAAGTCTTCATTTTCTCTTATAGGAGTATCATTTTTTATTTATGTCCTTTTGATTTTTCAAGAACAGAACAAGGTGTAAAACAAGATCTTGAATCTTGGTTATGATGAGGGAAAAGCACATAGATTGTCTTAACGAAAAAAGGTAACTTAATATGATGACCTGTAGTGTTTTCCAAGATTTCTGTATAGTCAAAAAGGGGACTGCCATAAGAGAGTATGAAAAATACAAGATGTGCTATATTTCAGACTGCATATGGGTATCAAAATGCCATCATATTGCATCCTTAACATTTTAACACAGCCAGAAGTCCATGGTATACATTAGGCAAAGGTCTGATCACTCATCTAATAATAATGAGGGCTGCAGGGGACATCCTAGTGTCAGGGTAAGTCACTGGACATTCATGCACCAGTTTGTGAAACTGTTTTGTGGCCAGATATCTGAGTAGGGTTTTTGTTCACAAATTTAAACCATCACCTCTACCAAAGATAACACTTACGGGACATAAAGAATATTGGCCCCCCTCCCCTCCAATGTTTCAGAGCCCACATTAATCTGTAGGTGCCTTCTGCCACTAAGTAACCATTTTCATGGCTATGCTAAGTGATTTGGGGTAATGGGTTCTTCGCTCTGGATGCCACCACTGCAAAGATGGATTATATGCCCTTGGAGGGCCATAAAGTCAAGGCAGACCATAACCAGAGGCACTAGACATTAAACATTTATGGCCATTAAGAGTCTATATTTTTAACAACTGGGAATGTCAAAATTTCATTATTTAAACCATCTCCTCTGCAATTCAGTGCAAATGTTCCAAATGAAAAAGACATTTCATATTAATTTACTCTCTGTAGGTATGGCTGTAATATCACATGTGCACATGCACACACAAACATGACAAACCCAGCTGACATTAATACCATATGTAGTTAAAACACTATTACCAGCAAATTCCCAGAAACCTCAGCAGATACATCGATTCAAGTGAAGATTTATTAATATTAAAACTTCAGTTGTTATGAGCAATGATTGGTTTACCATTCACCATTAATCATTTAAAAGCACAGGGGTTACAGTATGCACCACATGCTTACATTCAAAACTCTGCATTTTTCCCAAAGTGTACTGTGTTCTGTACAGTGCTAACACAAGCCACTGATTTCCCTACACAACCCTCACTGCTGTAATGGGTATGCAGTATACACTACATTCTGTGAAGCAGGAACTGAATTTCTAAGTCATATGTAAATAAACTTCAATCTTCACATGGTTACCCATGCACCACTTAGGTGCTAATTTTATACAAATAAACTTACGTGTTGAGACAAAGCATAAATAATGAGAAGACAATCAACAACTTTAAAAAAATTCTTGCAAGTCATCTTTCAATAAGGAGATGTAAGATGCACTTTGTGCTGTCAGAAAACAGAATGCAATGCATTTGAACGAAATAAACCATATCATCTTGCAAGGAAATGGCATAGCTGACTAGAAACCTATACTGGGTGAAATAAAGCTATTATTGAACAGAACTCATATTTTATGTGACTTAGCTTTGTGCTTGCCTCAGCATCAGATATCAAGTGCATAAATAATATGAGATATATTTAACAATGAGTAGATTTTCAAGTTGCCTCTACTTGCAAATCTTTCTTATTCACCCCACAACCAGCGGCATTACAAACAATTCGTACTTAGGTTAGAGAAGAGACAAAGATTGTAACAACCACCTGCCAATGCTAATGAAATATGGCAACAGCATGGCTACCTGATATGGCACTATATGCACACATCCACTCACGCGACAAAAAATAACACCATTGTGTTCTAATTGTTTACATTTAATAACCGCGTGCTGCCATCTTTACTTATACTACGATCAAAGACAATAAATGCGATGGTCGCACATTTTAAAGTTGGTAGTACGAGTGTAATCCGTGGTAGCAAGAAACCGAAATTTAACAGGGCAGTGATATACAGATTTTCATAGAATCTTCGATAAAGATGGGTAGTTTTGTACTGTACAATGTTTTCGCTATTTCGGATGATATGAAATATCGTACGGAAATGTTGTTTCCGTCACGTTTACGCCTTACATTAATTCTGAAATGAAGTTTTTAATTTCCTATTGTAATTTATTTTTAAGTTCATTTCTTTTGAGTAAATTTCAAAGAATACCGCCACATAAAAAGCCCCTTCTTTCAATTAATATTCTTTGGTTTTTGACGTCATGTTCAAGGTTAGAAGCCATTGGCATACGTTAAACAAAAATGTTTTAACGGGTATTAATTTGTTATGTTTTACTTGAGTCTTATTATTACTACTTTTATTTGATATTGAAATCTAAAACTGGTTGAAATTGATATATAGTGTCCATTCAAAAAATATAATGGATTCCATGGAAGGGTGTGAAAATGAAGGTAAATGAGTAACATGCACTTTATGCTGAACGTAAAAGTAATGGGAAGCCTATAAGTCGATAGTGTGCAAATTTTCTCATTTATATATGGTTTAAATCCTAAGATTCCAGGAAATACAAGTTTTTTAGCTTTTTGAGTTTGTTGTGAAGAACGCATGTTCAATATAACGGCACCACGGGAATTGTGAAATTCCGCGTGTACTGTAAAAATGTCGGGGATATGTTATAAGAAATTAAGGATGTTGCTTTGAGTGTTATTCATGAAGGAAACTCACAATTTATAAATTTGGGTAATGCCTTTCTTAATCTTCAGAATTTTGCAGCGGATTGTGGATTAAATGTACATGTTGTGCATATTTATCACTTGTTCAGATTTTAAGTTACGTTATTAATTTTAACTATGAGTGTATAATCTACACTATTGGTTTTAGCATGTTTATATTTTTCCTGCCTGTGAACCGGTGCTAATGTTGAATTAAAAGTATTCATTTTTTGAATAAGCACGTTTGTTGTAACATAATATAAGAATTTTTATGGAGTTTTTAACATACCGCATTAAATGCCCATTAATTGGAGAAAATATCATATGTCAGTATGTTTTGAAGCTAGTGAAGACTTTTTTGTTTCTGAAAGGAAGGCATACAAGACAATGCAGCACTTAAATTGTGTCAGTTTGGATAAGTTCATTCGATTCTATAAATGTGCAAACCAGGAATTCAAACCTGAAACATTATGGTGCCACATTTAATGTATTGTATTGGTGGTGTTCATGACCTGTCTTGACTGTAAGTATTGTCCATCAATTTGTGGAGCCTGTATGATTTTTACCAAATTGAACATGCTTTTGAAACTAATGCATTCCTTCTTTTTTTTATTTCCCTCCTTTACTTCTTTCATTTGTGATTCTTTCTGTTAATGCTTAATGTGCTTCCATCATAGCAAAGGAAAATAGTTTTTTTACTGTGTTTATGCTGCATTCCATTTTTCTCATGAAATATGTGTGGTGATGGCAGAAATGTTTTGTGAAGGCCAAGTCTGTGTGTTCTTGGTATTACACGCATGGTGGAATTATACGCAGGGTTTATGTATTTGAGTTGTACTGAATTTGCCTTCTTGACATGCTGATTTCAGTGGTGTTTTTGAGAGCACTTGAATAAAAATTTTCCAATTTCAGGTAGTTGAGATTGCTAAGTGAGGCTTTACCATGGCACTTAGCATTCTGAATTGTGTATTTCTAGAGGAGAGAGTCAAAATTGAGGTTGTAAATTTTCAGTACTGTAAGTACTTTTGCAAATTTGAACTGTATGTTAACTATTTGTGAGATTTTTGTCAATTCGTTCTTCATGGCTATAGGTAAATATGTAAATTAATTTCCTTCTAATTTCATTGCTCTTGTTTGATGATGTGAGTGCTCACCATTGTGCTTTTGCTTGTCAGTCAGTGCCTGGCATTACGATTTTAGGACTAGGCTTCAATTTTAATTATATATATAAAAGAGTTACTTTGTGAAATATATCTTTAATTAAACCAAAAGATCTTTTGTCTTCACCAGTGATTTCAGGTTGATTTAGGTCTGAATTTTTGTGTCACATTTTGCATTCAAGTAGTTGATGCTCTTCTTCATATTCAGGGGTGCTAGACTTCAGAGTGTATAACCCCCCCCCCCCACTCACTTCCCATTAATAGCTGATCAATTAACCAGGCAAGGCTAATCGCGTTCAGCTACAGGAACTGAGCCTGCTCGTGGCATACCTGTGAAGGCTTCCAGAGAAGTGATCAGGTGCTTGACGAGCAGCAAACACAAGGAGTAATGGCAGTCTGTTCATGGAAGAAGGGAAGCTAAGGGCTTTCTTAAAAGACCCTTTGTGTAAAGAGCTGGGAAATGGCTTGACTTGAACAGAAACCAGCTAAGAATAATGATGGGGCTGCTAACAGGGTGTTTTCATTTAAAAGGACATCTGTTTAGACTGGGGCTTGTAGACAGTCCCACGAGGGATAGATGCAGTCAGATGTTGAAATGACCGCACATGTTCCTTGTAACTGTGAAACATTTCAGGCAGTATTAAGATTTAGGCACCTGGGCTATCATTTCTTAAAATTGGGTGACTTTGCTGTAATCTTTGTCAGTAAGGTAAAGTGCAGGGGCTGCTGAATACTTAAGCAGAGGGTTGCACAAAAGATTGGAAATGGACAAGGTGCAAGGCCCACTGCAGTGCCTGCCTAATGCACTCTACTCTGTACTGTACCCTGACATTTATTTTGAGTTCTTGCAGTGTAAGAGTGAATGAGGTAAAAACTGAATATATTGAATGATTTACACAGTACTGAAAGCTGATGGCAATTCTGAATGTTTTTTTACAGGTAGTCCTTGGGGTAATTCCAGTCCAGGTGTAGATGAAGAAAGAAAGGCTGTTCATCAAAAGATAGAGAAGAAAAATAATGTTTTGCCATTATGGGGCAATGAAAGGACAATGAACCTAAATCCAATGATTTTAACAAACATCCAGTCTTCCCATTATTTTAAAGGTATGGTATCAAGTTGGCAATACATATTATTAATTTTTGTGTAAATCCACTGTTAGTGAATGTTAATCAGCACAGTTCTTGTTTTTTTGGCAATAATTTTTCAGCTGGTCAAATGAATTCCTTATTATGGAATCTGAAATTGTATGTTACTTTGTTCAGAAAAGGGTGTGATTTGTCCCATTGCCAAGCCTTTCCACACCTTCACAGCTGCTTGGAGATTAATTTTAATATTATCCTCTGACCTGTCCCTGCACCCAACTGGTCTCTTCTCATGAGGTTTTCTAACCACAGTTTGATCCTGTCTTGCATGGTATGTGTTGCAGACATTTCTCATCCATTGTGATCTGTGTACCTTAGCAGCACTAGACTGTATACAAATTCTCCATCTTGACAGGTTTGTCCTATTCAGCCCCTCCAGGCAAATGTTAGGATAGTACCTTAGCATCAGCCATGTGGCCATGTCCTCATTCATTGCACTTCATTATTTGTTACTTAACACTGTATAGTCTGGGCTACTCATATGCATATGCCAATGGAAATTGTGAACTTATGAGTATGTAATATTGCTTTCCCTCTCCTCTCATAGTCTGGAATCTGGAATGAAAAAACTCACATCTCCTACTAATTGAAAAAACATCTTCTGTAGGTATGGTGAGGTTGATCAGAGTGCTGTGTTGCATCTAATGCAAATGCAAAATTTTTTTGCAGTGGTCACAGTACATTTGGTATTGTGTGTTACTCTTCAACTCCAAACTCAACCACAGTCTCTCTCAGTTGCATGTCCCATGCAGAACTTCTTATCCTGCACATACAGATATTATCCTCAGCAAATCTGTAATGTCTAATTTTCAAGTGACAGTTTGCAGTATCTTCATATTGCTATTTCACTACTGCAGTAACTTGTATGTAAATTTGATTTCAGTGAACTTATATGAACTGAAAACATACCATGAAGTAATAGATGAGATTTACTACAAAGTTACACACCTGGAGCCATGGGAGAAAGGAAGTCGGAAGACTGCTGGACAAACGGGCATGTGTGGAGGTGTAAGTGGCATTGTAGCTCATATGTAGAGATAATGATTATGAATTCAATATTGTTAAAATGCAACTGGATTGTTGGCATGCTAATGACCTATACATCTGTTGCTCATGATGTTTTTGGACAAAGGTGTAACAGAATGATGTGTGTTTGGGACTAAATGGAACAGATCAGCTTGTGGCCTGTGTGTACATGATTTTAACTTATTGGACTGAAACGACAAACAGAATGTCCGTTAAGTGCTAGTAAGGAGGTTAGTCTAGAAATGAAGACCATAGTTGAATGCTTCAGAGTTATGCATTTGTTTGTTGTTGATGTTTTAAGTCTCTTGGTGTTCAAAATGTGATTGAAGGAATTTGTTGCTTTATTGGTTTGTGAATTTAGTGTTATTTCATTAGGACATGAAGGTTGACTGTGAATATTGAGTTCTTTCAAAATGAAGGGACTGAGTCATGGTGTGATTTAAGGCAGTGCATTCTCATTTCTTGAAGTGACCATTAACAACATCAGGATACCTGACTGTTAGTTGATATTGGAACTGTGCCATTGCTGACTGCTGGACAGGAGTATTAACCTTTACATTCAGGGAAAGATGTCCACGTTTATCGAGTGTTCTTATGATTTGTTTGCTGTGCATCCTGTAACAGTTTTTTTAATAGAAGCCCTCTTGTTGTGTTATACAATACGATAAAGTAGTTTATTTAGTCAAACACAACACATATGTAGTCCGTGCATTAATTGTCTATATATATGTTGCGTTTGACTGAATAAATTACTGTATCATACTGTAACAGATAGATATTACATGCTTCAGTTTCTTTTTGCGTTTCTGTTTGATAGGTTCGAGGTGTGGGTGCTGGAGGCATTGTTTCTACTGCCTTCTGCCTGCTGTATAAACTGTTCACTCTCAAGTTGACAAGAAAGCAGGTAAATGGGCTACTCACCCATCCAGATTCGCCTTATATTCGAGGTCTCGGTTTTATGTACATCAGGTAAGTTGCGGATATAAGTTGGATCGAGCTCATGTGGATGAGGAGAGAAATGTCTAGACTTCATTATTGAAAGATCAGTTGAAGCGTGGACATGTGCCATTCTTACATACATTAATGTATTAAATTAGTAGTTCATAGAGTCTGAAAATAATTGTAGTTAAACACAAAAACTAAGTGAAATGCCAGCAGTGTATTTGTATGAGGAGCATGAATTGACACGTCTGTTCTTATAGTTGAAGACTTATGATTTAACCCTTTGACGCCAGAATTAAATCCCTCCGAGCAACACTGCCTGCTGGAATTTTTTACTGGGGCTTTTAAATTTTAATGCTTACTCTTGGGGGAGAAAAGCGTATCTTATAGACTTTTCCTTAAAATTTAATTAAATAAAATTTTGCACTATGCTTATGAATTGGTTAATCCGGGGAAAAATTGTTAACCCATTTTTATAATAAATTTAGGCCTGTGAATCGCATGTATTATATAAAATGTGGTGTAAATGGTTCATCACTCACATAATTCTGGCTGCTGCGTGAAGTCTGTGGCACCTTGGATCACTGTTTTATCATGACACGCAGTATTCACAAAGAGGGTGATATATTACAAATTTACTTTTGTGTGATATTCTGTGAAACAAAGTGCCACGCACAGGCCCACGTCACATCTGGTGCACTGTGCCCTTTCTTTGGCCGGGAGAAGAACGCAGACAGCAGAGCAGTTGGGCTGTTTTCGCTGGCCATTTTTCATTATGGCTACTTTTGCTGAGGCTGGCTGCTGTTGTTGTTCCTCTTCTTCTTCTTCCTCAAAATAGTCTTCTTACATCGCTAGCTTTCGCACCTGATTCTGAGGCCGTGTCAGCTACCAGAATTTCACTGATGGCTTCATCCTGTAGTTTTATTTATTTTTTCCGGCCATTGCTCAAGACCCACAATTGTCTGCCTTGTTTAGACTACTGTGTATGACTTGGCACAGTTTCAGAAACGTACTACCAGTAGATAAAAATGTCTTCTACAGTGACAGCGAAACAGATCTAAGGCTACAGTGTGACTGCTGTATAAAAATTCCAGCTATTTGATGGTGCTCAAGACATTGTTACTAGATTGATGGTTGTATGTTGCGTGTTACTACCCCACAACCCCTACAGATTACCCCAGCACTACAAGAGGCATGTCTGTAGGCTCTTCTATAGCTGTAAACATCAAGTTTTGTGGATATCTGTGATTTTTCAGCATCAGTTTTGTCTGAATTATATGGGTACAGTATACCCTCTTTGTGAATACTGCATGTCAACAACTAGAGTTCGCTTCATTGGCCAGTGTTGATATTTCAACCTACAGTGAACCCCAGAGCAAGGGATAGTCAAAGCAAGCAGTGTCAGAACCGTAGTAGTCAGCTGGGGAAAATGCGCAGTTACTAAGTGTCTGTGTATATATCGGTGTTTGTGGAGGGGGTATATTCTGGTTGCTGAATGAAAGTAAGTCGTTTGGCTATTTAAAGGGCTCACTGCACTATGTATATATTAGTAGTTTGGCGTTAAAGGGTTAACTTTTGTTTTTGTTTCTCTTAAGTGACTGCATTTGGAGGTTGTGTCACATGGTTTAGGAATTGTTCTTGTAGCTGGTACAGCAGGTGGCAGATGGTTCTCACAACAGGTTTTTGATAGAGACTGGTTAATTCAGTGCGTAGCAAAATATCTTATTACAGGGTTGATATTTGTAGGTGCTGTGTAGGAAAAGCAAGATAACAGAAGTGTGCCTGTGGCAAAATGGCTATATTACAAGATTCGGTGAATGTGGTGTAACATGCAAAATTACCCAATTAACTTGAATGGCACTTGGTATTTGAAGCCTGCACTCCATTTATCAATCAACATTTTATGATGTAGAGCTGGAATGAGATATGTTATGAACTACACTATTATACTCTGATGTATCCGACATATTTGTTGCAACCATACTAAATGATGCTGTGTTGTCATTTAATCTGCCAAAGCTGCAGTAGTGTAGGTTGTAGGACCAAATTGTGAAATGGTCTTAGAATGATTTTATTATTTTTTGTATGAGACAGAGTGCCATACCTTTAATTTCAAATGCATTGTTCAGGAATGAATTGTATATTGCTAAATAGAAAGGTTCTTTCAACAAGCCTGCAGGTTTGTGGCGAAGTTGTATTGTGTATGGACATTCTCAAGTGCTGCATTTTGGTTAAATAAACAACATTTTTTAAGCTAGCTTTGCTTCCTTGGCCAGGGTTTGTCGTCTGTGTATCCAGGAATAGAGATTTATTGTATAAAATGGATCAGCACGTTAGGTTTCATACATCTCCTTGATTATGGAGGTAGGGCCTGCTTCTGAAATGTGATGGTCCTTTAACTTAAATGACAGAAAGATAATGTTTATATGTGACAAAGTTGGTTTCTAATTTTTGTAATATGTATGGGTCTTTTTGAATTGCACAGTGTCGTCTGAATTATTGTGGAACTCCAGTTGAGTGTTCATTCATGAAGGCCTTCTGTAATTTATTCTTCAGTTTAAGTGATCCCAAATCAGTAATCTCAGTGTTAGATTTCCTCACTTGTAAGAGATTCCTCACTTTATTATGCAAACATTTCATCTGGAACAGACATTGAATCAGGGTTTCACTGTAGGAATGTATATTTGGGCTTAATTGTTGTGTTCAAATAATAGCACTTTTTTTTAAGATATTGGAATAGGTAGTTCCTCTTAAAGGTAGGTTTTAAGGGATGACTATAAATTGAGGGTCTTTGGGAACAGGGCAATAAAAAGATACTTGGATGTGAGGGAGAGGTAACAGGAGACTGGAGGAATTTGTGTAACAAGCAGCTTCATGATTGATACACTTTGCCACTTGCTATTACGATGATAAATCAAGGTGAATGAGACTGGGGTGTGCAGCACATGTGGGAAGGAAGGGATATGCCTGCAGAGTTTTGGTCATAACACCTAAAGGAAAGAGACCACTTGTTAGACCTAGGTATAGGCAGGAAAGTAATGTTGAGATCCATGTTGAAGAAATAGAATTGGAGAGTGTGGACTTGATGGGCTTAGATTAGGGGACTAATGTTGGGTTCTTGTGAATCCAGTAATGAACCCTTGGGTTCCATAAATATGGAAAGTATTAAGTATCTGAATAGTATTGGCTTCTCATGGACAACTCTGAGTAAGGTGAAATATCTAGTGGTTGTTTGTGTACCATATCAAATTAGTTACTGTTTATTTTGATCATATAAGTGCTTCTCTGTCCAGTAGCCATAATATAGCTTTCAGTACAGTTAGGAAACATGCAAATATGGAATGTATCATTGTGTTGGCAGGTACACACAACCACCAGCTGATCTCTGGGACTGGTACAACGCTTATCTAGAAGACCCTGAGGTACGTAATGCAGCCTGCCCCATTCCCACACTCTCCTACCTGATCCATTTGTTTATAGATATAAATGACAAGGCCTGTCAGCATCAGTGAATTTCTCTGAGAACATGAGTACAGATATGAGAAATAAAATTGTCATGTGACCTGTCGTCAGTGCAGGTTGAACTGATTTAGTGTAACAGGCTGTTTTGGGCTTTATCATATACATGAATCAGAGAATGTTTAAAAAGTGTTGTTTTCTCATCTATTCACATTACTTGAATTACACGTAATAGATAACAGAACTTAAAGCATATGGCAGATTTAGTCAATGTGCCATTGTACAACCATCTTGTTTGCTGTGGTCTTTGTACGGACCAGAAACATATTTATTAACTCAAACCCCCTTAACAGGCCATGAAAGCCCAGAGGCAGAGTAGAGGTATAGCTCTAATCTTTCTTCAACCTCAGAACTAGTTGGTGGGTGGGTGGGTGGGTGGTAAATGCCATGCCCTGGCTGCTCTACCCTTAGGTAAGAGACCCATTACCCATTGTATAGGAGGCTGGGTGAGCCGTAGAGCTGGTCTGAATGGGTGCAGAAAACTTTGCCCCTGTTGGGATTGGATCCCTGCACCATCCAGTACGTAGCAAGTCACTATTGACTACGTTATTCCAGCCCTCAGTAGGTTAATACCAAGCAATAGATTGTTTTTCAAAATTTGTTGCTATGCATTTTTACATTTTGGATGCAGTAAAATGTCACTTGAATTATGTCTAGCATTTAAAATTTTCAGGATTTGAGAAGAGCAGTCATTTCTGCCATATTGAATTTTGATATGTAGCCCTTGAAATTTTCCTTCCATGTCTCTCCCACACCTAAACTTGACCTAAACTTGAAGGCAAGGCTCAGATAAACCTGGTAAGTAAAACAAACATTTTATTAAAATTTAAAATGATGTTACGTAGTTTTGGGAGTTTGTTAATTTGTTAATTTGAGTCAGAACCGCTAATTAATTTCTTGCTATAGTTTAGTGCATATCAGTGTGTATGTTTATCATACTGCAGTTCACGCTTTTAATCTCAGTAATGTAATTTGCAACATTGTGGAGTTAACGTAACATATAAACATTATTTTGTATCTGGTGAATTTTCACCATGAAGTCAGTCTTATGTAATGGTGCTTCACACTGTACGTTGTAATGCGTAGTGCTGGCGTTGTGTTGTTGATGCTCTGAAAACATCCTTATGCCATTGATTAAAATTTTTTTCTTTGATAGTTTTAAACAGTGGTAAATAACTTGTGGTAAATGTGTAGGGTATGTCTGTTGTAAGAAATTGGGAATTCATTTCGTTTGGTCAGGAGGGTGCCCAGTGGTGAGCTTTTGTAAACATGGTAATGAACCTTCATGTTACAAAAAGGGTTGGAGTTTTGTGAGTAGCTGAGCAACTATTCACTTTTCAAGTGAGGACCTTGAATCCCATACTGCTGATGGTGGGTGAATTTGAATGACTTAAGATGCCACTGAATTAAAATTTGAAGGCCATTTGGGTCTTTGTGAATTCTATTATGTACAGTTGTGCTGTTGATGCCCCCTGTTCTCTGACATGTGCACTGAGTGAATGTTTACCATGACTTACGTATAGTGGTGCTGTACATTGGAAATCTGTGTGTCTAACATTCTTTTTGTGTTGGTTCCGATGCTCATATTTACCACAAGTGAAAGTATTAAAGTTACTGGAACATTTTCTCAACAAGGATGTTTCCTGAGCTCTTCTGCCAGAGTTGTATGTTTGTGAATGTAATAGCCGTTCCGTGTTCCAACAGGACCCAAGGCCTGCTACGTCCTAAGACTTGCGGAGTGCAACTTTTGTGCTTCGAAGCTAGTTTGACTGCAAGTACTAAGACGTATTTTGTTCTTGATGAATCTCTTAGAGACTAAGTTTGGAGGAAACTTTGGTTCAGTGGGCTCTTGTGGTATTTGTACAATACAATAAAAACTGAATTCTGTTTACAGTTTGAGAATGTATCAGTATATACAAGTAGCACAAAGAACCCGGTAAACTAAAGTGGAAAACATTTTGTACAAGTTCAGTACCCAGCAAACATACTCCAGACATGTTAATTTTATGCATACCTTGCGATGAGTAATCATTCATTTTTTATAAAGCCATCATTTTGCACATGCAAGTGCACATACGTGGTATCAAATCACTCTGCATTTCTGCGGATGACTGCCATCATCAGAGAACCATGCCATTTGAAGAATAAAAACCAACTAGATGCCACTTATTATTTTATTGTACTTCTTATACACTCAACATGTTTAAGGCACTACTATGCCCATCATCAGAAGCTCGCGACTATGATGTTGATTACCACATTGGTCGTTTCGTTCTTGGTTTCCTGTAGGTTGGAGGTTAGGTGCAGTTAAGCTGGAGTAGTGTCCGGGCTGTGGTAATCAACATCATAGTCGTGAGCTCCTGATGATGGGCATAGTAGTGCCCGAAACATGTTGAGCCTATAAGAAGTACAATAAAATAATAAGTGGCATCTATTTGGTTTTTATTCTTCAGTTATCACAATGATGCACGGTCCAACAAACGTCAAATACCACGCCAATGTTTAAAACATTGTGAATTGTGACACAGTTTGTCGTGTAAAGATACCTGGCATCATAATAAACTCACAGCCTTTTTGTGTTATTCCTCATTATTTTAGCACCACAAATTGTATCATAATTCACTAGGTTTTAAATATTGGTGTGTCTCCTTGATGATGGCCGTTATGTGCTGAAACATGTAGGAGTGGACCTATATATCATGTATATGTGTACCGGTTTTTGTTTTTATAAAAAATGAATTATAGTCTAGACGTGCCCTTGTCCTATGGTTTGTTCCCCTGCTAGGATTCACCTCTTTCATAATCTAATGGCTTCCTGCTCACATCTTTATTGCTTGCTAAGGCACAAACCAAACCACTGCTTGTGAAGCAGCAGATGTTTCTGTCTCTGTTAATGATGTCCATTGGGCAGAACGTTTGGAAAGGCCCATGTTCGAGTACAATAATAATGTAAGTCATGGTATGGAAAGGTGCTTGTCCTCGACTCATTTAAATTATTTTTTCTGCTACACTTCCAGTCCATCTTTGTACTGAGCAGCTTTGGTTCAACATGAAATACTCTAGAGGGTATGTGGAAGGTGGCCGGTTAAAATCTCAGTCAGAATAGTGGCTATCCTGGTGGATGCTTTTTCATTTTTTTTTTTTTTTTTGGCGGTCACTCCAGGCAGTTTCCAGGATAAGTTAATACATTAAATTAGTCCATGCCTGGTTCCTTCTATACTCTTTCCTACTAATTATCCCTTATTATTGAAATGTTCGACGGTATATAGTCCGAGTTACTGATTGCCTTATTATAACAAACTGCAGATGGCAGTTCCTGTAGAAATATGCCAGCATCATATATATAGTTCCAGATTTCCATCCTTGTGTGTGAATTTTTTATTATACTAGGAGTTTGTTTCAGTATAATAGAGCAAAAATATTAAAATTTCTTATGCCTTGTGCAATAGTAAGAATATTACAGATTGTGGTAGAAGTGCCAGTGACGTTTCTGATGTTGGTAATTTTTAATCTTTGGATTCTCTGACCAGAGATTTTAATATACTTTGCTGTTGTTTCATACAAAGTAACAATGCTTGCAGGGAAATTATTGAAAGTTGGACTGCAAAAAGCTGAATTTATAGTAAATAAATTCAATCATATATCCATACTTTAGGGTGCTGCATGGATACAAACATTCCTGCTGAATTTTTGAAGTGTGTTTGGGATTTGACGACAGTGAGGGTCTCAGAATGGAATCTGTGAACATTGCTGTTTATTTGGTTCTCATACAGTGGTGTAGTTTGAGTACAGTCACTTGCTTATTCATGGAGGTAACTTTAACTGCGTGTTACAACAGTTAATGTTGAATGAACATACTTCATAATATTTGGGATCTTCACTTCTAGTCCTGTTTTACACATTTTGACTGGATCAGATTCCATGTGTACAGATGTATTAAGTCTGGTTAGTTGAGATTTGTTCCGTGGAAAAATTGAATTCAGTTATTTGGATAAACGCAGTATGGAATGCAAAGTTTGAAGCTATTATGCTATGCAATAAGCACCTTATTTCATTTCAGCCTTTAACATTCCTTGTGTTGCTGTCCCTCATGATTTTTGCTTTTCCCACATATGGTATGATTTCATGTTGTCTAACCTTATTTTTTTTCCCAGTATTTACTTTATAATTAAGTCCTTTGTATTTGGGAGATTTGAAGATGTTACAATCAATTGACTGAAAAGCAGTGTGCAAGTCTGTGATACTCCTCCTAATCAAAATTCTCCCAAAACTACACCTCAGCTGTCTAACAGAGACCGGTATCTGGCGGTATTTAGTATATGATGTTTTAATGTAGGAGTGAAATATTGTACATAGTTCAGCTCTATCTTATAAAAATTATACATAAGTGGAAGTTACACCTTTTTGTTGTGTCAGAAGTTTTAAGCCAGATGTGTACTTGATTGTTGGTGGCTGGGGTTTTAGTGATAGATCATTGCCCTAATGTATAGCAGTGTGTGAAGCAAAGGCGTACTGCGCAGAGACCAGTTAAGTCTTCACTGTTGATATGACATGTTGTTCATAGTCATGTAAGATTTGAGATGAATCTGTTAGAAGCTTTATTTCACACACAAACTTACCCCATCATTAGAGTGAGAACACAGGCACACATAGAAATAAAGCAAGGAAAAGCACCACATAAGGTTTTTTTTGTTGGTGTCCTGGAATTTGCAGTACCTTGTTTTACTGTTACTTTGTTAATTTTTAAAGACTTTTTGGTTTTAATGACCTATTTTCAGGCACACTGTATCTTTATGTCAATAAATTGTGAAGTGAGAGTTTGTTTCCATGTACTGTTACTGCCTGCTGTGTCATAAATGCTCCTCTTTGTGCTCACACTTACTCTCAGTTATAGATGTCAGAGTCTATTTGATATTCTCTTTAAAGGGTGCAGGATGTCAAGTGTGATTATTTTTTGGACCATGTGTTTCGTACCCTTTATATGACAATGCTTTTAGAAATCCAGACCACAGGGGGGCCGTGTTGTGAGGAAGTATGCGCATTTAGGAGAATCCATTTTTCAGTTGCACAAATTAGCTGAAGGTAGAGGAATTGACTGTAGACTGGAGGCATCTATATGATGTTTACCAAGTTCATTTTATTGTAGTGTAATTAAATTGAAGAAGTTAAGGTAATATTTTAGAATGCATGTGGATGAGAGAAGCAAAAGTAGAACCAGGATATCTCAGTAAATGGCAAGCCAAAGAAATAATTCTCTCTTTGATGAATGCAACCTTGATTCATTTCATTTACATGTCAGTAGCATAATCAAAGTTACATTTGGGGATATAGTGTGAGGTAAATCAAAAGCAGCCTTGTAGAAAGAGACCCTTTGAAAGATAAACATGATTAATATTTCAGCAATTACAAGAATAGGTTGTGATGTTTGTGTCAGGAAAACTGTAATGAACCTTGCAGTTCTTTAATACTACAGAGTTGGGTATATGCTAAAGTACAAAGGAAAAATTAATTTTGCCTTGTTCTCTGTAACTTGGTTGTAGGGATTGCTGCAGCTTCAGTTGGTAAAGTCAGCCAGTGATATTTTTCTGTGTGTGTCTGGGTAACTGCATGGGGAGTTGTGCTGTACATTATTTCATGCCCTAAACTCATAGATATATATATTGCACACTGCTGTGTGTATATTATTCAGTATGACCCTCCTGATATACACTGCTGTACATTACTGTCTGTCTCACTAAGTTTGAACTGCGTGTGCCTTATCGTACGGATCATGATATTTCATTTGTTTCAATTGCAGGAAATGGATGTGAAAGCGGGAGGTGGTCAGGTGATGACAGTTGGTGAAATGCTTCGTGCATTCCTCACCAAATTGGAGTGGTTCTCATCATTGTTCCCTCGTATACCTGTCCCCATCCAGCAGAAGCTAGAGAAGAAACTGAATGAGCGCTTTCCGCCAGTAGCCGCCGTGGTACGCCAGCCTAAACCCGTGTTGCCACAGCCACAACCAGCCAAGGAGGCTCGTCACATTCCAGATGAAGAAGTGTCATTTGGTGAGGCTGAACGTTTCTCCCGTTTACGCAGAGCAGATGGGGTTGGGGGAACAGCTGCAGCATTACCTGGGCGTGGTGCTGAGCGGGATCGTCGGCGATCTCCAGCCAGAGATTACAGGAGGGGTCATAGTTCAGAAATGTCACGTAGTTGTGGTGGCAGCAAGGAGAAGAGAGGTCACAGCAAGGATAAGAGCCCGGCCCGGTACAAAAGTCCCATCCGGCACAGGAGTCGGGACAGAAGTCCACCTCGCTATAGAGACAGGAGCAGAGAAAGAAGTCCAGCACGATTCAGGGGTAGCCCGGTGCGCCGAGACAGAAGTCCACGCCAGAGAGACAGAGACTACAGACAGAAATCCAGAAACCAAAAGGACAGGTAGGTAAAGTATCTGACATATTAAGGTGTTTGTTTAGTTCATTTTATCAGTTCGTTGTTACTGATAAGGAGCATTACCAGACAGGTAAATCCAAGTCGGTGACAATTGCAGGTATGGCATTTTCATAATATGGATTCCAGTTGGACCCTAGGAAAAAATGAAGAGAGGGTCGTAAATGCATTTCAAACATGGACCTGGAGAAGAATGTTAAAAATAAAATGGACATATAGAATAACAAATGATAAATCTTTCAATGGGTGAAAGAAGAAAGATTACTTTTAAAAATCTTCAAAAAAATATACGCCACTCATGGATAGGGCATACAATTAGGCATAACAAGTTTGTAGTAAACATATTTCAAGGAGCAATATCCGGAAAAAAAGGCCATGGGAAGACCTGAACTACAATACTTAAAGCAAGTCACCAGAAACACAGCAGGTGACAGTTATACAGCAGTGAATAGAACGGCTTACAACAATTCCAGATGGAAAGCTGCCAGCCGATCAGAAGACTGAAGAATGAGAATAAGGAAGAAGCATCCAGTGTGCATGTTGCATGTGTTCTCTTATGCCTGTCATAGTTCTGATTTGACTGGTTTTAACACTTCTGGCGACAGATATCTTTCTACAGATTACTGTTTCGAACCTGTTTGACACAACATTGTAATGTCTGGGAGTGTAACATCAGCTTCCAGCAAGGGTGTGCACTCTCAAAATTTTACATGCATTTGCAATAAGGAATTGAATAATTGTACCTAAGTTTTGGCAGGTCTGTCTTTATGTTTCTGTCCACATGAAATTACATGAGAACCGCTCATTGTGTTTTAATACAGTGTGATACTGAGGAACATGTATAAAATTTGTCAACACACTACAATTTTTGTTAAAATTTAATGCATATAACATACACCTTTCTGCTCACATCTTGGTTGTAAGTTGCAAAATATTTAGTGCATAGAACAAAAATGGTTTATAAAATGAAATACATTTTATGCCCAATGCATTTTTTTTAAGTCTCATGGTTTTTGAGGCAGTTAAACAAAATATAATGAACACACCTAAAGTTGTTACCTGTGTATACATTTCCTACCTTGTTTTCATTGTGGGCTCCTTTGTTCTGCCTCTCTACCACATATGTGGCCTCATATCATACAGTTGTGGGAAGTGCTGTTTTTGCTCTCAAGTGTTCTAGATGAAAATATACATATGTTTCAGCTCAGGACACAGACACAGAACACCAGATGATTTTGCAGATGAGCTGAGGAGAGAAAAAGAGCGCCAGAAGCGGGATAAAGATAGGGAAAAGGACAAAGGCAAATCCAGGTAAGCGTATGTGATGAGTGCATATTCCAGTATAATTCAGGAATTTTCCCTTCATATTATGTACAGATTATAAATGTTTTCCTTTGCTTGAGGTTCTGGTCTAGCTATCCCCTTGTGTCATTTCAAAATTTATTTCACTCATGTTTTTGTGCGGGAAGTTCGAATCCACTTGCTCCTTGAGGAATATTAAATGGATGTTTTGCTGAATATGCATGTTTGTTACAGATGTATGATGACATATCACAAGGTAATACTGTACATGGCATTTCAAGCATTACTGTCAGTAGAGTGAATAAGGTGCCTGCATTTAGTTTTAAATATAAATTAATAGTTTTGAAGTGATTAGGTGGTTTGAGACATCAGTAACATAGCGAGCAAGGACTTTACTGTCATTGAAGCTGCCAGCACACCGAAAGAATTGAGTTGTATGAAGTTGCACTGCGATGCTGGAAGGTCAGAGCTGTTTGTTGTACCTGCCATGGTACAGGAGTTGATTCTAGAGAAGCTGAGGGTGTCCTTTGTGACCTCTTTATTGAGCTGCTTCATTCAGTTTTGTGTTCACAGCCAAACCCACCATCTTTGCTCTTACTGTGTTGGAATTTTGACTTCTGTGTTACAAAAGATTGCCACTCTGCATTGTATTACATGATTGATTGAGTGATTTTCGTTGTTACACCATGCATGTTGTCGAGTCACTCAATTATTATACCAACTACTGCACATATATAAAATTTATAAAATTTACACATTAAAATATTAAAAATGCTCCGACATGTTTCGGTCCTAGGACCATCATCAGGGAGCCGTATCGTCCTTGCTAAAGTCACACTATAAAAAGTCGCATTGATTTCGCTGTACCAGTTGGGTATTGTGGCAGCATGCCGTGTTGTGTAATGTTATGTTGCGAAGAGTGCCCTGCTACGGATGTGCACATCCGTATATATGTACAGTAGTTGGTAAAATAATTGAGTAATTGATTGATGTTTAATTTCACCTGCTAATTTGTTCCTCTGATATTGTTCCCGTAGCTCTGTAGTTCTTTCTGTCTCTCTTTCATGTATTTATAATTCACTTCAGGGGGTAACGTACAAAGAAATTGTATTTTTGAAACCTACAAGCCCTAATCCTTTAGAACTCAAAAATTTATGCCAATGGCAAATTATTGTATAATTTGTTAATGATAAACCTGGTGTCTTTCTTGTATATTCTGGTTGCTTTCTGTTGCAGGCACAAACACAGCAAGAGCTGAGACATAGCTGGCACATAGAACAGTTGTAATTACGAGAATAAGGTGGTGATTTATGGCATTTTATTTCATTTGATGCCAGAACACGTACAGAATTTGTTGGGCAGAAATTTGTATAAGATGGTAAAGCACTCTTAGCATGTTACCAGCTGAGTACATAGAGGTACCAAGGTCGTTGTGAGGTGTCAAGATGAAGAATCGAACTGGATGTGCGGTAGTTGCGCATCAAATGGACTTTTTTGTTGTCCAAGTTGTTACATGTGTAAGTAATTGTGGATACATGCAAACAACAAATTGTATTTATGTTAAATGAAACTCAAACTGGGAAGGCTGTAACTGCAGATCTCCTGTGCTGCCACTAAGTCTGTTACCTTGTGGCTGCTTATGTCTCAAATATGTATTGCCTGATATTGGTCAGTAGAACATTACTGAGAAGGAAACATTCTGTAAGAAAGTATATATTAAGGGGGCTGTAATTGCACTTTCATATCATGAATGTTGGGGCATCAAATGAAATAAATTGTCCATATGTTTAGTTTCATTAGCTTGGAATGACTATCATCCATGTGTGCAAAACCATTGTAAGCTGTTCACTTTTGGCTTCTGCCTAATGTTGAAGTTGGTGTCATGTTAGCAGGTGCTGTGAAAAACAGTTGTTTTTATCACTTAGTGAGTGTGTGAGTGGAGGAGTGTGTGAGTGTGTTTTTTGTACGCATAAACAAAAGTTCATTGAATAAAAAATAAATAAAAATATAATGGATGTGTCCATGAAACTGTTCCATTGTCATGGGCATATTTCATTTTACTGTATTTAAATACATTATTATGTATAATTCATAGAGTGTCTGTGAAGTATGACTGTTAATTATTTCGAACAAAAGTGTTAGTGACCGGGATGATTGTAGAATCAGTTCTGCCAACATTTTTTATATTGACCAAAATTGATTGGCCATTGTGTATATCATATTCCGTCTATAATGTGAGACCAACTGGGAGATGAAGTGTGTTCAGAAACTATGAAACTGTAATATGAGTTCTGTGCTGTTGATCATGTAGAAGACTGTTGTTCTTCTTTGGTAAACCAAAACTCTGCACACCATGAAAACTGTGTTTCTCTATGTGAGAAGGATATTTGCTGGTCAGTTTACCTTAAAATTTTCAAAAATGTGTTGATATGAAAGTTACAGAGAAGTATAATGAAGTTGTTCCAGTATTATTACAGGGAATCTCATTTTTTGAAGACTTTCCTTCCATTAAAGAAAAAGTGGGCGTATAAGATCACCATGCTGTGCGTGTGTGTGTATATCACCTCCCAAATTTGAATCATCTGACCATTTTCACAGAAGCACATATGAAAATTTGGCCAGTAGAGGCCACCCCAACAGTGTATATTGTAAGTTTATATAGTCAGTAATAGCAGTGTATCAGAAGCAAGGTGGGAATAGGAAAACAGACTTTGTTTTTCGGCCCCAAATTGTTGCATTTGATGGGTTTTTTAAAATTATGTGCCCTGTATTAAGGTAATTACCTTATTTTCTGTAAAGAGGTAGGGCAGTCATGCAAATTTATCATTAGCTTTCAATCTGACAGCAATATTTAATGGATTTTTGAGGTTAGACATCTTGTTGTGGTATCATATCATGTAACTGTTATGTAATTAAGCATTATTGACATAATAATTGTTTAATGGCATTTGGGAGCTAGGAGAATGACTTAATGTGTAAAGACAGGCTATAAAAATTCCTTCAAGTTGTGTATGAAGTATTTTTTTGTAAGAAAACAACATTAAAAAGGTCCAAAAAATGAGGAGTAAAGTGAAGCAGGACAAATCAGCTATTTTAGCTACAGAAGTGTTTGGCAGTTACATTAAGAGATCAGAATTATAGAGCATATTAAATTTGAGTTATACTTGCCATCATTCAGTTTATGCGCTTTCGTTTTCCCAGATTGAAATATGAAAAACAATGATTTTTGCTTGGGCAGCTGGGAGATCAGAGTCGGTATGGTAATAAGACTGGACTCTTCTCCAAAACTCCCAAGACAACTGTTCTGCCTACTCAGCCTCCTATTTAGTGGGTACCAGGGTTCTTTCCATGTGGAATAGTGTGTGTGTGTGTGTTGGGGGAGGGGGGGTTGACAAAAACTACTGAGGCATGAAATTGACCATTCACCTTCATCCATTGCCTAGGTTGAGGATGGTTGGAGCTGTAGCTGCACACATCCTGTATGCTTTCTTGGCATGGATTGGAACAACTTGACCTTTGGTAATTTTACCCCTTGTTTTGCAAGAGTTGGGAAGTTTGTCACGTTAAGAGGGAATGTAGACTGCATTGACTGGTGGTGTTCATTAGAGGGTGCCGAGAGTTTGTACTTAAGTGGGAGGAAGTGACAGGAGGCTGGAAGGACTATTGGAATCAGATCGTTGATAAATTTTGTTTTGCACGTAATGCTTTTAAGACAAATGAGCTGAACAAGTTATGTACCACATGTGGGAAAGAAGAGGTAGAAGACCTGAAAGAAAGAGGAAACTTGGAAGACCTAGGCTATGTTGGAGGACAGTAGTAAAGTTGATCTTGAAGAATTAGGATGAGAGGGTATGGACTGGATTCGTCTGGTGTACGATTAGACAGTTGACATGCTGCTGTGAATAGACTGATGAACCTTTAGGTTTCTTAAAATATTGGTAATTTCATGACCATCTCAGAAACTGATAGCTGCTGGAAGGTAACTGCTGTATGGAGTTAGTTATGTTGTTTATAATCCAACATTACTGATGTGACGAGTGCAAGTTTTGTGGTTGCAAGTGACACATTTATGGAGACAGTTTGTGTACCTGATTTGCAAGTCCCTAGTAATTCATCATAATGGCAGCAGTAATAACAATAACAGCCTGTAACATATTGACATTTGCAAGCAACTTCAGTAAGGTGTGATGCCTTCACTATACACACGTGGACCCAGCATGCTAGCTTGTCAGATAAATTTAATTGTATTGCAATATAAACTAACGTTAAGAACAAAATATTTGTATGACTGTAAGTCTGTGATACACGAAAGGATGCACTGTGAGTTCCGCATGGAACTGCTTGTTAAAATACGGAAGTCTGAAAAGAGAAAAGTGTACTTTAGAAGGGTCGCACAAATTCTCCAAAAATCTAGGAGCCACCTCAAAATTGTAGGCGCCAGAAGGGTGACATGAAGCAAGTACCATACTGAGGGCCCACAAATATTAGACGCTACTGTACAAAATTTAGTCACAACCGTGACCTGATCCCCAGGATTTGTGCACCCTTGCTTTAGAAAACTTCATGTTAGTGTTGAGGACATTTGTGGGGGTGGTGTTTGTGGCATCATGTCTCATTGTGATCTAGCCTTGTATGTATTTCTGATTAATTTTTGTCTGTTGAAAGAAATTGAGCAGAAATGCTTTTGATGATAATTATGTTCATGACATGGAAATGATAAGTTGTCATTACTGAACACAAAGTTATCAGAACAATCCATACGTATCTTTTTTTGCTGTTGTCAGATACTTATTTCATGGGAAGTTGTACGTAGTACGATACCAAAGTCATCTATTGCATTACTGGTTCCTACCATTTATTATGCTACTGATTTCTCTACATTTTTGTAACAGTGGCTGGGCATTGCCTCAATAGTAATTCAGACATTTTTAGTTTAAATTCTGCTGTGGAATTGCTTAACCTACAAACTGACTTGTATTGTCCTTGTTGCAGGAATTAATTTTTCACTAAATGTTGAGTGTGCCATTATATAGATGTCTCTAAACTTGGTGGAACTTAGTCAAATCATGAATAGTGGGCATAAACAAACTCGACTTCCTTCCAGATTACTGCTGGTCCCTGTGATGTCAGAATTTGTCAAGTTGGGGGAAGAGCATTAACACAGTTATGGTTGAAGTGCAGGGTAGTCCATTCCATTGTATCATACTGCTAGCCCAACAGAGCAGTGTTGACATGTGCAGTATGATACTGGTAGATCAGCAGGCAAGTCAAACTTGCCTGTTCATTGTGTAAGGCCAGACAGTGGTTTTGTAGCTGGCAACATGCAATGTGTGTGACTAGTCTCCATGTTTTGATTGCATGCTGTAAAAAATTTCAAGAGTCGGCAAGTTCAAGGACGTCAGTAGTTCTTGAAGTTTGCTGCCACAATCTGTAAGCTCAGCCTTGAACTCATGGTTAGTCTTCATCTTTGCAGGAGGATCTTGAGAAGTTTGTTAAGTGTGATGTATGTTTCTTTGAGACTTGGTGTTATGTATGTGATTGTTGGTGTTCATCTGTGAATGGTATGGGTAGATTTCTCAGGCATTCTTACATATACTGTGCATATATTTTACCCAGGGAATGAATAATTGTTTCATGGAATCATTCTAAAGTAAACTGATTTACAGTTTATGTTATGTTATGTGCCCAATGTTATGTTAAAAGCTTATCACCAATATGATATCCCTACAGGGTATTTCAAATAAATGAGCAGGCACTTCATCAGAAAGTCATTGAAATGTCTGTTAGAGGGAATTCTTGTGGCTAAGCAGATGAGTAAGCATATTAAAATTCTCAGGACCCATTTCCCATATTATTAAGCGCTCTAATGATCAAATGTGCAAATCCATCAGCTATGAATATTCTGCTTGTTAATTTTTGTGCAGTGAACCAAACCAGTATGCTACTACAAATACCTTGTGAACTGTCAAGATTGTGGTCTTCTGGGATGTGGCACTGTGTAGGTTGGCAGATGGAGGCAGTAGACTCCTGTGAAATGTTGGCATCTGCCCTATTTCCTAGACCATAAGATGCACTTTGTACTGTGGCATTGATTTTGATTGATGTGTTGTGATGACAAGTTTTGGGGTTCTACAGTAAATAAGAGTGTTGTTCCGCACTGACATTTTGTTTATTAAGAACTTGTGAATTTGTATTTAAAGTATATGCAATAAAATGTATCCCCTCTACCCTGCAATGCTTCTACAAACAGGGTGTGTCTTACGGTCAAGAAAATATGGTATCTATCAAGCTACGCCCCCATCTCATCCAGGATGTAATGTTGATACTGCTGTGACAGTCCGTAATATCACATTGTTAGCCATATTTAGCAAGAGGTTAAAAAGCGGTATAATAAAATATGATTGTTCTTATGCTGTTGACACAGTTTTTACTGCAATTATGGTTTTGTTGGTTATTGGCATAGTAGTACAGTGTACTACACTAGAGATTCAAGAGTTTGTGAGAGGCTGGAAGTTGAGCAAATGAAACAAACTTTGGCACTGTAAAACTTCTATATTGTACTATAGAAGTTACTATTGACATCAGAACGGTTTGGCCCTGTAAGTTGTCGTCATGCAAAGACATTTCTGTACGTGTGTACGAATGAATTAAGTTGGCATCGTAAGTTGTGTCAGAAGGGCCTATCCACAATTCAGACATTGTGTAATAGAAATATTTTAAAACACCATGTTCATAAGTATTTTAGATAGGAAAAGTTTCTCTTTTATGTGCTGTGTTTTCACCGCTCAGTAGACAAGGGAAATATGTGACTGCATTTCTTGAAAGTAATAGAATTTTGATATTAAAAATAAAACCTGTGTTGTTATTGAAGTCACTTAAGAGTGTAATATTTTTATTTTAGCATCAGACATGGTCACAGAGCCAAACTCAGCCCTGAGACCAACTGTTGTGACTGTGGTTTGTGATGTCTTTTCTGGTCCCGCCTGTCAAATTCCAGTACTCGAATTTGGCTGTGACCACTTGGTGTCAAAATTGTAAGTGTGTAAGTTTATGTGACAGTTCTCTGTATTCTGTTGCAGTTTGTTGGTGCAAATCTGAATTTTGTGCTATTAATATGTTTTCTGTTAGGAAGAATCATATTACAGTGGATAGCAGCCATTTTAAAGTGATTTTGAGGAAGGGTTAATTTCCTTCCATCCATATAATTTTGTTCTGTTTCAAGTACCATTGCATCAGTAGAGATTTAGCATGGATTGTGCATGCAATGTGTCAACTCTATACTCTTTTCATAACAAAAGACTGATCAGGTACTTACACAGAGGGCACACATTACCCACTTAATACAGTCGGCTCCAATTTAATATATTTCTCTGTATATAAACATTGACTGTGATTATATAAGAGTTGTATTACCTGTCACAAATAACTTCCTAAATTGCCTTCCACTGGTTTTAATAGACAACCTGAAATGATATGAATGTTAAAAGAATTTAAGATTTTTAATGTGTGCAGGAAAGAAATAGTTAAACCAAGCCATCGGCAGTATTAATCACAGTAAGTTGGTACATTTAACATACATTTGGGACAATTTTCGGGGTACTATTTATCAACTAAATGGTAAAGTTTACATGTTAAAGGACTGAGGTATCAACACTTGTAAAAACATTCCCCTGGATATTTTTGCATACAGGCCAACCAAACATGTAGCTATGCTACAACACATTTTTTATTAATAAGGCTGTGTTTGACTAATAAGTCGCTGCACTGATCCTTGTGTTGTAAACAGTGTGTGGCTTGTTTATGTCAAGGTAGCAATTAGTTTGGTGTTGCGGTACCAGGAGGATCGATTAATCACGATCATAGCCAAGACTTATTATATGTGAACAGACATTTCGAATATTTGCCGCTGTAAGGAAACTCTAGCACAGAAGTATATGTTATGTTAGGCTCCCCGTTTGTGTTTGGTACGTTAGTTCTGCCGTATATGGCGCTCCTTTCCTTCGACGGTATTAACACAGATGTGGCGCTGTTTTCCTCCTTTTCCACACATGCACCGCAGATTATTCTCCTCCTCCAACTATTCCACCTACTGCACATGACGAAAGATACGATGGTTACTCCGAATGTTGATCGCATTCCCCTCTTCCCTCCAGTCCTGCCACTCAACATTACTATTGAGACTAAGGTTAGTCGTTAGTATTAATCATAGTGTTCCTCTATTTCGCTTGCTATCATTCGGTGCAGAATCTTTTGTCTTCTATGTTGCTATCCAAAAATTTAGAGATCAAGATATATAGAACTATAATTTTGCCTGTTGTTTTGTATGTGTTTGAAACTTGGTCGCTGACATTGCGGGATGAAAGGAAGCTGAGGGTGTTTGAGAACATGGTGTTGAGGAGAATATTTGGACCTAGGAGGGGGAATGGAGGAGATTGCATAACGAGGAGCTGAATGATTTGTACTCCTCACCCAATATTGTGCGGGTGATAAAATCGAAAAGAATGAGATGGGCTGGGCATGTGGCGCGTATGGGTGAGGAGAGGGGGTGTAAGGGTCTTGGTGGGGAAACCGGAGGGAAGGAGACCACTGGGGAGACCTAGGCGTAGATGGATGGATAATATTAGGACGGATCTTCAGGAGGTGGGATGTGGGTATATGGACTGGATTGGGCTGGCCCAGGATAGAGACAGGTGGCGGACGCTTGTGAGTGCGGTAATGAACCTTGGGGTTCCGTGAAATGCGGCGAATTTCTTGACTAGCTGCAAACCAGTTAGCTTCTCAATAAGGTCTCTGCACCATGGAGTATGGAGTTTGTCTATTTCTTCCTTCCGACATTGTCCATACCGATTTAGGTTAGTCGTGCGGGTTATTCCAAGCTATTCATAAAATTTCTTTCTCTCTCATTTCCCTCCCAACGTATGTGGCGCCTCATTATCTTACTGTTTCACCCTCCATACGTTGCCTGATATTCGTCTAACGAGATGGAAAATGGTTAGCCATTTGGTTTTTCGTAGTGTTCCCTTCTTCCCCTCCGGGATTAGCGCTACCCTTCGTCATCTTCGCGCATAATGCCAGTATCACTTTGGTTCTTGCTCTGAGCACTGTGCTATTTTGTGATTCGAATTCTTTTTCGCGTTCTTACCAATGGCACCGTCATTCGTGGTGTTCTGCGAGCCACAGACCGCTAAAATTCCTAGATACAGTACTACATCCAATGGCAGTTCCGTTGTGTCATTCAATCAAAAACTCCATGCGTGCACGGATTATGGCTTGCATGTAACAATGAAGTGTGTGCATTTATCCCCGATAGATGGTACAGTTATAGCATTTGCAAATGCTGCCACACACGGATATTGTACACACTGACTCCAGGTCTGTAGGGCAAGGAAAGGGACACGAATGAGCGAAAAATGTCGCTTTCGGTGTGGTGGTTGGTGTGTAGACATGCGTACTAAGTGATCTTAACATGACTGATTTTTAATTTTGTATTTTACAGCGACAGTTGATGAAAAAATTGTACGGAATCATGGTAAATTATTAATGGTGTAGTAGAAGATTAGGTTTAGGAATGAGAAATTCAATTTTTAGTTTAATTCACCCGTTCGGTTATATTGCAAAATACTGTCGATGGTACTGATGATATTGTGTCATTTTGCTGAAATTATACATTGTACGAGCAAAATTGAGTATTGTGTGCTTTATTATCATATTTTCCGAAAAAAATTGTTCGTGGGAACTATATTTATAGTTACATGTTTGAAACTCGTTTATTACCCATGACATGTGGTAGTGTTATGGTCAGTTTATGATTATATTCATGACATTCTTCGGTTGCTCTAACCTGTATCCTGTTGTAATTTTAGGTTATGTTCTGATCTCAGAATTATGTTTATTTATTTGTTTTGTTGAGATGTCCATGTCATGTTAATGTTGCAGAATACATAATGCTGTTTTTGCAACATATTAGTATTTAGCACAAGTGTAAACATAAAGCATATGGCTTAGTAATTATAAATAGGACCATTAATGTTTTGTTTCAGATTATTCGTCGCACCATTTTATCCCTAACAGCTCTATTAGTGCTAGTCCTAACAGCCAATGTCTACTTTGTATATGTGATTGTAGAAGAAAGATCTCCCGGTGTTCAGACAAATAAGGAAGTTGTGGTAGGTACAAATGTGACCAAGTTTGAAATAATCAGTTGATAGGAGTTCACTTTATCCTGCTAATTCTTTACCGTTCCATACTCAACAGAAATATCAAGTGGACAGTTATAAAAACTAAAGTAGGGGAATTTAAGAATTGACCTAACCAAACAAATTTGGAGAGGGGAGAAGAGGGAGCTTGGAACAAAACATGAAGGAGTATTTATGTAGGGTTTAAGACTAGCCTGGTCACTTACTTGCACAATGCACATCCCATACAGTAGTAATAAGGCAAGACATTGGTTGAAGCAGCGATGGTGGTGGAACATTTCAATGTGTGGTCTCTTGCTACATACATCTGCTGTCTGTCATACAGTCAGTCAAGTAACCAATCCTGACTGTTGCAACTTTAAACTTCTGTACCGTCTGTTGAATTTTGGTGAAATATTGAGATTATTGTATTAAAAGTTAGATTATCAGCTCTACTGGCTACTTAGAATGGATGTATGATACACCTCTCAATTTTATATCACTAATAAAAGTAAAATTGTGCAGTCTTCCTGTGCAATAACTTGATTCCTTAAAAATCTGTCTGAAAGATCAGAAGTTAAATTGGTCTTTGCAAGGACTTGTAAGAGTTCTTGCAACTGTCTTTTTATTTTCATGATTTATGTATTTGCCATTTTAAGGATTCTGCCCCATGACATGTGGGTCCTTTTTTTCAGCATTCTAATCTGCATGTTTTTCTGCAGTATGTTGCCACTTTTTATGTCTTAATTTGGTCTGTTAAATTTATTCTCATTGGAATGAACTGATCCTCATAGAAGATGTTTCATAAAAAAATAATAAGTGTGATTTCAGGCATCCGCCGAGAAGTAGCTTGGAACTGTGCTCTTTTTGGTTATTATGCAGCTAATAATGGTAATCTCTTACCAACGTTTCGGGCAACCTATCGGTCCCATCCTCAGGGTTCAATAATCCAGTAATTTCTTATTGATGTTTCAGGACTCTCCCAAAATGCCGTTAAGAAATTACTCTACTCACTGCGTAATAACCCAGAAGAGCACAGTTCCCAAAAAATAATAAACTCAAACAAAGGGGGTGTTTTGTTATAAAAATTTGTTGTATTGTAAATGAATTTTAAGAAATTCCACTTGAATTCTACCTCGTGGGATAATAGAGTGGCTGCATACACTTTCATTTTCTGAAATAATGACAAATTTTGAATTTTTTAAATGACAGGTGAGCCATGGTGATAGAAATGTAGGCGCTGCAGCAGTAAAGAAGAAAATACCGAAACCGAAGCAGACAGTGTTGTACAGAAATGCCACTCTCAATGCTATACAAAGAATTAGACAGAAACTGTCAGTACTGTCTTCAAATTACCACAAGGTGTCTCTGTCCTACAAGCAGGTTCTTAGCCAACTCCTTGAAGATTTAAAGCTGTCAGTAGAGATGTCGACAGAGCTATGGGGAGTGGCCCATAAGGTGTGTGTGTGAGAGATAATTGTTTGTACCAGTACAGGGGAGAAAACCAATGGAAACATGCAGCATTTGAAGTTCTCACAGCCAAGTTAATGAAAATACAGGTCTTCTTGGATGTTACTCTGTGTTGACTGGTAAACAGTTCACTGATGGTTTGTAATCTTAGCAGTTGACGACATTGTTCAATATCAAATTTAAAAAAATAATTGTGAACAGATGACAGTCTTCAGGGAAGTGATGCCATGTATTCTGTTAGAGAGGTGTTTGCCTTATCGATTAATTGTGCCCAAGTATTCGCCTTACCACTGAGTCATATGTCAGGGTAGAGTTAAAAGACTGTGGCACACACCTGTCTACTAGACTAAATGTCGCAACATCCCAGAAGGCTGTAATCAGTATTAATTGTCATGTAAATCTCAAGCCTCACCATACCATAATAGTTGAGAATTATTCACTCAGAAATATGATGAAGGATAATGTCACGTTTAGTGATTATCTCATTTGAACAGCTGTTCTCTTAATGTTATTATGTAACTCTCCTTCAGTGGGTTGGGCCAAGAGAGATTATTCCAAAGCATGCCCCACATCTTGGCAGTGTCCTTCGGACACTGTGCTCCACAAAAATTATCCGAGCTGAGAACGCACAACACCAAGGAACGCAACTGAAACTGATGCTCACATTGCTTGGGAACCAAAAGGCAGTATTTAAGCCACAGTGGTGAGTTAGCATGAGGTGTGCTGTTCAGAATTATTGGAGATTAATCTTTTCCAGCTAGGCATTTGATTTAGTGATTAATTTCTGGATTCTGTCAAAGCTTGTAATGTCCTGAAATTACGGTTTTGTGTGATGTGACGCTATGCAGCTGAGCACAAATATGCTAGTGCTTCAGAGTAACTTGGTGCCTCCATCTTCAGGGTGACAAGTGATACCATGACATGAAGATGGAGGAGAAAGCTGTTTCATCTGGAATGTTGTTGCATTGCAACAGACTACACATAGTGTGATAAGCTCATATCTCAGGATTGTTCTGATCAATTGAATAGGAACTGCTTAACCCATTTGGCTAGAATTTCTCTGGAACATGTGTCCATTTGTGTGATGTTAGCAGTTTTGGTCTCCCTTAAACAGCACCAGATAGAAGATTTGAATAATTCTAAAAAAAATTTATTCTGCATTCTTTGAATTAATTTTACATTTATGTTTGATTAGTGAGCCTTGATTAATATCCTGATATGCGAAGATGATCCAATACCGTGGAATTAGTTGTTTACTTTGCTCTGTATTTTCCCCAACATAAGACGACATTGCACATAAGATGCACCCTGCCCCCACACAATCTTCAGTTTTCAGGAGAATACCTGTATAGAACATATTCAAATTTGTGTGCAATTAGAAAATACTTACCCCCTTCTCCCTTTTTTTGTATGATGAATTAGGAAAGCATTCTCATCCTATATTTGTTTAAGCATGCTAATGATGAGAGATAATTTCTGACGTTACTTGCCGCAAGCGAGTCATCTAGTGTCACTTATAATGTAACATGCTTCAGATATTAAATACAGCATGTGTTAGGATGTGTACTTAAGGTTAGAAGTATTGACAGAATACTCTTTCAAATAGCTAACATGATCTGAAGCACTGAAACACATCTGAAGGATGCTGCAATCTTTATATTTATTCAATAATGAAGTTTATTGTCATGTCTACAGTATTATTTGTAATGTTCATAGGTATTCACGCAGTGAAGTGATCAGTGGCCCCGTATATGCAGGCAAAGATAGGCACAATGCAGAGGTAGCAGCCTTTCATTTGTCGGTACTTCTGGGATTGCGTAGAAGTCCTCTGACTGTGGGCCGGAAAGTCAACCTGCGTCGAGAAGTGATGCCAGTTGCCACGAATGATCTGCTTGAGACTTTCTACCAGGAAGGTATGATTAACTGTGCTGAGGCTAAGTAAAAAAAGTCTCATGAATGAACATTCTGCTGGAACCATTATAATTTTGCCTCCAGCATACCTCCCCGTATTCTCCAGCTCTCTGAGTGTTCTGCTCACAGACTGTAAGTAGTGATGGCGACAGTGATTTCAGTTGATTCGAATAGAGCAGGAGGTTGGAAGGTAATACTCCAGCAGGCAGAGAGGGAAGTGTCAAATAGGGACATCCCCACCATTCATGGGCCTACTTCCCATGACCTCATTACAGTAGATTGCTTGTTTTCTGTGTTCTAATGTTCAACGCCAATGAATTGGGTTTTGTTGGTTTTTTTAGTATAGTTTAAATTTGTTTTGTTGGTATTTGTTTAGGAAACAACACATGTTTCTATGGTGTTTGCTATTTCTGTGGTCCAAACCAGCCGGTATGTGCACAAAGAGATGTAATGGAGGGTGCTCTGATCCTATGGCTGCCGCCAGAATATAAACTGAAGAAATATCGTAGTCCATGGCAGAGAACGTACAAGCCACATACACTAGCAAGGTGATTATTCTGTTCGTTGCATTCTGATGGTGCTCTAGCACTCACCTGGGATGACTTATAGTTATGCTGTTAATGTGTTATGTATGGTCTTTGTAATATATTATATATGTATCAACTTCTACACAGTAGGTCTTGTAACTGAATATAGAATTTTAGTGGGCAACATTTTGATACATATGTGGGAGGTCCTGTGTTTAATTTTCAGCCCAGAAATTGGCTGTCCTGAGTGGTTTCTTCTGGCAGATGCTGAGATAATGCCTCAGAATATGCCATGACACTTCTTTACATGTCCACTTCATTATTTACCAGTTACTGTACATTTCATGCTATTTAGACTGATTTACTGACAGAATCGTTAGGTAGATAATAAATTAATGACTGAGTGAGTAAATAAATATAAAAATAAAAGAAGGCTGATAATGCATTGTCTGCACTTTGTTAAATCTTTATGTTTATTTTCAAATTATGATACATAATATATCCAAAATAATTATGTGTGCCTTACTTTCTCAATAAGTTAACTCTTGTACAAGACAGGAAATGTACATAACATTGATGTGCATTCAAGAAACCATTGCTGATGTGGGAAAGCAAAAAATATTACATATTCCAAGTGTGTGTCTGTAGCTTTAGTTATCCAGCATGCAATATGCATGTGCCTTTTTACATTGTCATCTGGGGCCTGTCTGGCTGTGTCATATTTTTCTACATTATCTTGTATGGCATGACTTTCAGGGGGGGGGGGGGGGGGGAGTTTTTTTATTGTGTTTTTTTGTTTTTTTTTTACTTTTGTGTTGTAAAAATTTTTTTTTTGTAAA